>JGI24024J18818_10001043_pt1 | contig 11191 bp, 10 predicted proteins | sample Cruoilmetagenom2_FD_18818 | JGI IMG/M metagenome (IMG submission 18818) | reverse complement strand
TGTTGCGGGGACGACAGGCGACATCGGACTATGGCGAGGAGTTCTGATGATGTGGACCCTGTCTTGGCGGTTGTCCACTGTCCTGGCAGTTCTGGTTCTGTTGTTGGCCACGAGCTGCTCGTCGGGGTCGTCTTCGTTGACTGCTCCGAGCGATTCAGATGAGTCGTTGTTGCTCGTGATGTACGGCGACTCGATCCTCACGTTCCCTGAACCGCATCGGGGGGCGATCGATGCGTACACCGAAATGCTGGAAGAGGACTTCGGGGTCCGCATCCATGTGCGTGTGCCGAAGATGGGTCCCTACGGCTCCCCGCCAAGGGTTGTCGAGCATCTCACGTCCGAACAAGCGCAATCGGAATTGGCGGCAGCCGATATCGTCATCATCGAGAGCCCCACTAGTGGACTTGGATTCTTCGTTGGGACCGCACTCGGACACGTGAGTTTGGATATGGCACCCATATGCGAAGGTGGTGACCAGCAGCAGTGCATGAGGAATTTGCTTGCCGAGTACAAGGACAGTGTTGAGGAGATCTTCTCGCTGCTGACGGAGGCTGTTGATCCGTCTGAGACGTTGATTCGTGCGGTCGACGTGTATGCGGTCTTCGTTGAGGATCAGCTCGCCGCTGGCACGCTTGAGGTGACGAATCCATATTGGCAAGAGGCTCAGGAGTTCTTCGCCGAGACTGCTGCCAAGTACTCGATTCCCACGGCACAGGTGTTTGCTGAGTTCATGGGTCCCGACGGCACCGATGACCCACAGGACCGAGGACTCATAGCGCCTGACAATGCGCATCCGAGCGAAGATGGTGCGCTCCTCATAGCCGAGTTGATCCACGACCTCGGATACGACTTCGCCGACTGACCACCCCCCAGACGTACCACTGCGTCCTGGCACCGCCGATAGCGGCACCTATGCGGCGGCATGTGCACAGCTTCGGTGCGCGATACTTGCGGAGTGTCGATTCGGGAACTCGCTGAAGGTGAGTGGCCGCTGTGGCGCGATCTAGCGATTGCCGCTGCTAAGGATTCCCCTGACTCGTTCCGGCCAACGACCGAGGACCATCGTGCCAGCTCGGATGCAGAATGGGCTGATCTGATCGACTCGACGGTGCGTCACCCGACGGCGTGCCTTTGGATCGCTGAAGTCGGCAACGAACCGGTTGGTATGGTGTTTGCTCGGGTGGACGAGGCGTTCGAGGTGGCCGAACTCGGTGCGATGTGGGTCGCTGCGTCGGCGAGGCGGTCTGGCGTTGGTTCGGCACTGCTCGATGAGGTGGAGGTGTGGGCGACCCGGCACGTTGCTCAGGTTCTTGAGTGCTGGGTGACTGAGGGGAACGAGGCCGCGATCGGGCTGTACGAGAGTCGCGGATTCGGCGCGACCGAAGACACTCAGCTTCTGAGGCAAGGCTCGGGCGTGATCGTCCGCAAGATGCGGATGAGCTTCACCGACCGCACATAGCGAAGCACCCATGTGCATCTATCGACGGTTTCTGATGGACGCTGTGCCTGCGAAGGAATCAGGCTTGCCGGAGCAGGGTGAGCGATGTCTGATCTGTGGCAATGATCACGAAACCCATCCGTTCATAGAGCCGGGACGCTGGATTCCGGCATTGGTGAAGAGGCAGACGGCCTTGACCCGGACGTAACCGGTGAGGGGGTCATTCATGCAGCGACGAGACGGTGGGATTGGTGTCCGTCTGGAGGATGCCCCCCTGCGTCCCGGGTGGCGCCGTTGCGGGTCTCGCCCGTCTAGCGGTGGTGGGACAGGAAGTGAGCATCTCCCCGTGATCTCCTATCCACTGGACCTCTCAATACCTTCGGACATGGACCGTTCATTGGTGCGTGCGTACTCGCAGAGATTCTGTAGCGTTGCGACATGCCAATCTACATGGATGTTCATGGTGACCTGGGTGATGTCACTGAGGAGGACATCAAGAACGCCCATGAACGGGATCTCGCTCTCCAAGACAAGTACGGGGTCCAGTTCCTCACGTTCTGGTTCAACAGTCCCGACGGCCAGGCATTCTGTTTGGTCGACGCTCCTTCGAAGGAAGCGGCAATCGCTGTCCACAAGGAGTCCCATGGGCTCGTGCCTCACAACATGGTGGAGGTTGATAGGCCGAGTGTGAGTCACTTCATGGGCGACTGGGAGAACAGCAGCCCGAACATTGCGAGGCATGAAGACGCGCAACTCGACACCGGCCTGCGAGCGATCATGTTCACTGATCTCGTTGGATCAACCCAGATCAGCAGCCGCGACGGCGACGCGATGTCACTGGCACTCCTTGAAAACCACGATCGAATTGTGAGAAAGGCTCTTTCGTCCCGCGGCGGACGAGAGGTCAAACACACCGGCGACGGCATCTTCGCTTCGTTCAGCCATGTCAGCGCAGCAGTTGGCTGCGCCCTCGAGATTCAGAACGGTTTTGGTGAGCCGACGAACAGAGACACAGACGAGGGCCGCCTACGAATCGGCATCAGTGCAGGGGAGCCGGTCAGCCAACACGAAGATCTTTTCGGTGCCGTGGTGAATCTCGCTTCGCGCATCTGTGGACACGCAGGGGCCGGACAGATCCTCGTCTCAAGCGCAGTGCGTGAACTCTTGGTCGGCAAACCAGTGTCCTTCGTAGATCGGGGAGCCATCGCACTCAAAGGATTCGACGACCCGGTGCGTCTCTTCGAGGTACCCCTCAGCCAACTTGACTAGCCGCTCAGACGAGTTGGAACCACCGAACAACATGCTGCTCGTACCGAAGCTTGCGGACTCGCGGACCCCCATGAGTCGGAGAGACTCCGTCGATTGGATGTCCCNCAGNTGTCAGCTANCTGGACGCTTCCTCAGCCTCGNAGGTTCTGNGCTCCANNCGGGTTCGTCAGATCTCGAGTGGCGGCCTTCGATNTGCCCAGGGTTGCGCTCTCTCGAGCTGTCCGGCGAGCGAGAACAACGTCTCCTCCGNTCCNAGTCGAGCGAGGAAGTGCGANCCAACCGGGAGCCCATCGCTCGTCCAGTGGAGNGGAACCGACATTGCCGGAAGTCCGGCGAAGTTCCCGAGCGGTGTGAACGCGACGTAGCGGAAGATCATCTCGACGAACTCGTCCCACGGCAAGCTCTGGTCGATCCGGCCGAGNGGAACGGGTGGTGATCCGAGTACCGGCGTAAGGAAGAGGTCATGGTCGACCATGAACGATCCGGTCTGGTGGGCGATGGTTTGCAGCGCAGCCTCTGCCCCGAGGAGGTCAACCTGTGACCTTGATCCGGAGCGTTCGGCGAGTTCGAACGTGAACTGCTCGAAGGCTGGCTTCCCCGAATCGCGCTGGTCGAAGCGGCTGATCAGGCGCATCGTCCTTCGATCGCCCGCATGGCGACGGACGCGGCCAAGGGACGGCTTGAGATCTGTCGCTCCGTCGAGCACGAGGCCGAACCCGGTCGCGGCGAGGGCAGCCCACAGTTCGATGAACGCATCGGCGAGGACCGTTCCGTCGACGTCGGGTTCGGCCTCCACGACGTCGTGACCAAGGTGTTGGAGGAGCGTCGCTGTCTCGAGCACGGCGGCCTCACACTCGGGGTGAACCCGGTCACCCCGGAAGTCCCTCGTGCTGAACGCAACCTTGAGGCGATCGGGATCCTGATCGACAGCGTCGGCGAACGGCGCCGAAGGGGGTGGAGCCCAGTATCGATCCCCGGGAACGGGACCGTGGACGGCATCGAGGAACGCTGCGCTGTCGCGGACCGTACGGGTCAGGGCATGCTCCACGGACAAGTAGTCGATCGATGATCCGGGCCGTCTCGGGTTCCGGCCACGCGATGGCTTGAGGCCGAACAGGCCGGTGGCCGACGCGGGGATCCGGATCGAGCCGCCACCATCGCTGCCCTGAGCGAGTGGCACGATTCCGGCAGCGACGGCCGCGGCCGCACCGCCGCTGGAGCCTCCTGCCGACCGGCTGAGATCCCACGGGTTCCTCGTGGGGCCGTGAAGAGCCGGCTCCGTCGTCGGCAACAGGCCGAACTCGGGTGTGTTAGTTCGACCGAGATCGATGAATCCTGAACGTCTGATGCGGTCAATGAACTCGGACGTTGTGTCCCCAACGTAGTTCCGGAAGAAGACCGACCCGAACGTCACGGGTATCCCATCATCGACCACGAGATCCTTGATCAGGATGGGGACGCCGGCGAACGGACCTGTCTGATCCCCGGATTCGGCTTCGCGGCGAGCCTCGTCCAGTCGATTCCAGATGACGGCGTTCACCGCAGGATTGACCTCGTCCATCCGTAACGCTGCAGCTTCGACGAGCTCGAGAGGTCGCACCTCACCTTGATGGACGAGTCGTGCGAGACCGACCGCGTCGAAAGATCCGTACTCCTTGAATGGTTCCATGGGCGCAATCTATCGCATCTGTCGGGAGGGGCAGGCCGTTGGCGGTGCTGAACCTCGACGAGCCTATCGTGTGGCGTTCCCTCTCCATGAAGGTGAACATGAAGACCCCATCATCAGCGATCTCGAAGAGAGCTCTCGGCGTGGCCGAATCGGCCACCATGGCGATCAGCTCAAGAGCGAAGGCGTTGCGCGCCGCCGGTGAACCGGTGATCAGCTTCGGTGCAGGGGAACCCGACTTCCCGACGCCCGACTACATCGTGGATGCTGCACGCGTAGCCGTCGATGATCCCGCAACCCATCGGTACACCCCGGCCGCCGGGCTCCCGGCGCTGCGCGAGGCGGTGGCCGCCAAGACGGTCCGCGATTCGGGCTTCCCCGTCGACCCTTCGCAGGTGATGATCACGAACGGCGGCAAGCAGGCGGTGTATCTCGCCCTTCAGGCGATCATCGATACCGGTGATGAAGTGCTGCTCCCGGCCCCATACTGGGTGACCTACCCCGAGGCGATCCGGCTCGCCGACGGCGTACCGATTGAGGTGCCGACGACAGACGCTACCGGGTTCCAGGTGACCGTCGAGCAACTCGAGTCGGCGACGACGAGTCGCACCAAGGCTCTCATCTTCGTCTCGCCGTCGAATCCGACCGGTGCCGTTTATGGCCGGGAACGGATGGCCGAGATCGGGCGGTGGGCGGCAGATCGAGGGATCTGGATCATCACCGATGAGATCTACGAACATCTCACCTACGGTGATGCAACGTTCTATTCGATGCCGGCCGTCGCCCCGGAGATTGCCGATCGAACGATCGTCGTCAACGGAGTGGCAAAGACGTTCGCCATGACCGGATGGCGTGTGGGCTGGTTGATAGGACCCAGCGACGTGACCACCGCAGCTATCCGGCTCCAGAGTCACATCTCGTCGAACGTGGCGAACGTCTCTCAGCGTGCCGCTCTCGCTGCCGTTACCGGCCCCATGGATGCTGTTGAACAGATGCGTCTGGCGTTCGACCGGAGGCGACAGACGATGGTCCGGATGCTCAATGAGGCTCCAGGAGTCCAATGCGGCGATCCGGGCGGAGCGTTCTATGCGTTCCCGAATCTCACGGGTCTCCTCGGGCGTGATATCGGGGACAGAAGGGCAGAAACGACGATGGACCTCGCGGCACTTCTCCTCGACGAGATCAAGATCGCCGTAGTCCCCGGAGAAGCGTTCGGTGCACCGGGGTATGCACGACTGTCATTCGCCCTCGGCGACGAGGACCTTGAAGAGGGACTGGGAAGACTGATCCGACTGGTTACCTGAGTCGGTCGATCTCTTCGACGACCTTGTCCCATGCGAGGGTTGCCGGATCGATCAGATCGTTGTGTTCGACGCCTTCGAGCTCGTGATAGACGACCGTGTCGCCCTCATCGGCCGCACGCCCGGCGAACGATCGACTGATCGCGGCAGGAACCCGGTCATCTTCGTCGCCGTGGACGACGAGAAGGGGGACGCCGATCGGGAGATTCCTGATCGGCGAGGCAGCGGCGTAGCGTTCCGGCGATTGTTCGGGAGTGCGGCGTACGAATGCGTTCACGGCATCGCCTCCGATCCCCGCTCGATGGGCAGCTTCGAGGTCACCGATCGGTGCGAGCGCGACCACCGCCGAGATTGCGGGCTCATTGTGCCCAACGGCGGCCTGTAGGGCGAGCTGACCACCGGAACCATGTCCGACGGCGATGACGCGTTTGAGATCGAGCTGGTGACCCTCGGCGAAGTCGGCGAGCGATCGAATCGCAGTTGCTACGTCGGTGGTAGTCGCTCTCCAACCTCCACCGCCGCCAACGCGGGCGAACTCCACGTTCCACGTCGCCCATCCACGTTCGGTCAGATCGACGGCAGCTGCATCGAGGAGGTCCCGTGCGACGGTGTTGCGCCAGAAACCGCCGTGAAGAAGAACGGCGACCGGGTGGGGACCGGCCCCATGTGGAATCCTGAGATCTCCCACGTGGTCCGGGTCCGGTCCGTAGGTGATCGTCTCGACGGGCCACGCCGCGCGTGCCACAAGGTGCCGAATGGCATCGCGGTAGCCGATGATGCCACGCCCGAAAATGGTGGCCACGCACACGTCGGCGACGACTGAGATCCGCCGCCATGGCTCCCGATCTCGTACGTTCGAGATGTGCACTTCGACGGTTGGGATACCGATCGCCTCGATCGCATCCCGAATCGCATACGAGTAGTGGGTGAACGCGCCGGGGTTGATGACCACTCCGTCGGCATCCCGAGCGGCGTGGAGACGGTCGATCAGGTCGCCCTCGTGGTTCGACTGGTACGTTTCGATGGTTGCACCCAGATCGGCGGCCCAGGACCGGCAGGTGCCTTCGAGTTCCTCGAGACTGGTCGAACCGTAGATCTCGGGTGAACGTGTCCCGATCAGATTCAGATTGGGTCCATTGATGATGACGATTCGCATACCCGTAGTTTCGGTCGGGGGAGCGGTTGATGCAAGCCGGGACTTCAAACGGCCTGACGATCGTTGAGATGCGACGTTTACCACGCGTCGAGGATTTCGGCTCTGTCGAGGACAACACTCGTCAGATCGCGTCCAGGCAGTTTGTCATGTCGCCCGAGGATGTCGGCGATGTCAGTTTGAAGGTGCCTTCGCAGGAAGCTGGGCGAGGATGGCCGACAACTGGGCCGCTTGATCGTCAACGCTTGCCGAGAAGTCCGATCCGACCCGGTCCCACATGTCACCCCCGGGATCCGAAAGACGCATGGTGAGGCGAGTACCGCCTTCGATGGGATCCAACTGGTAGGTCCACGCCCAGTTCTCGATGCCGGCGACGTCGTAGCGGAGCGTGATGTACGAGAACGGTCTCCAATCGGCGACGTGCTCGACGATCACGTCGGAACCATGCATGCAGTGATTGATCGTCCCAGTGCCTCTACGCCCCTCGGTCATGGTCAGGACCTCGTCGACGAGTCGCTGCCACTGCGGTCGCTTGGTTGGATCGGTCAGGTGGTCCCAGACGGTTTGCGGCGGCGCAGACGTCTCGACTGCCGTCTCGTGGACGGACTCAGCGCTCGTCACGTAGTCCCGATTCCTCTCCTGTTCGAACGTCCATCGGACGGCCAGATCTTGAACGAAAACGTCGATCTCGCCGATGTCGCTGAACTCTTCCTTGTGCGGCAGGAATCCAAGAATGGTCGGATCCATCGTCATGGCGTCGAGGGTCGTCTTCGTGTAAACCGCATATGCAGGCTTGTTGATCCTCGCTCCGGCTGTTCCCTTCGCCAGGCGATGGATGAGGATCACGTCGGGCCCGGTCAACTCCTCGGAGCGGGCGATCGTTCGGAGTACGTACTCGCCATCGTGGATGAAGAACTTCAGATCGAGGCTCGGAATCCGGATGCAAGCATTGCACTCGCACGTCGTCGAGTGAGCGACATCCCTGAGTCGTTTCTGAAATGCGAAGTACGCCGACTCGACGGTATCCATCATCATCGATGGGTTGACAGCCGTCGTATTCGCGTAGGCGAAGGCCGCGTCGCCTTCCAGCTTCGAAAGTTGGAACGCGGGTTCGATGGCATCCACGATCGTTTCGAGGAGATCGGCAACCACGTCTTGCGCGTGGGTGAGTTCGGTTTCACCCATGTACTGCGTGTAGCCGGTGATGTCCGCCAGCAGCAGGCAGCCCCGATCCGGTGTGCCTAGGTCCATAGTCATGAACAGCGACCATACCAGACGAAATCTGGGAATCTCTGGGTGTCTTGGCGATGACCATCAGCCAGCGGGGCTAGGAGTCGCATGGCCTAGCCGTCGATCGCGAGCACACTCGAACCCAACGTCCCGGTTCGCGATGGACCGGGTTCAGCGCACGCTTTGGTTACAGCGCTCGTGATCTCAGCTACTGAACCAACCGCTGATCCAGACGCCAACATCGATCATCACAGCGATGAGAACCACAGCACCAATCCAAATGGCGAGAGTTCGAAGCCCACATCCGAGAACCGCTTTGGCATCGCCGGCGATCTTGCCCACTGTCGAATCTTCGTTCCTCATTGCTCGCCACCCCCGTTCGATCCAATCACCAGTCACGTCCCCGATCGAGGATCCAGGAAGGCCCGCCACCGTCAACTATTCGGGCCACCGACAGCGGATCGGGGCTACACCGTGTGGGCCGGTGCGAGCTTCGCGGCGAGGTCCAGCGTGTCAGTGTCGAGTGTCGACTGGATGACGGGCGCTACGCCGGCGAACGCATCGATGAGGGCATCTGCGGTTGTTGAGACGTCAAGTCCTGGGAGGACATCATCGAGCGCTCCTACCGTAGATGGATCCCACTCGATGTCGAGGGCGCCGTACACGGGCACGAGGACCTTGCGAATCGATGGGGCATCTGCGACGACCAACACACCACCCAAGTGGGCCGCTCCCTTGGCGAGGCGTTGACCGATCCCGGCGAGCTTGATCGATCCGGCGTGATTCACGCTGAACTCTCCGGGGCAGTATTCGCCGGGGATCTCACCGACCGTGGCGGCGATCCCGATTTCAGCCAGGGCAGAGGTAATCAGCGTTCCCGCTTCAGCGAAACGACGCCGGATACCTCGAACCGGATCCGGGTCGGGCATCGTCCACGAGAAGGAGATGGTCTGCTCGTGGAAAACGGCCGCACGACCACCGGGCAGCCGAATGACCGATGCGAATCCGTGTCGGCGAGCGAGTTCGGTCGCGGGGCCGAACCCCGGTGCGATCCGATCCTGTTTGCCGAACGCCACCACACGCCCGGGAGTTGAGATCCTGAATGTTTCGGGGAGGGATCCGTCTCCGACACGACGGAGCAGAGCGTCAGAGACCCCGGTGTCGAAGCCCTCGGAGTCATCGTATCCCTGACGGATCACGGCGATCGTGCGTTCGGGCATCAGGCGAGCGTAGAGCGATGCACGCCGATATTCGCCGAACGGTGGCACACTTGGGGCGTGTTGAAGGCCCGATTGACGCTCATCGTCCTGACGCTGGCCGTGATCACCGCCGCGTGCGGTGAATCCGGACCGCTCGAACGCGTCGGAGAAGCGTCGGGTGGATGGGTGACCGCAGTGACCACTCCAACAACGATCGCTCCGCTGGTCGTGATCGAGGTCGGCAATGAAGATCTCGTGGGAGCGGGTGATGTGCTGTGGGCCAACGATGACATCGGTCCAGCCTCTCCCAGCAGCGACCCCCATGCCGCTATCGCCACTGTCTGGGATCGACAGCTTGGAAGTCGGTTTGTGCAGGCAAGCAGAGCCGAGATTGCCGCGGCGCTACCGACGATCCAATTCCCAGAAGCCGTACCCGACGATGTCCGATGGGTGACGAGTCAACTGGTATTTGATCCGGCTTCCGGGCTGCTCGATGTCGACACATCAGCGGCATTCGGATTGTGGACGGTCGAGCCGTACACGGTGGAGAACGGGCGACTTGCGGTGCTCCGGGTCGGTTCGGCACCCGACGGGGTCGGCGCTGCGAAAAGCGATATCGTTCCGATCATCGTGCCCGATGGGCTGAGTCTCGGATGGACAGAGGCGGGACTCCGCTACGAGCTGTTCTGCCGTGTCACGATTCCCGAAGCGGTCTGCAACGCGATCGTGGATTCGTTCGTTCCGCTCAACGGACTCCTCTCAGCGTGAGACGAGTAGCAGGCATACTTATCGGCACTGGCGTGCTGTTCACTGCGTGTTCGTCCACCGCTGTCTCGGTGCCCGACTATGCAGCGGCGGTGGAGGAGCGGGCGGCTGCCTACGGCGCCGAGTCGGATGACTTGCAGGAGCGACAGTTGGCGGCCCTCGAAGCCACGGTCACCAGGCTCCAAGACGAGTTAGAAGGTCAAGCGCTCGTCGATGCAGCGATCAGCGAGACGGCCCGGGAATCCACGAAGCTGTTCTCCGGGATCTCCGACGCACTCGACCGCTATGTGCAGGATCTCGACGCCATGACACCACCCGACGCTATCTCTGAGGATCACACCGACTACGTAAGCGCGCTGGATACGTCACGGGCGGGCCTGGTCTCGATTCTCGATGGTCTCCCCGATGCAACGTCGTTCGAAGAGATGGACAGGGTGATCAACGGATCCGGATTCGCGGACGTCCAACAGCGCCTCGAGGCAACCTGCCGTGCCCTGGAGGCCGCTATCGAATCACACGGCCCGGAGGTGGATCTCAGATGCGACGCCGCCCGGTGATGAATCGGTTCACATCGGTGGATCGACGGAGCGTCGCCCGCTCTTCGAGACACGGGGCGCTGGCGATCAGTGTCATCGTGGTCGCTCTCGTGATGGCCTCCTGCTCGTCGTCTGCCAATGAGGATCAGACCACGCCAACTGTTACCGTCTCGACATCTCTGGTGGCCGGGTGCGCCAATGTGGTCGCTGCGACCATCGAGCCATCGGGGGATACATATCGGTTGTCAGCGACGATCCTCAGCGCCGACACCGGCTGGGACAAGTACGCCGACGCGTGGGAAGTACGCGGCCCCGATGGCACGGTCCTCGGCACCCGGATCCTCGCTCATCCCCACGTCGATGAGCAGCCGTTCACCCGTTCTCTCACTGATGTCGAGATTCCGGCAGGAGTCGCACACGTAGAGATCGTTGCACGCGACTCGGAGGCAGGTTTCTGCGGTGACACGGTGAGCATCGCTGTTCCCGGACGCTGACGCGGGCTACAGGTCGTCCATCTGTCGATCGCCTTCGGGTTCTTCGGGGGCACCGGGGCGATCATCGTCCCGCGGCGGGGCAGGAACCACCAGGACCGGCCGATCCGACTCGAGCATGACACGGGCCGACACACTCTCCC
>JGI24024J18818_10001042_pt1 | contig 11198 bp, 11 predicted proteins | sample Cruoilmetagenom2_FD_18818 | JGI IMG/M metagenome (IMG submission 18818) | reverse complement strand
ATAAAATTAATAAGGTGTTTCAAAAATGTTCCTAATTTTAAATAGTATATCGTTGAGTATAACAAAGATTTGCTATACTTTGTATAAGTAAACCTTTATAGAGTTTATTACATTAAAAGGAGTATTCAATGCGTAGTATATTAATCATGGCTATAGCTTTTTCTCTCTCTATGGCAGAGACAACTATTATTAACGATCCATCAACTAATCTTATGTGGGAAGATACCAAACATGCAGAGGATGAACAAGTAAGCTATCTTGAAGCAAACTCGTACTGTAACGATTTAAAGCTTGGCGAGCATAATGACTGGCGTTTGCCAACATTAAAGGAACTCCTCTCTATTGTAGATTATGCACGTCATGAACCTGCTATACTCAAAGAGTTTAAACGTGTTGACCAAGACAAACTTTACTGGTCGAGTACTGAATATACCAATAAGTCTACAGAGTTCTGGGGTGTTGTTTTTGAAAATGGAAATACAGACAATGCATCTGCCATTTATGATAGACGTGTACGTTGTGTAAGAGCTGTCAAATAAGAAATGTCTCTATTTAGCGGTCTTTTTTCAAAACCTCTTTCTACACAACTGACTGTCACTTCAAGCAACGGGTTTCACCTGAGACCCGTTGCACAGTTCGTCTCTTTAGCCAAATCATTTTCTTGTCAAGTCACGGCTACCTCTCAAAACAAAACCGTAGATGCAAAAGCTGTCAATACCCTCCTTTCCCTCTCTTTGGAAAAAGGTGATACTTTTACGTTGATGACAAAAGGCAAAAAAGCAGAGGAAGCACAAGAAGCGCTTCTTGTGCTTTTTGAAACATTGATGCAAAACGACAAAGAAGTCAAGAAGATAGAAAAGACTGCTTATACCTATGAAGGAAGCGTGACCGAAGGGGAGATCATCTCTCAGGGCATTGCCATTGCTCCTGCTTACCACTACAGCAGTGAAGAGGTACAACACAAAAGTGATCTGAACTTTCAAGAAGCACATGCTCAAAGCATCGATGAGTTGGAGTCACTTTATGCTTCCCATAAAGAAGAGGATAATGCCACGATCTACCTGGCACAAAAAGAGCTGCTCTCTTCACTCAGAGAAAAAAGCCAAAGCCTGCTAGAGCTTGAAAAGTTGATCGAAGAAGAGTCTCGAAAACTTGCAGGTACCAAACTGGATGCCAAGAGAAGTGATTATCAGGATATACTGCAAAGAGTAAAAAAACACTTAGGATTAGAGGTCAAAGTCACTTTTCCAGATACTACTTTTATACTACTTTGTGATGACCTCCTTCCCAGCGAGATCGATATACTTTTGGCAACAAAAGTACTTGGAGTGATCTTAAAAGAGACTTCGGTTAATTCACATACCGCCATCTTACTGCGTGCAGCGGGTATCTGTTCTCTTATTGCCGATACAAAAACACTCAAACAAGATGAAACACTGATCCTGGATACACATTCGGGGGTGATCGTGCAAACTCCAAGCAGTGATGATCTGCAAAAAGCAAATGAGCGATCAGAGCAGGATACAGCCCAAAATGTACACTCTGCAAAGAAACGGTTTGAATCTGCGACAACACAAAAAGGCAAAACAATTAACGTTTTTGCCAATGTGGGTGATGTAAACTCTGCAAAAACAGCCAAAGAAGAAGGTGCTGAAGGCATAGGGCTTTTACGTTCCGAGTTTTTATTTAAAAAGGTCAAACCTTCTTTGGAAACACAACAAAACGCCTATAAAGAGATCTTTGACATCTTTAATAATATTACCGTTCGGACCCTTGATGTCGGGGGAGACAAAGCACTGCCCTACATAGAAATTCCTTCAGAGGCCAACCCTTTTTTAGGCATACGCGGAGTACGGCTCTTTCACACACATCCTCAACTCCTGGAAGAACAGCTACACGCCATTTTCCTGGCTGCAGGAGAGAAAACCATTAAGATCATGTTTCCTATGGTCTCTACCGTAGAAGAGTTCATAGAAACAAAAGCTTTTGCCCTGAAGGTAGCTGAAAAATATCAGCTTGACATTTCTCATATTCTCTTTGGGATCATGGTTGAAGTACCCTCTGTACTTTTTCTGTTGGAAACGTTCAATGAGGTAGTAGACTTTTACTCCATCGGAACCAATGACCTCACACAATATCTTTTTGCAATAGAAAGAACACACTCCAGTCTCAAAGTCGATGCACTTTCACCGGTACTCTTCTCGGCTATTGAGTCTATTCTCAACAAAGCCACCAAACCTGTAAGTATTTGTGGTGAACTTGCCGCAAATAAAGATGCCATAGCTAAACTTATAGCTCTGGGACTGGAAACCCTCAGTGTTTCACCTAAAAGCATCGCACAAACTAAAGAGGAAATAAGACATGTTTAACTTACTTCAACGCATCGGTAAAGCACTAATGACTCCTATTGCTGTACTCCCTGTTGCAGCTTTACTATTAAGACTGGGCTTTGGAGACATCTTCGATGGAGAAATAGCTCTCATCATGAAATCTGCCGGGGAAGCTATATTTTCCAACTTGGACCTGCTCTTTGGTATAGGTATCGCCTATGGTCTGGCAAAGAACAATGATGGTGCGGCAGCACTTGCCGGAGCCATAGGTGTGCTCATAGCAAAAGCCGTTTACCTCAGCATTGATAAAGAGGTCAATATGGGTGTCTTTGTCGGTATCATCATCGGTGTACTGGCTGGCACACTCTATAACCGTTACCATGACATAAAACTCCCGGAATTTTTAGGCTTTTTTGGAGGGAAACGTTTTGTCCCCATCATCACAGCGCTCTCTGCCGTAATTGTTGGTGTACTCGCAGGATACTTCTGGCATTTCGCGCAAAATGGTATCGATGCTTTTTCAAATGCTATCATAGGACTTGAGGAAATAGGTACCTTCATTTATGGAACACTCAACCGCCTGCTCATTCCACTTGGACTGCATCACATACTAAACTCTGTTTTTTGGTTCCAGTTAGGGGAATACACTTACCTAAAAGATGGTGTAGAAGTCGTAGCCAATGGTGACTTGCACCGTTTCTTTGCCGGAGATAAAACAGCCGGTATCTACATGTCCGGTTTCTATATTGTTATGATGTTTGGTCTGCCTGCTATGGCCTATGCTATCTACTTGAATACACCCAAGGGTTCACGTAAAAAAGTAGGTGCCATCCTGGCTGGTGTTGCCTTTACTGCCTTTCTTACAGGGATCACAGAACCTTTAGAGTTTCTCTTCCTGTTTGCAGCACCGCTGCTGTTTCTTTTGCATGCCCTCCTTACAGGTTTGGCCCTTGCTGTGGCACAACTACTGGATATTCATGCCGGTTTTGGATTTTCTGCGGGATTCATAGATTATGTCATCAATTACAAACTCGCAACCAACCCGCTACTCATCCTTCCCCTCGGAGCACTGTTTGCACTGATCTATTTTGTGAGTTCTTATTACACCATCAAAATATTTAAACTCAGAATTTTTGGAGAAGAGACTGAGTCAGAAAGTACAAAAGAAAACAGTGAAGCGCAGGCATTCATTGCTGCACTGGGCGGAAAAGATAATATCGTTGATACAGATGCCTGCATTACAAGACTGCGTATGTCTGTAAAAGACAGTATTATGCTTACAGATACCGATTTTACAGCACTGGGAGCCAAAGGTGTTATTCGTCCAAATACAACGTCCATTCAGATCGTACTGGGTACCAAAGCAGAACATATCGCAGAGGCCATAAAAGAAGCTTTAAAACATTAGCTTAACTTGAATTTTTTCTTGATTATGGTTATACTTGTATACTAGAATTAATAAAAATAAAAGGTGTTTGTTTGTTAAAAAAAGCTTTACTGGTTTCACTATTTTTACTGCTAAATGGATGTTCTCTAGACAGCCTTACAGCCTCAGGAGAAGTAGATAAAGTCCAAGTCGTCAAGAAAAATGCCTCTGTCTCTCACTATAGGGCATATTTTATACGTACACAGCTAAAACCTATTAGAAACAATCAGAAGTATCTCTATTTCTATAACAAAAAGAAGAAAGATCTGGCTATCTTGTTACACAAAAATGACTACTATATTCTCTATAGTCTTTTCCACCCTGAAGCATCAAAGATCACTATCCGTGCCCATAAAAAAACACGCTACAGCGCGATAGAAAAAGTATTAGAAAAGCAAGGTTATCACCCCAGCAGCCCACAGGATGCAGGGGCAACTTCTTTAGTGGCTCTACGCCTATACAAAGAGATCAAAACACTGCTTGTAGAAGTCAAAGACTATAGTGCCCTGCAAGTTAAATACCAAAAAGCTATTAAAACCTATAATGCTGCCTCTATACAACATATAAAAACAAAACTGCCTCATTCACTCATCGCTGGCTATTACGACAGATACTATAAACAGGCAAAGAGTGACGAAGCACGGGTACAACTCAAGATCATCGCTAAAAAATTACAATTAGAGAGCCCTGAAGAGATGCAAAGCAATGAAGAAGTAAAAGCTGCATTGGCGCAAGAAATACCAGAAGAGCCTAAAGAACAGAAAGAGCCTGAAGATCCCAAAGTATCTACATTGTCTTTTACTTATTATGCAAAGAAAGCTTCTTATGATGAACTTGATAGCTATCTTATACAAAGCACAACAAAAGAGAGTCTCTCATTTAATCAATTTACACAACTTAAACAAAGACATGCCACACTAAAAGAAGAAAAACTTTTACATGAGGGTTCCCTGGAAGAGCTAATCTCTGCTTATAAAGTGACTAAAAAACCAAGCTATAAAAAACGTATTTTAGAACTGATGAAAGAAGTTCAGAAATAATCTTTTATACTTTAACGATCAAAGAGGAGATATCTAAAAGTATGCTTGTTCCTTTTGGTATATTATTCTTTATCTGAATGGGTATACGCAACTCATCAGAAAGTTTTTTTACAATATGCAGACCAATACCAACACCTCTGTCTTGTTCTTTATAATAACGTTTAAAAACCTTTGAAGGATTTTTGATACCTTTGCCTGTATCTTTAATAGATAATAGGGTTCCCTCTTGACCAATAGTCACTTCACCGTTAGCCATATTATATTTACCTGCATTACTTAGAAGATTATCCAATATACGTGTAAATGCATCTTTATTTGTTTCTATCGTAAGGTTATGTATAGAAATTCTGTAGTCTATATCTGGATACAAAACTTCAAAATAGTGCACACGTGCTTTCACTAAAGACTTCAGAGAAAATTTTTCTGACTGTTTAGGTACACCTTTAAGAAAGATTTGTAAATTCTCTTGCAGGGAAAGTATACTTTCTATATTGTTTTCCAATCTTTCTATTTTTGGATTCTCACCTATCTCTCTTTTAAACAGGGAAAGATTTACTTTCATAGAACTGATCGGGGTATTGAAATCGTGTAAAATATCTTTGACAAACTCTTCATTAAGCTGTAGAGCCTTATGTAATGGTCTTAAAGTATAGATAGCAAACAAAAAAGAGACAAAAAATGCGAAGAGAGAATAACGTAAAAATTTATGTTCTATTTTGTTTTCAAGTCCGGTCACTCTTTGCAAATAACTCTCTCTTGGATAAACCACTTTCATCAGAGATTTCTCAACAGTAGGTACCTTGAAATAACTGTAAAAATCTCCATCTTTGTAGAGTATATTTTCTTCTTTATCTTTATCTATATCAACAAAGTCCGTAGAGACGCCTTCACAGTGAACTGTATAGGCGCAGATCTTCATTTCAAGATGAATCTTTTCTTCAATATTAAGTTTTTTCACCTTATATTCATACCAGAAATTAATTGCCAGCAGTACTTCCAAAAGTATAAAAAACATCAAAAAACTTTTAAAAAATGCCTCTAGCTCATATGTTTTCAATCATATACCCCTGTCCCCGAATATTTTTTATATCTATACCTAGCCGGGCTTTGAGTTTAGCCAGGTTTACACGTAATGCATTTGCTGAGGGGTACTCCAAATAATCCATCAGGGTATAGCTATCTACTATTTTATTTTGCTGGATCATCAAAGCATGAAAAAGGTTTTGTTGCACTTCTCCCAAACCTATGGTTTTATCACCTTTTTGTAAAAGACGTGTGCTTGGATCGTAACATAGATCTTGAATGTATAAAAAATTATCTGTCTTCTGGTATTTACTTTTGATACGAATAACAAGTTCTTCAGGATCAAAAGGTTTTTTGATGTAATCTTCTGCACCTATCTTGAATCCTCTTGAAATAGAGTTTATATCAGTAAGGGCTGTGATGTAGATGGCAGGTGTTGTATCACCAGCTTCTTTAAGTGAGGAAAGTACATCAAAGCCATCCTCATCAGGAACGTTAACATCGAAGATATACAAATCATAGGTTTGGGAAAAGGTAAGGTCAAAAACCTCTGTACCTCTGTGTGCAATATCAACGATATAGCCTTCAAGCTCTAAAAATTCTTTAAGGCTGGAACATAAAATCCGGTCATCTTCAAGTAATAATATCTTCATCATGCTACAGTATACAAAAGTAGTATTAAGTGAATATTATTTGTCATCTTTATTTTTTTTAGGTGATTTCAGCACAATAAAAAACACCACTAAAATCACACCATAAGCGATATAATAATAAATATTGTCACTTTGTGGCATTAGCTCACCTCCATGATCATATCGCCCGCTTTGACGATAGTTAGTTTTTTATCTATCTCTTTTACATCACTCTCTTCCATGATGATAACAGGCGTAATAATGTCTTTGGCGTGTTCACTGATATATGCCAGGTCTGCTTCAATGATCACATCACCGGCTTTTACCTCATCCCCTTCATTGGCGATACGTGTAAACCCTTTACCATCCAGGGCCACAGTCTCCAGACCAATGTGTACCATTACTTCCAGATCTTTTGGACTTTTAATACTGTAGGCATGATTGGTGGAAAATATTTTGCTCACTACACCATCTATAGGTGCTTTAAACATATTTGACATAGGTATTACTGCTACACCGTCACCCACAAGCTTTTGAGAGAACACTTCATCATCCACAGATTCGAGTGCTACGATTTGACCGTCGGCAGGTGACTTCACTTCTCTTACTTTACGTTTTAAAAATCCGAACATTGTTAGCCTTTATATTTCACTTCTCCAGCGATTATCGTTGATATGATACTGAAGTTTTCATCAAAGATGACTATATCCGCATCATATCCCTCTCTCAATTCACCTTTATGGACACCCAGTTTTTGCGCGGGTATCTTTGTCACACTGTTGACAAGTTCAACAGTTGTCATGGCAGTATGTTTACGCATGTTTAACAGTGCTTCATTCATTTTTAATACAGAACCTGCCAGTGTACCGTCTTCCAACAGTGCTTTACCCTCTTCTACTTCAACCCTGCGTCCTCCCAGATCATAGGTACCGCATTTCATACATCCTGCCCGCATTGCATCTGTAATGAGGATGAGCTTCTCTTTTTTGACTTGCTGTACCAGTTCCAGTGCGGAAGGATGGGTATGTATCAGATCGGCAATGATGTCACAGGTGACCTCCGAGTCAAATACCGCACCCACGATACCCGGTTTTCTATGATGGTAAGGATTCATAGCATTAAAGAGATGTGTCACATGAGAAACACCCCAGCTAAAGCTCTCTTTACTCTCTTCAAAAGAAGCATCCGAATGCCCTATACTCAGTATGATGTGAGGGTACTCTTTTGCCAAGTGTTTGATAAATGCTTCTGCCCCCTCTACTTCAGGTGCAAGTGTGATCATTTTGACTTCATGCATATAGTTTTTAATAAGTGACAAATTGGGTGACTGAATATATGCTTTGTCCTGTGCCCCATGTTTCTGGACATTGATAAAAGGCCCTTCAAGATGAATACCCAGTATATTGGCACCTGGAACAGTCGTTTTGTGCTTTTGGATATTCTGCAGAGCCTTATCAATATCCTGTGTAGACATGGTCATAGTAGTTGCCAAAAATGAAGTGGTTCCTGTTTGAAGCAGTGTAGAAGAAAGTGTCTCCAGTGCCTGAGGTGTGGCGTCCATCACATCTGCACCACCGGAACCATGTATATGCAGATCTATAAACCCTGCACTTACATAGTGTCCTTTTGCATCTATGACCTCCATAGTGTCAAGATCAACAGACTCTGTAATCCTGATGATCTTCTCATCAAATAAAAGTATCTGGTCTTCTAGCGCTTCATCATTGACAATGAGTTTGGCATTGATGATCGCTTTCATACGCACTTAAGCGTCACGAAGTGTCTCTTTTAACACCCGTTTCAGCACTTTACCCGTGGCATTTTTAGGGAGTTCCGGGATGATATGTATCTGTTTGGGTATTTTATAATTTGCAAGAGACTCTCTCATGTATTTTTTCAGACCTGCTTCATCAAGTGTTTCTACACCTTCTTCGAGTTCTATATACACCACTGGAGCTTCTCCGCTCTTCTCATCCACTATACCTATGACAGCAGATACACCTACACCTTCAAAGACATCAACGACCTCTTCTATCTCACGGGGATAGATATTGATACCTTTGGAGATAATAAGATCTTTTTTTCTGTCTACGATAAATAGAAATCCTTCATCATCCATATATCCCATATCTCCTGTAAGCAGCCAGTCGTTAATGATCGTTTCTTCTGTTGCAGTCGGACGCCCGAGATAACCCTGCATGACATTGTCGCCTTTGACGATGATATCACCTATCATACCAAAGTCCACTTCATTCATATCATCATCTACGATCTTCATTTCGTATCCGTAAAGTGCGGTACCTACAGACCCTGCCTTCTGTTTTTTAAACGTGTTCATACATACCGCAGGAGAAGATTCACTTAAACCATACCCTTCAAGCAGTGTAGCGCGTTTAAATTTCTTTGCCATGGCATCCAGTGTTTTTGGCTGCAGGGCTGCTGCGCCTGAGATAAAGGCACGAAGTGAGTTAAACCACATAAAGTACCAGGGAAGTTTGGCTTTTGCCAAAGCATTATAGACATCGGGGATACCGAAGAAAATAGTCACACGTTTGATCAAAGTCTGTTTAAAGATATTGGAAAAAGGTTTGAGCGATTTAATGATAACAATACTTGCTCCCACATACAGTGGCAGCATGACACCTATCGAAAAAGTGAAAGAGTGGAACATCGGCAAAAAGACAATGCCTCTGTCTCTGGCTTTCACATTGATCGTTCTTCGTCCTGACTCAGTGTTTGAAAGTACATTTTTGTTACTTAACATGGCCCCTTTTGGTTTTCCTGTGGTTCCGGAGGTATAGATAAGTACTGCCGTATCTTCAAGTTTTCCTGCCTTATTCTCTACACTTTTTTCCGATCTTAAGGCTTCATCAAAATCTACATGCTGTACACCTTCAGCAGATTTCTCACCTTCCCACACAATGAATTTACACAGTGTACTTGCTTTAGAGCTGTTGACTACTTTATCGTGTATAGAGGAAGCTAGCAGAACAGTACTGCCACTGTCTTCGAGGATATAGCTAAGTTCATCCTCTTTCAGGAAAGTATTGACAGGTACCAAAATAGCACCGAGTTTAGAAATAGCAAAGATCGTATAGACAAACTCCGGAGAATTTCGTAAAAAGAGTGCGACCTTATCACCCTCTTTTACCCCTTTATCAGCCAAAAAACCTGCCAGTCTGTCTACTTTTTCAAGTATCTCTCCATAGGTGATCTTCTCATCATCTACAAAAAGCGCTACTTTTTTCTTACGCTTTTTGGCCTGAAAAGTGATCAGTTCATAAAAGTTATTAAACGGGTAAGCCATCTTAGTACTCGTACGACATGCCTAAGGTGGTCAGGAATGCTCCACCCTCTGAAAATGTACCGCCGTTATTGAGTAAGGAATTTGGATCAAGATGTGCTCCTCTTGTGAGATTGATCTTATCTTTACTGTCATACAGGAATGCCAACCCCCATGAAAGGTCTTCTGATTGCTGATATCTGAATCCCATGGAAACTATTTTAGCATCAGAGTCCGGGAGTTCAAAGCTTATTGTTTCTTCAGGTACCGGTGTATCATCTATAGCAAATCCCATCATCGCTGTGATCTTGTTGTCCATTTTAATGGTGGCACCTATTCTAAAGGTGTTCGTATCCTCCCAGTTCTTTGCAATAGGCGCATCAAATGCCGCTGGAACATACCAATTACCAAAACCGGTATAATCAAAATCCAATGTCTCATATTCTGACCAGAATGTTCTCTCATAGTTAAATTCCAGTGTAAACTGATTATTCCATGTTTTAGAGATTGCCACATTCAATGCTGCAGGTAAAGGTACTTCCACGCTTGCATCACCATCATAGAGTAGTCCATAAGGAGCTGCATAAATTTTTGCGTTTCCCTCTTCCTTCAGGTCAATATTCGATCGGTAGGTGGCGGCCAAAATGATATCAGATGTAGGTTTATATGTTAGCGCCAGGTTATACCCAAACTCTATCGTATCCCCTTCCATATCACGCGCAGCACTTGGTACTCTAGGATCAATGGCGTTGGCAGATGCAGAATTACTTTTAACCACACCTTCACTGTAGATCATTCTTAGCCCGGCACCCACAGAAAAATTCTCAGCTAGTTTGTATGACATACTCGGATTAAGTTCTATCACTTTTAAGGTAAACTCTTCCGCTGTTGCTTTTTGAAAAGGTGTTTCCCAACGCTTGGTCAGTCCTCCGGGAACTACTAAACTCACACCCCATCTAAACTCTTCCATGCCCTCTATCACCGGAGCCACATAATGCATGGTTGGGATCACTATGTTTTCATCTTCTGTTTCACCGGAATAAGGGACTTGTAAAGAGTATTTAATGGACGGAAGATGCACTAAGGTGATAGCACCCTCTATATAATTTTTATCTGCATCCATAAAGGCCATATTCGCAGGGTTATAATAGGCTGTATCTGCCCCCATTGTATGTGCCACATAGGCGGCACCGAGTGCCATGGAATTGAGTGATTGTTCCGGGATCTTATATCCCCCTGCCATGATGACCGAACTTGCTGCTACACTAAGTGCCAATATTTTTACTATTTTCCCCATACTTCTTCCTTTTAATTTTAATTTTCAATCAACGCATACAATGCTTTGATCTCCTCTGCCCAAATTGACTCATCAATTGTTTCCAAGACAAGTGGTATGTCATCCATGCGCGAGTCGTTCATTATGAATTTAAAAGCATCCCAGCCTATCTCTCCCTGTCCTAGAGA
>JGI24024J18818_10001041_pt1 | contig 11212 bp, 10 predicted proteins | sample Cruoilmetagenom2_FD_18818 | JGI IMG/M metagenome (IMG submission 18818) | reverse complement strand
ATAGACATGTCCACCAGCGCCTGCCATAGCAAACAAGCTGCCGCTAAATGCGATGATTATGCCNAGNCTGATCGGCACATCCATGCCCGCACGNCGGTGCTGATGTCCCGCCAGGCCGCACGGTAGAAAGGCCAGCCGCTATAGAGAAATACCGGTAATGTCAGCAGCAGACTGACCCACTCGATAAAAGTCCGGTATTTCTGCTCCATGCCCCACCAGTCACCGTTGTACATGGCAATGGAAAACATCATCACCTGCATCCCCAGAGCGCCCGCCAGCCCCAGTCGTTTCAAATAGTCTTTTCGCTGCTTTTCCAGAATCTGATGATGCTGACTGGGATCATACGGGTGTGCTATGTAGCCAATTTCCGCGACTGCCTTGAGAATATCCGACAACTTGATTTCGCGTTCATCCCAGACGACACGGGCACGGTGTGTAGAATAATTGACCTGTGCCTCAAGCACACCCGGCTGCCCCTTGATATGCTGTTCATTAAGCCAGACGCAGGCAGCACAATCGATGCCTTCCAGAATCAATGAAGCTTCGCGAATATTCTCGTCACTCTGCCGCACAAAACTTCGCTGCACCTCTGCACGGTCATAAACCTCAGTCTGCCGCAGCATATCCGGAACCAGCTCTTTAGCAGTGGTGCTTTTCTCGGTGCGATACTGATAATAACTTTCCATGCCGCCAGCAACGATAGCCCTGGCAACCGCCTCACAACCTTTGCAGCACATCGGCTGTGCCTGGTGGTCAATCTCAACGGATAATTCCAGACCGTCGGGCACGGGCAGGCCGCAATGAAAACACTGGATGTCCTGATGTGACTGCTCAGCCATGATTCAGCAGTGCGCAGTCGCACATCCGGTCAGCTTGAACAGAAGCGTACTGCCCTGAGGCCAAACACTTAAACGTGTCAGCAATAAAAATTTGATCTATATCAAAGTACATATTCAAATATTTGCATATATTTGATCAGTTCAGGATCAAATCAGCCTGGTAACTTGTCATTTATAAATGCGGCTGGCATGATTGGTGGGGAAAAAAATTAACAAGTATATTATAATATTCTTCCTTATGATTCGCATTCTTTATAATTTTAAACGACCCGAAACTTTCAGTTGAGAACAAGCATGCAAGAAACCTACAACTATAAAGTGGTACGTCAATTTTCCATCATGACCGTGGTATGGGGGATCGTCGGAATGCTGGTAGGCGTCATTATCGCCTCCCAGTTAGCCTGGCCTGCCCTGAATTTTGATGTCCCCTGGCTAACATTTAGCCGCTTACGCCCATTGCACACTAATGCCGTGATCTTTGCCTTTGGCGGCTCTGCACTTTTCGCGACCTCCTATTATATTGTACAGCGTACCTGCCATGCGAAACTCTTTGCGCCCGCACTGGCTGCTTTTACATTCTGGGGCTGGCAACTGGTGATCGTTCTTGCTGCCGTGACACTGCCTTTAGGCTTCACCTCTTCGAAGGAGTATGCTGAGCTGGAATGGCCGATCGATATACTTATTACGCTGGTCTGGGTTTCGTATGCGATCGTATTCTTTGGCACTATCGTCAAACGAAAAGTAAAACATATTTATGTCGCCAACTGGTTTCTGGGATCATTCATCCTGACTGTCGCCGTGCTTCATCTCGGTAACAGTGCCGCACTGCCTGTCAGCCTGATGGGCATGAAATCCTACTCAGCCTATGCCGGCGTACAGGATGCCATGGTGCAGTGGTGGTATGGTCATAACGCGGTAGGCTTCTTCCTGACCGCCGGTTTCCTCGGCATGATGTATTATTTCATGCCTAAAGCCGCGGGCCGCCCGGTCTATTCCTATCGCCTGTCGGTAGTACATTTCTGGGCACTGGCCTTTACCTATATCTGGGCCGGCCCGCATCACCTGATGTACACCGCATTACCTGACTGGACACAGTCACTGGGCATGGTCATGTCACTGATTCTGCTTGCTCCAAGCTGGGGCGGTATGATTAACGGCATCATGACGCTGTCCGGTGCCTGGGATAAATTACGTACTGACCCGATTCTTAAATTCCTGGTCGTTGCCATCTCCTTCTACGGTATGTCTACATTTGAAGGCCCGATGATGGCCATCAAAACAGTCAACGCATTGTCTCACTATACTGACTGGACTATCGGCCATGTACATGCCGGTGCACTGGGCTGGGTTGCCATGATATCTATCGGCTCAATGTATTTCCTCATCCCGAGACTGTTCGGCAAAACAGAAATGTACAGTGTTCGCCTGATAGAAACCCATTTCTGGATTTCTACTCTGGGTGTGGTGCTTTACATTGCTTCAATGTGGATTTCAGGTGTCATGCAGGGCCTGATGTGGCGTGCAACCAACTCTGATGGAACACTCACTTACAGCTTCATCGAGAGTGTTGCGGCGATGCATCCATTCTATGTCACTCGAACCATTGGCGGACTGGTATTCCTCAGTGGCATGTTCCTGATGGCATACAACGTGTGGAAAACAACAACGGCTGCGGATGCCAGGGCAGTAGATGCAATCATCCCAGAGCCGGCACACTGAGAAGGAGAAGAATAATGTCACTTCAAGTAAAAATAGAAAAAAGTGTTCCTCTTTTAATCATCTTTAGCATCATCGTGATTTCCTTTGGAGGGCTCGTTCAAATCGTCCCGCTATTTTTTATGAAATCAATGACGCAGCCAATTGAAGGCCTGAAACCTTATACAGCCCTGGAATTAACCGGTCGTGATCTTTATATCAAGGAAGGCTGCAACACATGCCATTCACAAATGATCCGGCCCTTCAGAGCCGAAACCGAACGCTACGGACATTACTCACTGGCCAGTGAGTTCATCTATGACCGACCATTTCTTTGGGGATCCAAGCGAACCGGACCAGACCTGCACCGCGTCGGAGGACGTTATAGTGATGAATGGCATCGAATTCATCTCATTAATCCTCGCGATGTGGTACCGGAATCTGTCATGCCGGGTTTCCCGTGGCTTGCAGAAAATACTGTAGAAGGCTCAAATATTGCCGAGAAAATGGAAACTCTGAAGGTACTCGGCGTCCCTTACACCGATGAAGATATCGCAGGTGCTGCAGAAAAACTGAAAGGCAAGTCCGAAATGGATGCCATGATCGCCTATCTGCAAAACCTTGGTTCTACTATACCGGCCGTGAGGTAAAGAACATGAACACAGTCGATTTTCATATTTTGTGGACGGTAACACTGTTCATCCTGTTTATCGCTATTGTCTTCTGGGCCTGGAGCAGTAAGCGTAAAGAAGAATTCGATGAACTTGCACACTTGCCCCTGGATGAGGAGAAGTTTGCAACTCAAGTTAAAAAAAATACATCAGGGAGAAAAGACAATGCCTGAATATGATTTAATGTCAGATTTCACCAGCCCATTCTGGCCATGGTTTATCTTTATCGTCACTATTGGCGGAATTTTCTGGTGCTTTTACCTGCTAATGTCTCAAAAGAATGCGGGTGATGTAGCAGAAGGTGAAGAGGCTCAACCAACTGGTCATAAGTGGGATGATAACCTTGAAGAACTCAATAACCCCCTGCCTCGCTGGTGGTTGCAGATGTTCATTGCAACAAATATTTTTGGTCTGGTATATCTGGTACTTTACCCGGGCACGGCCGTATTTGACGGCGTACTCGGCTGGAGTCAGGTTGGCCAGTACAACACTGAAATGGAAACAGCTGAAAAGAAATTTGGCGAGCAATATGTCAACTACCTGAAGCAGGATGTTGCTACGCTAGCAAAGAATAAAGACGCCATCATAACCGGTGGGCGCCTGTTCAGCACTTACTGCACACAGTGCCACGGCTCAGATGCTGGCGGCGGACCGGGCTTTCCTAACCTGCGCGACAGCCGCTGGCTGTGGGGTGGAGAACCAGAGCAAATCAAGCAGGCGATTACAGCTGGCCGCCAGGGTGCTATGCCTGCATGGGGTGCGGTACTAGGTGAAACCGGCACAAAAGATGTTGTAGCCTATGTCATGTCTCTAAGCGGCAGAAAAACTGCAGGCGACCTGCAAGCTGGTGAGGAGAAGTTCAAGCAACTCTGCGTTGCCTGCCACACCGCGGAAGGAACCGGTAACATTGCATTAGGGGCGCCTGATCTAACTGATGATACATGGCTATACGGCAGTTCACGCCGTTCTATTGAGAAATCTATCTCTGAAGGCCGTAGTGGCCGTATGCCGACGTTTGGTGATTTTCTTGGTGAAGGTAAAACCCATCTGCTAACTGCCTATGTCTATAGCCTGTCACTGGAAGACTAATCTCAGATAAACGGCAGAGTTACAGGGCTGTTGTCAAAAATACCGGACATTGTCCGGTATTTTTTTCAGTCACATGGAGTAGAATTGCGGCCACCTGATAACACAACCCAAGGCTTACGTTATGTCTGAAATTGAAGAAATCCCGAAAATACAGCGTGTAGTTGCCGTACTGTGGCCATCATTTTTAACATCAGGAGTAGCGATGATCCTGTTCTACTGGGTTTTCTCCCCCGGCGAAGTATTTCCTGAACTTGCCGCCAGTGGTGTCAGCAATATGGCGTTTTACTCTGCTACTTTTCTTTTTCTGTGGCTGACCACGCTCACATCCTGCCTGTTGTCCTGCTACTTTCTACGTCCATGCAGTCGCTGTAACGATTAGCTCAGAGGTGTGTTTCTCTGAAGACCCGATTTCGCTTTTTATTTATACGAGAAGATATTCATGTCAGAAAAAGCCAGTAAACCGGTAAAACCCGTACAGGATTCCCTGTATGCCAAACGTGAGGAGATCTACCCACGTGAGGTGCATGGAATTTTTGCCAGTTGGCGCGTGGCGATGGTATTCCTGACACTGGGACTCTATTATATTCTTCCCTGGATAAACTGGGGCGAAGGTCGCCAGGCCTTACTGTTTGACCTGCCCAACAGAAAGTTCAATATCTTCATGATGACACTGTGGCCACAGGACCTCATCTACCTCTCTGCATTGCTTATAATTTCAGCACTTGGCCTGTTTCTGTTTACATCCGTTGGCGGCAGATTATGGTGCGGCTACGCATGCCCGCAAACTGTATGGACAGAAGTTTTCCTGTGGATAGAGCGTAAAATAGAAGGCGGCAGACCTCAGCGTATGAAACTTGCCAAATCACCGTGGAATTTGAACAAGGTAATTAAAAAAGGTGGAAAGCATCTGGTCTGGATAGCCTTCTCTCTATGGACAGGCTTTACTTTTGTTGGTTATTTCTCCCCAATCAGAGAACTTGCCGTAGATTTCATTAATTGGGACCTGGGGCCCTGGGAAACCTTCTGGATATTCTTTTATGCATTTGCCACCTACGGCAATGCCGGCTGGTTAAGGGAGCAGGTATGTATTTACATGTGCCCTTATGCACGCTTTCAGAGTGTTATGTTCGATGATAATACCCTGATAATTTCCTACGATGAAATGCGTGGCAATCCTCGGGGAGCACGCAAGCGCGGCAAAGAAAAACCCGCCGACAAAGGTGATTGCATTGACTGTGGCCTGTGCGTTCAGGCCTGCCCGACAGGCATAGACATTCGAGATGGCCTGCAATACCAGTGTATCGCCTGTGCGGCCTGCATCGATGCCTGCGATGATGTAATGGAAAAAATGGACTATCCCAAAGGTCTGATCCGCTATACCACGCTCAATGAGGCGAAAGGAAAAGGCCTGCATATCTTCAGGCCTCGTGTATTTGTTTATTCTGCTATCCTGTTCGGCCTTGTAGTCGGAATGGTGTGGTCACTCGCTACCCGTGTTCCGGTTGGTGTAGATATCTCCCGTGACCGTAATATCCTCTATCGTGAAGCGCCAAATGGTGACCTGGAAAATGTCTTCACAATAAAAATCATGAATCAGGATGACAAGGCACACAATTTTGTCATCTCTATAGACGGCATGCCCGGTGCAGTACTTGATCCTGATGAGCCGGAAACGCATGTTGAAAGTGGTGAAATTGGCGAAACCCTGATCAGGATTCGTGCTGCGGAGGATATCATTAAAGACCGCAGCACCACCATCACCCTTAGAGTCACCGCCAGTGATGATGAAAAATTGACTGATGATGAGGACACCCGCTTCATTGCACCTGCTGACTGGTTCCAGAAATGATACTTGAGCAAAACGAACAGGATATTCGCCCCTGGTACAAGGAGCCCATGGTGTGGCTGGTCATCGCCATACCGCTGTCTTCCGTTATTTATGGCATCTTTTTTCTTATCGTTTCTATCACCTCATTTGACGGCATGGTAGTAGATGATTATTACAAGAAAGGCAAACAAATTAACCGCGAGTTGAAACGGGACAAAGCGGCTTTAGCACACGGCCTGACGGCACAGGTGATGATTGAGAATAGAACGGTGACTGTCTTCATTCTGGCAAACCAGGGCTACACGCCCCCCCCTGCACTTGAAATCAGGTTTCTCTATTCCACACGCGCTGATATTGATAAAGAAATATTTGTTGAGCAGGTATCGCCGGGAATCTACAAAGGAAGCCTGGCTGAGCTGGAAACCGGCCGCTGGAATGTACAGATTGCCTCCGACGACTGGCGATTGATGGGTTCTATGCGTATGCCCGACGAGAGAAAGGTTGTTATAAAGCCATTGATGAAATAAGGCTCAAGCTTCAAGATAAAAAATAAATACTTCGATGGGAGACTCACTGCTGTCCCCTCTTATTTCTGATGCGCAGCACATCCGACACTGTCAAAAACCCTCAAATTACTGCCGAAATCTCCGAAGACACCTGTACTGGTTTGTATATTTCGAAGAGATAATCTATAACTAGCTTCATGGAAAAAATGTATGCCATCATGTTCTCGGACATTACCGGAAGCACAAGCTTGTACGACACACTGGGCAATGACGCCGCCGAACACCTGATCGGCTCCTGCATACAAAATCTGATAGCTATCACACAAAAAAACTACGGTCACCTCATCAAAACCATCGGCGATGAGGTGATGTGTCGTTTTGATAATCCCAACGATGCCGCGCGTGCCGCCATTGAAATGCAAACCACCACTGAGTCCGATAAAAATAGCTCCTTATCGATTCGTATTGGCCTGCAATACGGCACTGCGATAGAAAAAAATAATGATATTTTTGGCGATGCTGTCAATATTGCCGCGCGCATGGCNGGTATCGCCAAAGCGAAACAAATTATCACCACGCATNAAATGGTAGAAGAACTGAGTAACGATTTAGCAGAACAATCAAGACTTTTCGACAGANCCAAAATTAAAGGCAAAGAAAANGAACTNAAGATATTTCAAATCGTCTGGGAAAAAGAAAACAAAGTCACACGGTTCGCCACCTTAAACGAGATGAAAAAAATCGCCACCTCAATGGTAGCTATCGCTCTAAATTACGATTCTCAGGAAAAGCTTTATACCGATGGCGAAATGACAAAAACCATCGTCATCGGCCGTGATGAAAATTGTGATATATCTATTGACGCCAATTATGCCTCACGTCAACATGTTAGTCTTGAATTCAGACGTGGTAAATTTGTGCTCATCGATCACAGCACTAATGGGACCTATGTACGCTTCAAAGGACAAGGCGATGTTTTCATTCGCCGAGAAGAACTGCCACTGATGGGTGAAGGCTTAATCAGTCTCGGCGAAGAAATTGTAGAAGGTAAACCAGCACTAATCAGCTTCAGTGTTCTTCAAGCAAATAAGTAAACCCAACAGAACCTCTCTAATTTATGCTAGAACTCCCCGGCTACATAATAGAAAAGCAAATCGGTAAAGGAGGTATGGCCAGGGTTTACCTTGCCTTGCATGAAAAGCTGGATCGTCACGTTGCTATCAAAGTCATGTCTAAACATCTTGATGAAGATGACTCCAACTTTGGCGAGCGGTTCATGAGTGAAGCCAGAATAGTGGCCAGGCTTGCACAACAAAATATCGTCACCGTTTTTGATGTCGGCACACATGATGGTTATCACTACATCACTATGGAGCTGCTCCCCGGCACCACGCTTGATGACAAGATAAAACAGGGCTTAACTCCATCAGAATCACTTGGAATCTTAAAACAGGTCGCTGCCGCGCTCGACTACGCGCACCAAAAAGACATCATTCACCGTGATATCAAGCCAGAAAACATTATGTTCAGGGAAGATGGCTCCGCTGTGCTCACAGATTTCGGTATCGCAAAATCCACATCAGCGGCTAACAAGATGACCGCCACCGGCACCATCATTGGTACACCCCATTACATGAGCCCTGAGCAGGCACAGGGGCAGAAAACAGGCTCATTTTCAGATATTTATAGTCTGGGGGCTGTTTTTTATGAAATGCTGACCGGTAAAGTCCCTTACAATGCCGACTCAAGCATTGCTGTTGTTTTTAAGCACATCACCGAATCCGTGCCTGAACTAGGCGGTGATCTCAGCAAATATCAAATGCTATTGAATGGCTTGATGGCCAAAAATATTGATGAACGCTATCATTCAGGACAGGACATCATTGCTGATATCGAACAACTGGAACGTGATGAAACGCCCGATAATGCGACAANNATTTATAANAAAACAGAAATAAATAANGCAGCCACACAATTAAACAAAACTACTCAGGAGCAGCAACCGCCAGATAAGNAGAAAGGAAAAACAGCTATCTATGCCGGCATTGCTGTACTCCTTCTACTATCGACCGGCGTTGGTGCTTATCTTTATGTTGCGGAACAAGATAAAATTCAGGCAAGAATTAATAATGAAAAATTGCTCTCTGAACAGGCTAACAAACAGAAATCCGCCTTGCTTGCCAAACAGAAGGAAGAAAAAGCAAAAGCAGACAAACTCTTAGCAGAAGCACGAATCAGCGAGAAACAAGCTCAACTGGCTGCACAGCAAGCTTCGAAGAAAAAAATCGCGGAACTGGCCAAAAGCAAAAAAGAACAGGAAAGACTTGCTTTATTACAATTAGAAAAAGAGCAGGCGAAAAAACAAAAACAACTTGAGAAAAACAAAAAAATTGAAGGTCTTCTCAAACAGGCCGAAACCGACCTGCTTAACACAAAACTTAACAACGCCTACAACAAATACAAAGATGTGTTAAGAATTGATGCCCACAACAAATTCGCAAAAAATGGTATCAACCGTGTCGCGGATCAGTACCTGGCGCTGGCAAGCAATGAGGCGATAAAAAGTAATTTTGACCAGGCTAACAAATATATTTCATCGGTAATTCAAATAGCGCCTACACATAAAAACCTGTCTACGACACAGCAAAATATTTTCGCCCTGAAAAATCAACAGTTGGCGAAACAGGTCGAAGAGCAAAAAATCGCACAGGAAAAAGAGAAAACGCGACTGCTGGAGCAGCAGGCGCAAAATAAACAAAATGAACAAAGTGAAGAAGAGCCTGTAAAAAAGAAGAAACGCCGCTCATTTAGCGGGTTTTAAGCACACTAAAAATTAACAGTACCCACATTACTTAAAAAAACAACTGACAGTCAAAGACAAGTTGCTAAAGGCTTTATAATGCCGAACGCATCCGTTTAGAATAAGTTATCCCGCACTTTGCAAAACAGCTAATAATTCACTGACTTGTAAAAGTCAGAATGTGATCTGACAAAATTGATAACAGAGTTTGAAACTATCCGACAGGACAACAAATGGCTGCATTCGAGTGCCGTTTCAACCGGTCGATGCAACACATGCGTTAAATCGTTCTGCTGGTGTTTCAAAGTTTAACGTTTTTCTAGGTCGTTCGTTAAGTCGCCTTGTATGGCGCTTTTTATTACAGTTTCAGGCAGTCACCATTAATACATGCCACTTCAGATGAGCCCAACTTAGTATCAACTTTGGAGTGCAACAAGCTCACTACTAACCACACATGGCTTTGGACATACAATAATGAACGACCGCATTCGTCGATTGAAGGGATACCACCCATACAATTACTGAATGTGGCTTAAGCTCATTTTTACTTCGGTTTTTAATGGAGGGATTACAAATTACGAGTGCTCATGCGGCGCCTCTATCGTACCCTGAAACAAATTCGACTTGGCGCATGGCAGGTACCATTCTATACTGTCAGAAACAATTAAAACTTTGTATTTTATGACGTCACATTCCTCCAGACTATCCCCATATGTTTTTTTGATCGCCCGGAACCAGCAGGATGATGCTTACCGTCTTTTTAAGCTAGACCTCGATGCGGATGAGCTATTCAAGCCGATTCCATTAGACTCTGGTGCTTCCTTTAACCATTCGTATCGAATGGCCCAGGTGGGGGGATACCTTTTGCAGTGGGGCCCGCTATGCAAGCAGGGAAAAACCCCCGGTTATCAATTCAGCCTCATAGACTTCAACCCTGATGCACCGGACCCTTTGAACGGTCAGGTCACTCAACGTGGCTTCTGGGCAAAGACGAAGTTCTGGGGAACCTACCGGGATTGTTACAGTACCAATCCCGATGAGGGTCAGCAGCTGGACCTCACGCCCATGACCAGTTTTGTCTTGAATATCATTCCCGCAAAGGGCCGGGGGACGTTTAAACTCTGGAATTTTGATCCCGAGGCAAAAAGCTCGGACGGGAAGCCTGATCCGATCCCTTCTCCCTACTCGGATCAAGGGGCCTTTCCGCTCATCAAGGAAGGCCATACCCTGATGCCGATTGGCAATTACGTGTTAGACCGTCTGCCTGACCGGAAGCATTTCAGGTTGTGGAGTTTTGATCCTCAACTGCAAACACCACTTTCCCTTCCTGCGATCCGAGAAGGTGAATGGCATCACATTGATCAAGCTCATGAGCTTACTGTCATCGGCAGTCATGTTCTGGACTGGCATCCCGAGAAGGGCACGTACCGACTGTGGGGGTTTGACCCCGACCACGTAGATGTGCTTGTCGGCCCCGTTCGGGAAGGTAAGCTTCCGGCTGGCATTGGCGTGGATGCGATGCTAACCGGGTTTCAACCGCGAACACCCGTTCGAGCGCAATGGTCCGGGACACCGGGAACCATCGACTTCATGCGCTCGAAGATCAAGCACGTAGTTTACTACATGCTCGAGAGTCGTTCTTTTGATAACGTCTGTGGCTGGCTATATGGGAAAGGCGACAAGGGGTGTCACTACATTGGTTCCGACAGGCCCTTTGATGGTGCGAGCACGGATGATTTCAATTTCGAAGCAAAGAAGAAAATTCATGTAAGCCAGTACCAGGA
>JGI24024J18818_10001040_pt1 | contig 11222 bp, 11 predicted proteins | sample Cruoilmetagenom2_FD_18818 | JGI IMG/M metagenome (IMG submission 18818) | reverse complement strand
ATGTCCATTCGCTGTGGAGAGGACACAAATCCTTTCCAGAAAGACAGTTAATTAACAAAAAAGAGGAGGCGGCATTTTCGCCGACTCCCAATAAAGGGGGGAACTAGAGAGCAGAACTCTAGTCAACTTTCTATGTCCAGTTATTGCACGTCTATGTCCACTTTAGACAGTTCTATGTCCACTTTTCGTGTCTCTATGTCCAGTTTACCCAGTTCTATGTCCACTTATAGTGCCTCTATGTCCATTCGCTGTGGAGAGGACACGAATCCATCCCAGAAAGACAGTCACTTAAAAAAAAGAGGAGGCGGCCTTTTCGCCGACTCCCATTTAGGTTTTGTCTATCGTTTGGATGTAGAAATGCGCATATAGTCGACTACTTTTTGATCAATGTTGCCACGTTGCTGCACACGTTCATCGAAATTTTCAATCAAATGATAAGACTGAACAGCATCTAGTAAATCATCATGTTCTGTCAGCTCTCGCTGTAAATGTCCATTTTCGTATAACAGCTCGCGAAGTTCATCTTCTAGTGAACCTTCAATCGCCACAACATCTTCAGGAACGGTAGCTTCGAAGTAAAGTTGATGTAATTTTAATAAACGAGATAATTCTTGGACAGGTTCGGCATGATCATCAACACGTAGGTCAATATATCGNTCATTGTAGCCACCATAACTTCCATTCTCTTTAACAATCAACAAGGCAGCTGACTGTTTGCCGCGGCTATCTCCACCAGCAGTATCGCCAGCGAGCAATGCAGAAAGTAGACGTTCAGCTAAAGTTCCTTGGGTTTGTAGAAAAGTGGATTCCATCGCTTCAACTGTATGTTGATCAACTAGAATATTNCCTTGAGCGGCAAANTTTTGACCAGCAGAACCNCCTGCCCAATCAAAACAATCGTCTCCAGAGAAGGTTGCGCTCTGTCCACTTGCATCGACAATTCCCACTTGTCTTGAACTGGAATTGTCATCATTACGAATCAATTCTTCTAATACTGCTTGAGGAGTTAATCCTTTTTCAAGCAGTTCTAAGCCATGTTTACCATAGTCTAAATTTGCCCATGATTGAGTGGCAATTGCACCCACTCCAGCTTTTGCAAATGGCACTACTGCTCCGACGCTTAAAAACTTCGAGGCAACTGCCACACCTAACTCTTTTGTTTCTGGATCATACCCTACAATTGAAAATGTCATCTAAAACTGCCCCTTTCAAAAACCTCGAAATTTAGAATGATTTTGCAACAATCAAACGAGTTACTATGAATTTAACTTAAGATTTGTTTCCTCATTACAAATCACATATAAAACTGCATCTGAGGGGATTTCCTCATTCAGGCGACGATTAATATCCATGTGCTCGCGGTCGGCGATGAGTGTCGCTCCTTTTGCTAATAAATCATGGAAAGCATCACCGTACGTTTTCCAATTAGAATCCTTGCGTACTTCAAATAAATCTTCCCCAATACTTCGACTAATCAATTGTGTCACTATGGTGCTCACATTTTGATGCATAGCAGAACGGACGGCAAGTAGTGACGTTGTTTCCTGTGAAAGAATAAATTCATCCACTCTTACATGTGCAAAATTAGGAATCTGTTTCTTCGTCATAATTTCAACAGTGGTATGAACATGAGTGGCTAATCTTTCAACTGTAATAGCAGTCGTTAATGTTTTTGCATCCCGCAAAGAAGGTGTTTGAATGGTATCGTCTGAAAAAATGATAACAGATTTGGCATCTTTAATATTCGCTTTAAGGAAAGTCTCTTCCTCCGAAGGATCACCTTGAACATAGTGCACACGGTCAATGGAAACATCTATTGGAGAGGTAGGAAGAGTGTCAATTATGACTACTTCACTACGAGCATCTGACGCCAAAATTTCTTCAACAGCTGTTTCGGTTTTCTTTCCCCAGCCAACAATGATAATATGATTTTTATTTGTATACGCCAACTTGCCTTCCTCCTTGCGCTTTCTGAATAAAGTAAACGCATCTACAATTTTTCCAATCACCACACCTAGTAATCCAATTCCCAACAGGTACATAAGGACTGTAAAAAGTCGTCCTCCAGCGGTAACAGGTGAAAAGTCACCGTATCCTACAGTAGAAAACGTGGTCATGACAAAGTAGAATGATGTTAATAAACTTTCAAATGTTTCGGGTTCCAATAAGTAAATCGTAACCGTGCAAAATAAAATAAAGAACAGTGCGGCAATTAATAACGACAAATTCTTTAAACGAATTAAACTTAACCCTACTTTTAGGAAAAAATGCATGTATCTATCTCCAATCGCCACAATATTTCGATAAGTTCTAGTTTACACGTTTTCATTTGATGGTGCTAGATAGTGAGATGGGTTTAGGAGATTTTCCGAAAAAAAATGGGCAAAGCGAATATTAAAACGTAGGTTGAAGAAATATAGTAGTGAGTAACAGGGGGAATGAGAATATGACCAACATATTAGTAGACGCTGACGGATGTCCAGTGGTGGATTTGACGATTCAAATTGCTAAACAATTTAATCTACCTGTGTATTTGTTCTGTGATACAGCCCATAACATGCAACGTGAGGGAGCAGAAACAATTATGGTGTCAAAAGGTGCAGACGCAGTGGATTTCGTCCTTGTTAATCGTGTAAATAAAGGCGATATTGTCGTAACACAAGATTATGGACTAGCAGCAATGGTTCTAGCAAAAAGAGGATTAGTCATTGATCAAAATGGCAGAGCCTACACAAATGAAAACATTGACCAACTCTTATATAGCCGACATATGGCTCAAAAAGTCAGACAAGCTGGTGGACGAATGAAAGGTCCAAAAAAACGTCAGAAGGAAAATAATGAAAGTTTTGAAAGAGGATTTACAGAATTGTGTAAAACAATGGGAAAGTCATCTGAATGATGCCTATANAACAAAGTCTACCAACATGTGAGGATTAACCAGTTAATTTTGTAAGGATATTCACTAAATTAATTCTTTAGATATTANTCTAGTTGAAGGCTGTTTGAGAGTAATGAAACTACTTTCAAATAGCCTTCTTAATTGTGTGAAAAATCATGAATACTAGAATAACCTCAAGGAAGNCCAGAATTAAAGTGATGAAATTAAGATAAGAGTGCNGAAATGCAGAATTAAGTCCGCGAAGTCAAGAATACGAGGGATNAAGTGCAGAATACGCAAAATACAATCTTAAATACTCACGGCCAATCTAATGCCGCATCCTGTATAGCTTTTGAAATCGAAAAAATTAAGCATAGAACATACATGGTGAACGCATAATAAATTAGATTTCTTCTTTTCATTCTTTTTAAAAAGAGGTGAAGGTAATGACTAAGAAACAACCACTGGACTCAAGGTCGGGGGAGTTTCATCATAACTGGACGAGACCCAAAAGGTTCAATACACAAGTCAATGGACATACAGAAGTATCGAAGTCGACTCAAATTTTAAGAACCAGCGCAAAGATTCATAAGTTGGGCTCAGGTGATCGATGAATAAGANGNANTTAAGGTCCAGACATTGTCTGGGCCTTTTTTATGTTGGCAAAAGTGGGTGNNTGGTTACANTTTATNGGAAAANTTTTTTTAAGCAAAAATCAGAGTTAAACCAGTATAATTCGCGCTTTTTTCCGCACACATTTTCGANAAAGTACATATTATTTTGTAGAAGAGGTGGTGAACGATGAAGGAAGTGAAAGATCCGATTGCAACNGAAAAACAAGAGTGGCGAAAGCAGCAGAGAAAAGGTCGAATTAAAGCGGGAGTGACCATTGCTTCTCCTCTGTTTATTTTAATTGTTTGGGAGTTTTTGTCTCAAACTTCGCTAATCGATTCGAGGTTTTTTCCTCCTCCCACTCAAATTGTTTCAACTCTTTCAAGCTTACTCACAAGTGGTGAGCTGTTTGAGCATTTAGGTATTTCGTTGTTTCGGATTGTTGTTGGATTCTTATTAGGCGTAATACCAGGAATTGTCATTGGTCTATGTATGGGGCTTTATGCGCCAGTTAGGCATTTTGTTTCTCCGCTCATTATGGCGCTTATGCCTATACCTACACTCGCTTTATTGCCACTGATCTTAATCGTTTTTGGAATTGGGGAAACGTCTAAAATTGTTACGATTGCGGGAAGTGTGTTCTTTCCAGTTGTCATCAATACAGTAGCAGGCGTTATCACAATTGATTCCATTTATATAGATGTGGCAAAAAATTACGGAGCTAGTCAAAAAGATTTTTTCTTGAAAATTGCGTTACCTGGATCTTTGCCAGTCATGCTCGAAGGAATTCAGATGGGTCAAGCAATTGCATTGCTAACCATTGTGGCAGCAGAAATGATGGGGGCGACTTCAGGTATTGGGTATCTAATCTGGACATCATATAGTGCGTTTTTATTAAAAGAAATGTTTGTTGGGTTGATCTTGATTTCTTTCTTCGGGTATCTCTTTTCCTTATTGATAAGAGGGTTGCAAAGAAAACTTTTACCGTGGAGGTGAAGAACCTGAATGCAGGGCCGAAAATATCCATTTTTGATTTAACCAAAGTCTTTTATAAAAAAGAGAATAGTGTCACGGCTTTAGAAAAAATTTCTCTCTCCATTGAGGATGGTGAATTTGTTTGTCTTGTTGGCCCGAGTGGCTGTGGCAAAACGACATTATTACGTATCTTAGCTGGATTGGAAACTCAAAGTGCTGGTGATTTTACGATTGCCCGAAGTAATGAAGAACGACCGTTGCAGTCCATGGTTTTTCAAGAACGTGGGATTATTCCCTGGCTAACGGTAGAGGGAAATGTTGCGTTTGGTCTTAACATGAGACATTTACCAAAATCAGTCGTAAAAGAGCGAACTGCATATTTTTTGAATAAAGTGGGTTTAACAAAGTTCGCAAAAATGTATCCCAAAGAGCTCTCAGGAGGCATGAAACAGCGAGTCAGTATTGCTCGAGCTTTTGCGAACGATCCAGAAATTTTATTAATGGATGAACCTTTTGGTGCGTTAGACGAGCAGAATAAATACATTTTGCAAGAAGAATTGCTTTCCATATGGTCTGAAACTAAGAAGACAGTTCTTTTCATTACCCATAGCATCGACGAAGCATTGTTCTTAAGTGATCGAGTTTTATTAATGAGTTCCCAGCCCGGGAAAATTGTTGAGGAAATAAAAATTGATTTACCGAGGCCAAGGAAACTTGAGGAAATTCGATCGAATCCAATTATAGCTAAAAAGTTTATAGAAATATGGAGCCATTTGCAAAATGAAGTTCAAGAGTCAAGAAAGTGAGGGGTGGCGTTCGAATGAAGAAATGGTTATTAGGTGTACTTGGTATGTTCATTCTAGTAGTTGGTGGATGTACAAGTGAAGAAACAGTAAAAGTGAATGACGATGTTAGTAAAGATAACCCATCTGGCGACTTAGCACCATTAGCTAAAAAGACGAAAGTAGTCATTGCTGAAGATGGTTCAGCTTCAGGAGCCGGATTTTATATAGCAAATGAAAAAGGATATTTTGCGGATTATAATATTGAAGTGGAATTTGCAACATTTGCAAATAGTGACGATATGTTGCCAGCTTTAGCATCTGGTGAAGTTGATATTGCAGGCGGAATTTCTTCTGCCGCTTTCTTCAATGCCATTGCACAAGGAATAGACGTAAAGATTATTGCTGATAAAGGGCATAACGTAAAAGGGAAATCGTACTTCACGTTTGTTATAGGTGCGGATAAGCAAGATGAAATTAAAGATTATAGTGATTTAAAAGGAAAACGAATTGCCGTTTCTGGAGAACACGGAGTGGATGATTATATTTTCCATCTTATGCTTGATCATGCGGGACTTACGAAGGATGATGTGGAATTTGTTCTTATGCCTGACTTTGGTACAATGCTAGCTGCTATTGAGAATGGGTCAATAGATGCTGCTCTTAATATTGAACCACTCATTACACAGGGTGTTTCGAAAGGTATGCATGTGCGCTTTGGTGACGCAACAGATTTTGCACCAGAAGCTCAGATAGCGATGGTATTGGGTTCACCAGACTTTATGGAGGATGAACAGGACGTATCATTACGATTCATGGCTGCTTATTTAAAAGGTGTTCGTGATTATAATGATGCCTTCAAAAAAGATATAGGTAAGGATGAAATTATAGACATCATGACTGAATATACGGCATTAAAAGATGCTGCAGTTTGGGAAGATGTATTTGTTACGGGACTCGATCCAAACGGTAAAATGTTTATTGGTGACATTCGCGACCAATATGATCTTTACAAGAAAAATGGAGCGATTCGGGGAGAATTCAAATTTGATGAGGCCATTGATACTGCGATAACCGAAAAAGCGGTTGAAATTATTGGCGAATATAAATAATAAGTAACGCGGTTAAACCAAGATTAGTGTGAGATTCAGTGCACCTAATCTTGTTTTTTTGCTTCTAGCGATGTTTAACATTCAGTACTCAAAAAAATATTTTTTTTGAGATGGCTAGATTCAACAATAAGTGGGTAAAGAAAAAAAAGATTATACATAGGATAAGTATAAGATAATTTTTAAAATATTTTATTTGTATAGATTGAGAGGGTGGTCGGATGTTCCAGTCCTATGAAGTAAAGCCTTTTTTTGATGAAATGTTTGAAGAAAGCTGTAAACCCAAACATCATTACCAAAAAGTTTACGATATGTTACATACTTTTACACCAGAAGAGTTAAAAGAAAAATATGAAACAGCTCAACTGGCTTTTTTAAGAAAAGGGATAACATTTACGATCTACCACAATAATGTTGGAGCAGAACGTACAATGCCTTTTGACTTTGTTCCCATCATAATTCCTCCGGAAGACTGGGAAACGATTGAAAAAGGCATGATTCAACGAACGGAGGCATTGAATCGTTTTCTAGATGATGTCTACCATGAACAACAAATTGTAAAAGACGGAATTATTCCGGAAGAACTAATCAAAGGGAATTCTTATTATTATGACGAGCAAGTTCAAGGACTCCGCATTCCTTTAAATAACCATATTTTCTTAGCAGGTATTGATTTAATTCGCAATGAAGAAGGAAAATATTTAGTACTGGAAGACAATTTACGGAATCCTTCTGGTATGTCATATGTGTATCAAAATCGCTATGTGATGAGACAAGTGTACCCTGAATTTTTTGCGAAGCATTCAGTTCAAACATTAGAACATCAAATGACGTACCTACATGAAGCGGTAATGGACCATGCGCCAAATGAAAGTCCAAATCCCCGTGCTGTTTTATTAACTCCTGGCATGTACAATTCAGCCTATTATGATCATGTCTTTTTAGCACAACAAATGGGAATGCAACTAGTTGAAGGCCGTGACTTAACTGTTATGAATAACATTGTCTATATGAAGACCATTCGAGGGCTGGAAAAAGTGGATATTATTTATCGAAGAATAGATGATGATTACTTAGATCCACAAGCATTCCGTAAAGATTCTACATTGGGTGTACCAGGTTTACTTGAAGCTTATAAAGAAGGAAATGTTGCGATTTTAAATGGAATTGGGAATGGTGTAGCAGATGACAAGGCGATGTATGTTTATGTACCAGATATGATTCGATATTATTTAAATGAAGAGCCAATTATCGATAATGTGCAAACCTATCGTTTGGAAGATCCAATTCAAAGAGATTGGGTTTTGGAAAGATTATCGGAATTGGTTGTTAAAAATGTGGGTGCTTCAGGTGGGTACGACATGCTGGTTGGACCGCATGCAACAAAGCAAGAAATCGAACTATTTCGCAAGAAAATTATCGAATCACCTCATCAATATATTGCGCAACCTACGATTAAATTATCGAGATCACCTGCCTATCAAGGTGAAGAGTTTTACCCATGTCATGTGGATTTACGAGTTTTTGTTATCCGCGGGAAGGAGACACATGTATTCCCTGGGGGGTTATCACGTGTTGCCTTGAAAAAAGGATCCCTCGTTGTAAACTCATCGCAAGGTGGCGGCGGAAAGGATACGTGGGTCATGAAATCAGGAGGGATGGACTGATGTTAAGTAGAGTAGCGGACTCACTATTTTGGATGTCACGCAATATAGAACGGGCAGAAATGAATGCCAGAATATTGGACGTCCACTTAACACAGATGGTGGAGACATCTTTGGAGAATTCACTTGACGGAAAACAATGGGAAATAATTTTTGAGGTTATTTCTACAAAAGAAGAACTATCGAACTGCCTCGGTCAGTCAAATGGCCAAGATGATATCTATATTCGTTTCCTAGCATTTGAGGAGAGTAACGTGAATTCCGTTTTGACATGTGTTCGGTTAGCAAGAGAGAATGCACGAATGAGTAGAGACCATATACCGAACGAATTGTTCGAAGTGTGGAATGATGTTTATTTGTATGGACAAGATGCTCTAAGAGAAAAATCCTCCATTCATCATGTTCGAACTTTTTTACGCAAAGTGAGAACGGCATCCTTAACAGCACAAGGAATTATTGAGTCTGGTATGTCTCGAGGTGTTCCCTATCGAATGATGAAGATAGGGAAATGGCTTGAGCGGGCTGAAAAAACAGCTCGTATTTTAAATGTAGTTTGTGAACATACACGTGAAAAACAACTTGATTATAAAGGCGAGGATTATTATTCGTGGTTGTCAGCCCTGAGAATGGTCAATGGCTACGAAGCTTATTTGAAAGTAAACCGTCCTAAGATGGATCCGAAAACAATTTTAACCTTTTTAATAACAGACTGTTCTTTTCCAAAGTCTATTGCTTACAACATGAATCATGTTCGATCTGCTATTGATACGCTTGAAAATACGAAAGTAACCAATTACTCCGAGTATCTCTATCAAGCACTGAATGAATTAATCGATGGATTTGATGAAATGACGATTGATAAATTAAATACAGAAGAAATGCTGTCATTTCTAAACAGTTTCCAGAACCAGTGTAATGAGATTGGACATATTTTCTCTATGACCTACTATCTAATTGAACCCGCTTCCGCTCAAGTGAAGATACAATCAGTAGAAAATGAAAGTATCCAACCTAAGGAGAGGGTATCGTCAATGAAATATAAAATAGAACATACCAATATATTTGATTACGATACACTGGTCGATCAAAGCATGAATTCGATACGTTTAAAACCTAGAACAGATGAATGTCAACGCTTGTTATCTTACCGTGCAGAAATCACACCAGTTTCATTGACTAAAGAACATACAGATTTATGGGGAAATAGTGTGGAATCTTTTTTCATTGCCAATCAACATAAACATTTAGAGGTTAAGACAACTTCAATCGTTAGCGTTCAAAAAAGTCCATTTATTCACCGGATTGATTATTCGCCTGAGATGAGAGCGATTTTCCATTCCTCGTTATTNCGAGATCACTACTTATCTTTTTTAAGTAACACTTCTTATACGTTCTTAACTGCTAAACAAATGGAAAAGGTTGATGCAGAGATTGGGGAAATGACAAATCCAGTTCAGTATGCCATTCAAGTAATGGGTTATGTCCATAATCATTTTACGTANGATGGTTCTTCTACAAATGTCTCCACGAAAGCAATGGAATCCTTTGATTTGAAGAAAGGNGTTTGCCANGATATTTCNCATGTNATGTTAGGAATTTTACGAGCAAGGTCCATTCCGGCTAGATATGTGAGTGGATATTTATATGTTGGTGAAAATTCCGCACTTATTGGGGATGCTGCGAGCCATGCGTGGGTAGAAGTAATGGTCCCAGGTATAGGGTGGGTTGGGTTAGACCCGACAAATAATGTGGAAGCTTTGGAAAATCATATTCGTGTAGGTGTTGGTCGCGACTATGGTGATGTAAGTCCAATACAAGGAATCTATCGCGGAGGTAGTCATACCTTAGATGTGAAAGTCTCTGTCAGCTTAATCGACCAATGAAATACGCCACGATGATCTTTAGATGAGTTTTCATTCTAAATATTTGAAGACTTTTTACGTGCTATAAAACATAAAAATCGGCATAATAGAGCAAACGAAGTCGAAAGGATGATTCTAATGACGACATACAAAGAAATTTCAACCTTACCTGAATGGGAAAATGTCTTACAGCGTTCAAAAGAAAAACCCGTTCTTGTTTTTAAGCATAGTACAACATGTCCCGTTAGTGCAGCTGCCTACAAGGAGTTTACATCTTATGAAACAGAGATGGATGCATATTTAGTTAAAGTAATTGAAAGTCGTCCAGTTTCAAACGAAATTGAACGCAATCTAGGTCTCCAACATCAATCACCTCAAATCTTCTTGCTTGCGAATGAAGAGCCAGTGTGGCATGCCTCTCACTGGAATATTACTGAATCCAAAATTGATCAAGCTATTCAAAAGCAAGGATAAAGTGCATGATAAAACCCACTCGATTAAAAGAGGGGGTTTTATTGTTTTACTAGTTATTTATTAATATTATGTTTTCTTTAGAAGTAATATAGTAGAATTAGCTTACATAGTACAAACAGTGAAATTTAAAGAGGAAGTGTCAAGAATGGATCCTATTCAAAAAGTTGGACAATACTTAGTCGATCACGCAGATGAAATAATTGGTGAAATGATGGAGGTTGCTCTTGAAACTGTACAATATGAGGTAACTGAAGAAATGATCCAAGCAGCCATTAAACAAAACGTAGAGTTTTTACAGCTTTTAGCAGATTCATTTACTGCTAGTGATGAAGATGCTGCAGAGGAATTACTAAAGTGGAGCAAAAAACATGGCGAACAACAGGCTTCTTTACTAGCGCGATTGTCAGAGATGCTAAAAACATATGCAGGACAGCGTCTGATGTATTTGCAACGTATTTCAAAGATTTCCATCGAGCATGGGTTATCAACTGAAGATGTGCTTAAAATAAATAACCGAATAAACTATTTATTAGATGTAAGCATGACAGAAACCATTTTTGCTTATGAAGCTTACCGTGATGAATTAATGGACAAACGACAAAGAGAAATTAACGAATTGTCTGCCCCAATTGTCCCAATTCAAGACGGTATTGCAGTTCTACCTTTAATTGGCATGTTGGATGATCCACGTGTAAAGCATTTATTAAATAACGTCATACCAAACATTTCTACGATTGACATTGAACATTTAATCATTGATTTTTCAGGTATTTTGACGATTGATGAAGCAATAGCTCAGCATATTTTTACTGTCCATAATGTCCTTCAACTTTTAGGCGTACATACATTGTTTACGGGAATACGTC
>JGI24024J18818_10001039_pt1 | contig 11235 bp, 10 predicted proteins | sample Cruoilmetagenom2_FD_18818 | JGI IMG/M metagenome (IMG submission 18818) | reverse complement strand
GAAAATGAGCTTAAACGTCATGAGGGTACGCTTATGGTTATCTCTCATGATAGACACTTCATCAATGGAGTAGTCACACACATCCTTGACCTTGATTTTCAAAACATACGTGAATTTACAGGAAACTATGACGAATGGTACATCGCTGCAAACCTCATAGCTAAACAAGCAGAAACAGATAGAGCTAAAGGGCTTAAAGAGAAAGAAGAGCTTGAGAAGTTTATCACAAGATTTTCTGCGAATGCTTCTAAAGCCAAACAAGCAACATCAAGACAAAAACAACTTGACAAACTAGATGTTCAAGCCATAAAACTCTCCTCACGTCGTGATCCGTCTATCATGTTTAAAGCGCATAGAGACATAGGGAATGAAGTCCTTGAAGTTGAAGGTCTTTCAAAGAGTTATGATGGAGAAAAAGTATTTGAAGATCTTACATTTAAGATAAACAAAAATGATAAAGTAGCTCTTATCGGTACCAATGGTGTGGGTAAAACAACACTGCTCCAAATCCTTATGGAAAAGATAGAAGCAGATAGTGGAACATTCAAATGGGGACAAACCATCACTCATAGTTACTTCCCCCAAAATACGACAGACTTGGTTGTAGGTGATGAAGAGTTGCCACAATGGATACAAGGTTTTGATCAGAAGTGGCACATAGATGACATAAGAAAAACACTTGGTCGTATGCTTTTTTCCGGAGAAGAACAGAAAAAGAAGATCGATGCGTGTTCAGGTGGAGAAAAACACCGTGTTATGCTTTCCAAGATCATGATGGACTCTTCAAACTTCCTAGTGATGGATGAGCCAAACAACCACCTTGACCTTGAAGCCATTGTAGCATTGGGTGAAGCATTGCACAACTATAAAGGCGGAGTTATCTGTGTGTCTCATGATAGAGAACTCATCGATGCATTTGCAAACCGTATCATTAAATTCAATGAAGATGGCACAGTGATCGATTTTGAGGGTGATTATGAAGCGTTTGTGGAGCAATACGGACACTAAAAAATGTAAAATGACTGTAGGGTCGGTTTACCGACCAATATATTAATTTATATCATGTTACTTAGTCTTTAGGCGATATTTGTATAGACGGCTTGTACGTCTTCATCATCTTCGAGTTTGTCTATGAGTACTTCTATCTCTTCAAGTTGTTCATCTGTAAGTTCTATAGGTGTGTTGGCAATACGCTGTATTTCTGCTTTTGTAACAGCAATGCCTTTCTCCTCAAGTGCATGTGTAAGATCTCCAAATGATGCAAATTCACCAAATATCCTTATGATCTTTTTGTCCTCACCTGTTTCCTGAGGTTCTACATCCTCTTCAATCTCTTCAAGACCAAAGTCGATGAGGTCAAGTTCGAGTTCTTCGATGTCCAACTCTTCTGTTTTTTCAAAAACAAATACTGATTTTGTGGTAAACATAAAGTCAAGAGAACCATTTTTAAGTGCTTCTCCGCCGTTTCGTACAAGTATCGCTTTGACATTGGCAACCGTTCTCGTGTTGTTGTCTGTAGCACAGTCAATGAAGAGGAGTACACCATTTGCAGCTTTAGCTTCAAAAGAGACCTCTTTAATATCTGCAGCATCTTTTGCCGAAGCTCTTTTTATGGCTGCATCAATGTTGTCTTTAGGCATGTTTTGGGCTTTGGCATTGATGATAGCCGTACGAAGTTTAGGGTTCATGTCAGGGTCTTGACCGCCTTCTTTGGCTGCCATAGTGATGATCGTTCCTAATTTAGGAAAAACTCTTGACATGGTCCCCCATCTTTTCATTTTCGCTGCTTTACGGTATTCAAACGCTCTACCCATTCTCTATCCTTCGTATATAATTGCTGTAATTATACTCCTAACTTACTTAAGTAACTTCAAAGTTTCTGCAGGTAGTATGCATAGATGAAATTAAATGAAATAAAACTAACAAATCCTTATTTGAACCTCCCTGAAGAGTGCTATACACGAGTAGAGCCAAGCCCACTTAAAAATACATTTCTGATCCATGCAAATGAAGAGGTGGCGAAGATGCTTGACATCGATGCAGATGAACTAGGTAAAGAGAGCTTTGTTAAACTTCTTAATGGTGAATTTAAAGCAGAGGGTTCAGATACCTTTGCGATGTGTTATGCAGGACATCAGTTTGGGCATTTTGTACCCAGACTTGGAGATGGAAGAGCCATTAACATAGGGACTATTTCTACCTCTATGTATGGTGATCAGCACTTACAGCTTAAAGGAGCAGGGCAGACACGTTACTCACGCTCAGGTGACGGACGTGCAGTTCTGCGTTCGAGTATACGTGAGTACCTTATGAGTGAAGCGATGTTTGGGCTGGGTATTGAGACGACCCGTGCCTTGGGACTACTGGGTTCAAAACATGAAGTCTATAGACAAGACTGGGAAAAAGGGGCTATCGTTCTGCGTGTCTCTCCTTCATGGGTACGTTTTGGTACGTTTGAGTATTTTGCGCATAAAAAGCGTTATACAGAGTTAGAAGCATTGGCAGACTATGCCATCGCAGAGTCTTACCCTCACTTGGTGGATGAACCAAACAAATATTTACACTTCTTCACCGAAGTAGTAGGTAAAACAGCCAGACTCATGGCAGAGTGGCAGGCAGTAGGCTTTAACCATGGTGTGATGAACACAGATAACATGTCTATACACGGACTTACTATAGATTATGGTCCGTATGCATTTCTTGATGACTATGACTTTCAGTACATTTGTAACCATACAGATTCAGGAGGACGATACAGTTTTGGTAACCAACCCAATGTAGGTGAGTGGAATTTACGCGCATTAATGCTTGCGCTTTCTCCTTTAGTCAGTTCTGATAAGTTAGAAAAGATCATAGAACATTACCCAAGACTTTATACTGAGAGATATCTCTACCTGATGGGTAAAAAGTTAGGTTTGGAAAAGGTGTCTCAGGAAAAAGACTTAGACCTTTTCAAACATTTACTGGGGATGCTGCAAGGCTTAAATATAGACTATACATTCTTCTTTAGAACCCTAAGCCGCTACGATGGAGAGAGAACAGCTTTGCTCAAAACAGGACTTTACCATAAGCCTATGCATGACTGGCTGGACAGTTATGATGAAAGACTCAAAGAGAACACTTCAACTGCAGAAGAGAGACATGCCTCAATGCTCCAGACAAATCCAAAATATGTACTTAAAAACTACATACTCCAGGAAGCCATAGACGCTGCACATAATGGTGATTTTTCTGTATTGGATGACTTGTTTAAAATAGCCCAGGACCCATACGCTGAACATGAAGCACATGAGAGATGGGCAGGGGTGACACCTGATGAATTTAAAAACAAGAAGTTGAGTTGTAGTTCCTAATGGATATAATCTTAAAAATAATTCAAGGATAATCAATGACACTGGAAGAACTGCAAACCACTATACGTACTGAAGTAGGGGTACTCTTATACTTTTCAGGAGAGAATTGTAATGTGTGTCATGCACTGAGACCCAAGTTTAAAGAAGTCTTTGACAAAGAGTTTCCACAACTTAAACAAATTTATCTTGATGCACATGAAAATGCAGAAATTTCGGCAAACTACTCTGTGTTCTCTGTCCCTACGATGATTGTTTTTATGGATGGAAGAGAGTTTGCAAGAGAAGGCCGTTCTGTGAGTTTACATCAGCTCACTGAGAAGTTGAAGCGTCCTTATGGGATGATGACGGAGTAATTACTTCTTCGTAATAATCGAAATATTCTCAAAACCCTTAGTTTTAAGAATATCTATCACAGAGACAAAATACTCAAAAGCACTCGCCTTATCCATATGCAAAGAAACCAGATCTTTTTTAGGATCAAGTTTAATGAGTTTCTCTTTGATGAGGTCAAGACTTAACTCTTCTTTATCATAGAAGTATTTCCCCTCTTTATCTATGGCAATGTGTATACTCTTCTTCTCTTCACTCTTTTTCGCACTTGCAGAAGGCAGGTCTACCACGATGGTCTGGTTTTTTACAAAGGTTGAAGTAGCCAAAATAATGACCAGAAGTACCAAAACGATATCGATGAATGGTACGACATTCATTTTGTCAAAGCGTTCGCGTTTCATTATTTCTTTTCATCCTGAAGGATTTCCCACTTTGAGAGAAGGACATCTACTTTTGTAAGCAGGGCATTATAAATAACGGTAGCAGGGATGGCTACGATCAAACCTGCAGCTGTAGCTTTGAGCGCAAGTGCAAGGTGTTTCATGATCTCACCGGGATTGATGGTATCTTGTTGATCCCCTATGATGTAAAAAGTAAGGATAATAGCAAGTACCGTACCAAGCAGACCTATGTAGGGTGCATTTGATCCGATAGAAGCAATGGTGGGCAAACGTTTAGAGATGTCGATCTCAAGTTCGAGTTTATGTTTGTAGTTTTCCAATCGTATTGAACGGTAGTAAAGTACTCTCTCTATAGCATAGGCAAATGTGATGAAACTCAAAAAAAGAAGTAAACCTATTACTCCATAATCTACGATATCTTTTAATTGTTCGATGGGCATAAAATTTCCTGATAAATAGTTGGGTGCATTATATGCTAAGTATGTTAAAAGAATGTTAATAAGCAAAAGAGTAAAGAAACGATAAATTAAGCCGTTTATACCTATATATTATGTTAACCAAAAAAGGTTAAAAAGCATAAAAATCTGTTTAAAGGCCTCTAACAGCGATTTTGAGCCATTTTTAAGCCTTTATATAAATACATTAGATAAAATATTTCAACACAAGGGCACCTCTAATAACCTTATACACTCATAATGGGATTTGCAAATGTAAGATTTTGCAAGAGATTTTTAAAACATAGCCATAGCTACGTTGAAGGAAATATCTTGTGAAAGGTTGCGTTTGCAAATCCCACCCTTCGGGCATCACTAGCTTTCGCCTATGCGTTGTTACTCTTTTTTGACTTAGCTACGGCTAGGACTTCAAAAGAGTGCCTAGCCTAGACAAAAGCTAGTGATGTTATGAGTGTATAGGGTTATTAGAGGTGCCCTAAATTAAAGGAAGAAAATGTCCGACTTGTTTGAAGACAGCCAAAATATCCAAGAGATTTTGATTGAAGATAGTATGAGTGCTTCTTATCTTGATTACTCTATGTCAGTGATTATCGGTAGAGCATTGCCTGATGCAAGAGACGGGTTAAAACCTGTACATAGAAGAATCTTGTACGCAATGGAAGATCTACATCTTTCTCATCGCAGCCCATACAAAAAGTCTGCACGTATTGTCGGGGATGTTATTGGTAAGTATCACCCGCATGGTGATAATTCTGTGTATGATGCACTTGTACGTATGGCACAAGATTTTTCTATGCAGGCACCGCTTGTAGACGGTCAGGGAAACTTTGGTTCAGTCGATGGTGATAACGCAGCGGCTATGAGATATACCGAAGCACGTATGACGAAGATAGCAGAAGAACTTTTATCTGACCTGGATAAAGATACTGTAGATTTTGTACCGAACTATGATGATTCTATGTCTGAACCTGATGTCCTCCCTGCACGTGTACCAAACTTGTTACTTAATGGTTCAAGTGGTATTGCGGTTGGTATGGCTACAAATATTCCTCCCCATAGATTAGATGAACTTATAGAAGCACTTGTGTTACGTATAGATAATCCTGACTCAAATGTAGAAGATATGATGAAGATCGTACATGGTCCTGACTTCCCAACAGGTGGTATCATCTTTGGACGTAAAGGTATCACTGATGCCTATACGACAGGACGTGGGCGTATTAAAGTACGTGCCAAGACACATATAGAACAAAAAGGTTCTAAAGAGATCATTATCCTTGATGAACTTCCTTTCCAGGTCAACAAATCCAGACTCATTGAAAATATCGCGCAACTTGTACGTGATAAACACATAGAGGGTATCTCTGAATTGCGTGATGAATCAGACAGAGAAGGTATACGTGTGGTTATTGAACTTAAGCGTGATGCGATGAGTGAGATAGTACTCAACAACCTCTTTAAGAGTACACAGATGCAAGTGACCTTTGGTATCATCATGCTTGCTATTGCAAATAAAGAGCCAAAAGTCTTTAAACTTATGGAGCTCTTTGACCTCTTTTTGAAGCACAGAAAAACAGTGGTCATCAGAAGAACGATCTTTGATCTTGAAAAAGCAAGAGCAAGAGCACACATCTTAGAAGGTCTTAAGATCGCTATCGATAACATCGATGAAGTGATCAAGATCATTCGTGCCTCTAAAGATGATACAGAAGCCAGAGAAGGTTTAATGTCTCGCTTTAAACTTTCAGAGATCCAGTCTAAAGCTATCTTGGAGATGAGACTTGGACGTCTTACAGGTCTTCAGATAGAGAAGATCGAAAGTGAATTGGCTGAACTTCTTGCACTTATAGCAGAGCTTGAAGCTATCTTGAAAAGTGAAGAGAAGATCAATGAGATCATTCGTGAAGAACTTGTTGAGATAGGTGACAAATATACAACACCTCGTCGTACAGAGATCGTAGATGATTATGATGATATAGACATCGAAGATCTCATTCCAAATGAGCCGATGGTTGTGACCATCACACACAGAGGGTACATCAAACGTGTACCGGTGAAACAGTATGAGAAACAACATCGCGGTGGTAAAGGTAAAACAGCTGTCACCACTTATGATGATGACTTCATAGAGAGCTTCTTTACGTCAAATACACATGATACCCTTATGTTTGTAACAGACAGAGGACAACTCTACTGGCTGAAAGTCTATCGTATCCCTGAAGGATCTCGTACGGCTAAAGGTAAGGCGGTTGTAAACCTCATAAACCTTCAGCAAGATGAGAAGATCATGGCGATCATCCCAACAACTGACTTTAATGATGATAAAGGACTAGTGTTCTTTACTAAAAATGGTATAGTGAAGCGAACAAACCTTTCTGAATATTCAAATATCAGATCAAATGGTGTAAGAGCGATCAATCTTGATGAAGATGATGCTATCGTAGAAGCGAAGATCGTGCTGCCAGATACGAAGTGGCTCTTTGTTGCAACGAAAAAAGGTTTATGTATCAGATTTAAAGTGGAAGATGCCAGAGAGATCGGTAGAGTTTCACGTGGTGTGACAGCGATCAAGTTTAAAATTTCAGATGACTATGTCTGTGGTGCCATTACCATAGAAAATGAAGAAGATGAATTACTCATGCTTTCTGAAAAAGGTCTTGGTAAACGTACAGCTGCCTTGGAATACCGTGAACAAAACCGTGCAGGTAAGGGTGTCATCTCTATGAAACTCACAGCTAAAACAGGTGATGTTGTAGGTGTTGTTGCTGTAGAGGAAGATAAAGACTTGATGTGTTTAACTTCTGTCGGTAAGATGATACGTGTAGACATGCAGCAGATCAGAAAAGCAGGGCGTAATACCTCTGGTGTAAAAGTGGTTACAGTAGAGAAAAAAGATATCGTTGTAAGTATGGCGAAGTGTGAAAAAGAAGAGAAGCCTGAAGATGAAACTGAAGGTGAAGAAAACAGTGAAACATCAAATAACGACAATACATTAGGATTAGAGTAACAATGGAAAAATATAACGTAGCAGTAGTCGGTGCAAGTGGCGCCGTAGGTGAAGAACTTTTTAGAGTATTGGAAGAACTTGAGTTTCCTATAGGTGAACTTCTTCCCCTTGCATCTGCAAGAAGCGTAGGTGAAGAAATAGAGTGTAACGGTAAAAGTTACAAGATAGAAGAATTGACCGAAGAAGTTTTTGAAGGTAGAAATATCGACATTGCTTTCTTCTCAGCAGGTGGAAGCATTTCCGCTCACTATGCAAAGTATGCAGTTGAATCTGGAGCAGTGGTCATAGACAATACCTCTCACTTCAGAATGGATCCAAAGGTGCCTTTGGTAGTGCCTGAAGTGAATCCCGAAGACATCGAACTCTGGGAAGATACAGGTATCATCGCGAACCCTAACTGCTCAACCATTCAGATGGTACAGTTACTGAAGCCTCTTCATGACCTTTATGGCATTAAAAGAGTAGATGTAAGTACCTATCAGGCAGTATCTGGTGCAGGAAAACAGGGTATGGAAGAGCTTGTGATGCAAATGCAAGCTTTCTTTGAATTCAAACTCGATGAAGCAAAAGTAGAAGCCTTTGCACATCAGATAGCACTGAATGTCATTCCGCACATTGATGTACCGCAGGAAAATGGATACACGAAAGAAGAGATGAAAATGGTGAATGAAACCAATAAGATCATGCATTCTGACTTTGCTGTTTCTGCAACCTGTGTACGTGTGCCTGTACTTAGATCTCACTCTGAGTCTATCACTATTACATTTGAAAATGATGTAAATGTCAATGTAGATAAAGCAAGAGAAGTACTGGGTGATTTTGAAAACGTGACGGTGATCGATGATATGTCTAGAAATGAGTATCCTATGCCTCTTACTGCAACAGATACAGATGAGACGTATGTGGGACGTATCAGAAAAGATCTTTATGCGAATAATATTCTGCATATTTGGGGAGTAGCCGATCAGGTAAGAGTAGGGGCTGCAACAAACTCAGTACGTATTGCACAAAAATGGATAAAACTGGAAGCCTAAAAGCTTTCTTTAAATAAAGAATTATAGGAAAATATTGAATGATAGAAAAATTATTTGAAGGTGCTATTTGGAACAGTAGATTTATTGTTCTTTTAGCCGTTATTTTTGGTTTACTGGGAGCAGTTATACTGTTTGTAGTGGCTTCTATGGATATTTGGGGCGTAGCAGTTTATACTTTTGATACCCTCATTACACATGCACATCCTGAAGATTTCCATGAAGATATTGTTGCCGGTATCATCGGTGCGGTAGACCTCTATCTTATCGCGGTGGTCATGTTCATCTTCTCTTTTGGTGTGTATGAACTTTTTATTTCAGATATTGAAGCAGCAGAAGGGAAGAACGGTTCCAAGTTACTGGCTATACATTCAATTGATGAACTTAAAGACAAGATCGCAAAAGTGATCGTGATGGTACTTGTTGTAAACTTTTTTCAAAGAGTTTTACATACAGATTTTACAACAGCTTTAGAGATGATGTATTTCGCACTTTCTATTACAGCATTGGCTGTAGGATTATATTTTTTAGGTAAGGTAGGTAAATAATGAGTAAAATATTTGTAGACGCATGTTTAGGAAAAGAGACGCCATACACACCCGTATGGATGATGAGACAAGCAGGACGTTACCTGCCGGAGTATATGGCCGTAAGAGCAGAAGCAGGAAATTTCCTTAACCTCTGTCACAACCCTGAAAAGGCAGCAGAAGTTACCATCCAGCCACTGGACATTGTGGGTGTGGATGCAGCTATTTTGTTTTCAGACATTTTGGTGATCCCCGATGAGATGGGAATGGATTTGAGCTTTGTAAAAGGTGAAGGCCCACGGTTTTCTGATCCTTTAACATCACAAGCAGATTTAGACAGACTCATCGGTGGAGATGAAGCTGCATCTAAACTCACTTATGTGTTTGAAACGATTGAACTTCTTAGAAAACAGTTAGATGAGAGAGGTGACGAGATCGCACTTATCGGATTCACAGGTGCGCCTTGGACACTTGCAACATACATGATAGAAGGCCAAGGGACTAAAACATATAACATTTGTAAAAAAATGATGTACTCTAACCCTGAACTTCTTCATAATATTCTTGCTAAAGTGACAGAAGTAGTTAAACTCTACATGGAAAAGCAGATCCAGGCCGGTATCGATGTAGTACAGATCTTTGACTCATGGGCAGCAGCCATTGAACCAGGTAAATATGATGAATTTTCATGGAAATACATGGTAGAGATAGCGGATTATCTTAAGTCGAAATATCCTGACACACCTATCATCATGTTCCCTAAGGGTGTTTCTGCTTTCATCGAAAGAGGGCTCGTTTACGGAAACTTCGATGTGTTTGGTGTAGACTGGGGAACACCTATGGCTATGGCGAAAGAAAAACTCGGAGACAAGTATGTACTTCAGGGAAATATGGAGCCTTGTAGACTCTACTCTAAAGAAGCAACTACAGAGTGTGTAGAAGCGATACAAGAGGTTATGGGAACTAAAAGACATATCTTTAACCTAGGTCATGGAATCCTTCCAGATGTTCCGGTAGAGAATGCAAAACACTTTGTCTCTGAGTGTCAGAGAGTTTCTAAAAAATAATATGAATATTATTTTTGGCCCTATCCACTCCAGAAGATTTGGAAAGTCTTTAGGGATTGATCTGAGCCCAGGTAAAAAACAGTGTAATTTTGATTGCCTTTACTGTGAACTTGACCCTGCCAAAACGATGGATGGATATGATGATGTAGTCTCTGTCGAAGAGGTAAGTTCAGCACTTAAAACAGCACTTAAAGAGCATGAAGACATAGACTTTATCACACTCACAGCCAACGGTGAACCCACGCTTTATCCCTACCTTTCAGAACTCATAGACGAGATCAATACTTTTAAAGGGTCAACCAAAACACTCATTCTGAGTAATGCAGCCACTATAGATGATGTTAAGGTACAAGATGCCTTGTTGAAATTGGATGAAGTCAAACTTTCATTGGATTGTGCTACGCAAAAATGTTTGCAAAAACTTGACCGTTCTCATAAGGGTATAGAGGTTGAAAACATTAAAGCCGGGATGTTGGCGTTTAAAAGTAAATACTCTGGACCACTTGTTATAGAGATACTCATCGTTAAAACACTCAATGACTCGAAAGAAGAGATAGAAAAGCTCAACGAGTACCTACTGAAACTCCAACCCACTCGCATAGACATAGGCACCATAGACAGACCTCCTGCCTTTGATGTAAAGCCTGTGAGTTATGAGACATTACTTGAGATCAGCCATCTTTTTGACAGTTCTTTACCTGTCTATATAGCATCACGTAAAAAAGCAGAGATCTCAGCTTCCAGCTACCGTGATGAAGAGATACTTGAAACATTGTCAAAACGTCCTTTAACAGCAGAAGACATAGAAGCACTTTTTGATGAAATGAGTCAAAATAGGGTGAAAAACCTACTTAGAAAAGATAAAATAAAGATAGTTTCAACAAATGGTGTAGATTTTTACAAAAAAGCCTAAAAAATCCTTGACTTTAAAAAACTTTTTCACTATAATCTCACCCACGAAACAAGCACTCGCTTTTTTCAAAACGTTCCGGCATAGCTCAGCGGTAGAGTAGATGACTGTTAATCATTTGGTCCGAGGTTCGAATCCTCGTGCCGGAGCCATA
>JGI24024J18818_10001038_pt1 | contig 11238 bp, 10 predicted proteins | sample Cruoilmetagenom2_FD_18818 | JGI IMG/M metagenome (IMG submission 18818) | reverse complement strand
TTTGTGAAAGTAGACAATCTTTTGATCATAGGTACAGAGGAGGGGATTATCGATATTTATGATCTTGAAAAAGATAAACTCATAGATCAGATCAAACTTCCAAAAGTCAAAAATATATTTGGGGATGATATACGCTCTTTGATCTCCAGTGTGGATTATTATCAAGGTAAAATTATATTTATTAAGCGTTTGCTTAGTGGATATCATGAACTCTACCTATATGAAAATAAAAAATTGACCAAGTTACTTGATGAGTCTCGGTATTTTTCACTTAAAAAGGTAAAATTTGTGAATGAACAGAGTGTGATCATCGCTTTTATGAGTAATGAACTTATGTTGTATGATCTGAAAAGTAGAAAAATAGTCTATAAAAAACAGTACAACCTCGCGAGTTTGTCTGATATTGTTCTTGATGAAAAAAAAGTGCATATTTTTACGGCAGATGAAACACCGCAGATCAGTAAAATAGATATTTTGAGTGGTAAAGTAGTGCAGAAGTTTTTTAAGGCCAATAAACGGGATATATTCTCCATAGATTATAAAAATGGAAAGCTTCTGAGTGGAGGTAAGGACAGACGTGTCATCTTATATCAAACACCTGAAAAATACACTATGACCAAAGGAGACTTTTTCATCTATGATGTTGCATTGACTCCTGATGCCTCAAAGGCTGCTTTTGTAAAAAATGAAGAGAATGATATATCTGTCATAGATACCGCTAGCATGGAAGAGATAATGCTTTTAAAAGGGCATAAACAGACTATTTTAAAAATAGATTTTCATACCTCAACTGAGCTGATCACGGCAGATGAAGATGATCGGCTCATGTTTTGGAGGCTGGAGTAATCTCTTATAACTGTTATTAATTATTTAATTTTAAAAAAGGTACTCCCACTTCCAGAGAAGAACCAGCCTTCCCTATCTAACTCTTCTAATTCTGGGTATGCAACGAGAGCGGCAGGATAGAGATCGTTGAGGGCTATAGGGTCTGGTACAATGTTTAGCAGGGTTCTTGAGTCCAGTCTTTCCCAGCCAAAGAATGAAGCAAGAGAGATGTATTGTAGTAGGTATTTTTTGAAAGTTTTATACACTATGGTGGTGTCACAACCTATCTCTGGAGTGTAGAGTTCTAGCGATAGCGGCTCTTCTTCAAACCGTTCAACTTTTTCACCAAATCCACTTACATTTGCACTAGCATAGTTATAGATAAAGAAAGGGAGATCAGCACCTATGGTGCTTCCTATCTGGGCTAATGTGTCTGTATCTATCTGCAGATCACACACCTCATTGACCAGTCGCATGAAAGCTGCCGCATCTGAACTTCCTCCCCCTAAACCGGCTTGGCTTGGAATGCGTTTGGTTACTACTACTTTATGATTTGTAAAAAAATCAGATAACTCTTGGCTATTGCTGTGTTTTAGTAAGGCACTATAGGCTTTGTAGATTGTATTGGATGTGAGAGGAACACCTTCACAGCCTTCAATAGTAAAATCTTCACATTCAGATGGTTCAAAGACAATAGTGTCATAAAGGTCTTCCACTCTTATAAATCTCGAGAGCAGGGTATGGTAACCCTCTTTATGACCGGTGATCTTTAAAAATATATTTACTTTGGCATGGGCTTTGATACTATGCATTAGACTTCCTCAAATTTTGGTATACGATTAAATCGGTATTTTACTTCTTCATCAAATATCTCGATGATAGAAAAGAAGTTTGAAGTCTCTATCAAATAAACACCATCTTCTTTCGTCTCAAAGTACTCTACAGTAAGTTTTTTACCCAATTCCATATATTCCTCATCTCCAGTGTAAACATTGGAAGGAAGGGCTAAATGTGTGAATGGATTGAGGGCTTTTTCGTCATCATAATAAAACTGTCCTTCATAGATACGGTGCAAGCTGGAAAGTGTACCGTCAACCTCCAGCTTATCTGCTACTAGTGAACCAAGACTACGTATATATGTACCTTCGCTTACTTTAGCTTCAAAGTGTACAAAAGGGTGGTTATAGTTGATGAGTTTTATATCGTGTATGGTTGAAGTGATAGTCTTAAGCTCTACCTCTTCTCCCGCACGTGCAAGTTCATAAGCACGTTTACCGTTTATTTTTTTTGCACAGAATTTAGGAGGATAGTAGGTAAGTTCACCTTTTAAAGAGAGTAAAACTTCTTCTATTTTCTCTTGTGAAAAGGGCGCTATTTCTTTGATGCTATCTATTTTTTCAATATCTAAACTAGGAGAGTTAGCACCTAGCCATAATGTTGCTTTATAGCTTTTAGGTGTTTTATTGAGGTACTGAAAGAGTTTGGTGTATTGACCTGTGGCTACGATGAGACACCCTGTAGCAAAAGGATCTAAGGTACCAGAGAAACCTACTTTTTTTGTATTGTATTTTCTTTTTACATAACCCATATAACCATTAGATGTACGAAATATGGGTTTGTTTACTACAAATAAACGATTCACAAAATCCTCTCATTAATAAAAGAAATGTCATCCCGAACGACCTTGAAAGCGAAGCGATTCGAGAGGGATGACGCTTTTTGCTTACTTTTTCTAAAAAAGTAAATAGAGAACGTTAATAAAAATGACATTTTTGTTTTCATTAAAAAGTTTATATGGATTGAACAAAAGAGCTCAAAATTTCTTTCTTGTTTCCACCAAAGTTAATCAAAAGTTTATACTCTTTCCCAGATTTATTGGCTGCCTGTACACGCCCAATACCAAAGATCTTGTGTTTGACAAGGTCACCCTTTTTAAAGGCTGAACTTTTGGTGATCTTGAGGCTGGTATCTTGAATGAGTCCAGATTCACCCAGGAAACGACTTTTGTCTATCATTTTACGACGACCTTTGTAGAAACGGCTGTCGACATAACAGAGTGTAAGGTCTGATTTGGCTCTGGTGATAGCTACATACCCTAAACGACGCTCCTCTTCCATGTTGCATCCTTCACCAAGAAGGGGGAAGAACTCCTCCTCAAGACCGATGACAAACAAGTGCTCAAACTCTAATCCTTTAGCTGCATGAATACTCATAATGATAATGGCATCTTCTTCTATCTGGTCTTGGTCACTTTGCAGTGAGATGTCATTGAGGAATTCATCAAGTGTAAGATCGGGGTTTTTAATGACTGCGTCTCTAAAGTATCCGTAAAACTCATCGATATTTAAAATACGATCAAAGCCATCAACCATGCCTGCATAATGGTCTTTGAGTTTAATGCGTTCCTCAAAAAGTGTGATAAAGTTACCAAGTGTACTTTGTATCTCTTCTTGTAACACTTTTATATCTTCAACCAGTTTAGTAAGTGCGGTAGCCACTTTTTTACTGATCACTATAGGAAGTTTCCCGCTGACACTTTGTTCAATGTAACTATAAAGTGAAAGTTGTGTATCGAAAGCAGCTTTCTGAAGTTTTTCTATGGATGCTTTACCGATACCTCGTTTGGGTTTATTGATGATACGCAGTAGTGAAAAATCATCATGTGGATTGGCAAGTACTCTAAAGTAGGAGATAATATCTTTGATCTCAGCACGTTCATAAAAACGCATACCACCGATAAGTTTGAAGCCCAATCCCTCTTTCGTGAAACCCTCTTCAAGAGAACGTGAAAGTGCATTGATACGGTAAAGTACAGCTATTTCATCAGGGTCTGCACCATTGTCTATGAGTTTGTGTATTTGATGTGCGATGGCTTTGGCTTCCATAGACTCATCAAGAGAGTGAAGGAGTTTGACATCTATACCTTCACCTTTATGTGAGGTAAGTTTCTTCCCTAAGCGTGTTGAGTTATGTTCTATGAGTGTATTTGCTGCTTTTAAGATAGGATTTGTTGAGCGGTAATTGGTTTCAAGTTTCACGGTTTTTGTATCTTTAAAGTTGTCTGCAAACTCTAAGATATTACGGATATTTGCACCCCTCCATCCATAGATACTCTGGTCATCATCACCTACAACACAGAGATTTCCATGCTCAGAGCAAAGATGCTCAAGAAGGCGGAACTGCAATTCATTGGTATCTTGGTACTCATCAACCATGATATATTTGTATCTCTCACTGGTCTCTTTTCGCAGCTCATCATGTTCATCAAGTATTTTATATGTCAGCATAAGAAGATCATCAAAATCGACAAGATTATTCTCTTCGATATTTGCTTGATAACGTGCGTAAATCTTTGCTACTTTTTTGTAGTCTGGAAGTTCGGCTTTTTGAATGACTACCTCAGGAGTAAGCAGTGAGTTTTTGTATTTTGATATCTCAGAGGCGATAAATGAGATGTTGAGGTCTATCTTTAGTTCTTTTGCAATGGAGCGCAGGAGACGTTTTTTATCATCACTGTCAATGATGACAAAAGAGTTGCTTCGGCCCAGTTTTTCAATGTGAAATTTTAAGAAAAGTAAGCCAAACTTATGAAAAGTACATAAAAGAGGAGGGAAAGAGACTTTGTTCGGCATAAGTTTAAGTGCACGTTCTCTCATCTCTGAAGCAGCCTTATTCGTAAAAGTAAGCGTTAAAGTATTGGCAGGATCTATGCCAACCTCACCTACAAGGTATGCAAGTCTTGCTGTAAGGGTTTTAGTCTTTCCGCTCCCTGCACCAGCAAGGATAAGCATTGCACCATCAATATGTTCAACTGCTTCACGTTGTGATGGATTTAGTTCATTTAATATCTGTTCCATAAGTTCATTGCTCTCCTATATAGTATTTATTATATCGTTAAATTGTTTAAGTCTAAATTCTGTTTTATCCATACCATGTATAAGAAAAATAAATAATTCTGTTTTAATAAGGACAACTTATGTATACTTAAGTATAATTTGATACAATAACAATAGTTAAATTTTTATATGGAATAGAATAAGGAAAAATAATGTTAAAAGATTTTGTAAAAATGGAAACTTTTTTGACTGTAGCACGTGAAAGAAGTTTTTCTAAAGCATCAGCAAAACTGGGAATTTCACAGCCTGCAGTAACACAGCAGATCAAATTTATTGAAAAATATCTTGCAGTAAAAATTATTGAGCGTAAAAAGAATGGTATTAAACTTACCTCCGAAGGTGAAGAGCTTTATAAGATAGCAACAAGACTGGAAAAAGAGATCAACTCTTTAGAAAAAGACATACTTAAGATCATCAATAAAGAGATGACATTCAGACTGGGTGCATCATATACGATAGGAACATATGTCATCCCTGGTGAGTGTCTCAATGCTATGAGTGAAGCGATCAATAATGATGTGAATTTAAGTATTGATCTAAGTGATAGCATTGTGCAAAAACTTAAAGATAGAAAGTTAGATGTCGGACTCATAGAGTCACCGGTTATAGATAATGACCTGATCTATAGAGAGTGGTTGGAAGATGAGCTTGTTCTTGTAAGTAATGTGCCTATCCCTAAAATAGTTAAAACTGAAGAGCTTTATGATTATAGATGGATCTGTCGTGAAGAGGCTTCTCACACAAGACGAGTGGTTTCAGAAGTATTTGAAGAGCTTGGTGTATCATGTAAAAGTTTTGACGTTATAAGTGAAGTGAGTAACACAACAACTGTATTGCAAACGATTAAAAAAGCTAAAAAAGATGCAGAGAAACCAGTGGTTTCTATCATTTCAAAATATGCTATCGCAGATGAAGTAGCAAAGGGTGAACTTTTTGAAGCAAGACTTAGAGGATACACAATGACACGTAAGTTTTATATCGTTTACTCCAAAGAGAATAAACATAATGCCTATGTAGATAATGTGGTAGATTACATCTTAGCAGGAGAATGCTAATAAAAGCTAAGGCTTCTTTTTCTTTAGAAGCTTTTTATTCTCAGGATTATTGAGCATGGCTTCCATAGAACTCTTCTTAGAAACCTTCTCTCTGTCCATAGGGTGAGCAAGGTTAAAGACAATAGGATGATCCCCAACAAATATTTGTTTGATCGCAAGCAGTGGTACTGTCACTGTTGAGCCAAAATTCTCAGATCCAAAGCCCGCTTCAAAAGAGAAGTATCCCGCGTCAAGTTTTGCAGTTTCATAGGTGTATCCACTTAAAACAAACAGTACAGTCTCGTTAAAAGTCTCTTTTACGCTTGAAGGAAGTTCAGGGTTAAAGTTGACATGTTTTATTTCACAGGCAAGTGCAAACTCTTGATTTTTATTAAACAGATAGCCAATGGTTTTTTCTATATGCTCTTCTATAAGTGTTCTGTATTCTGGAGTTTGAAAAAGGTTAATCGTCATTATCTGTCCTTTATAATATTTCTTATTTTTGAATGCTGGAGTTATTTAGAATTTTAAATCCTATCATAGCATTCATTAAAGCTACTTGTGTGTAGTTTTTCAAATCTTCTTTTTTTATCTTTTTAGTATGCAGAAATCCTTCATCCAATAACTTGGCTCTCATCGTACCTTTTAACAGAGGTTTTTCAGGGGTAAACCATTGTTTTCCATCATAAAAAGCAATATTTGCAATGGTAGTATCGGTTAAATATCCTTCTTTTTCTATGATTATTTCATCTACATCATGTTGCTTTTGAAGTAGAGTGTTTAGCTCTTCTCTATTTGCATATTTATAATTGTATGTGATATCAGAAGTGATAATTTTTAATTTATGTATCTCTTTGGGTCTATAAGGAATGTACTCTATAGAGTGTATCTTCTCATCATAAAGAATACGACAGCGATAAAGTCCTTTGGGTGGTGCCTGGATAAGAGAAGACAGATCCAATGTATCTGTTGAATGAAATAGTGCTTTTCTGCTTTCATCGCAACGTGCTTGATGGTAAGAGAGATTAGATATATCTCCATCTTCTATTTTGATGGTTTCTAAAAGAAGTGTTGAAGTATCATGCATGCGAAAAGCTTATATGTCAAAAAGTTCTGTAGAGAGATAACGTTCTGCTGTATCACAAAGGATGGTAACGATTGTTTTACCTTTGTTCTCAGGTCTTGATGCAGTCAGGTAAGCTGCATGTAAGTTTGCTCCTGCAGAGATACCTACAAGTAAACCTTCTTCTTTTGCCACCTTTTGTGCCATAGCAAAAGCAGCATCATCACTTACAGAAATCGTGTCATCATAGATAGTTGTATTGAGAATATCTGGTATAAAGCCTGCACCGATACCCTGTATTTTATGTGGACCAGGAGATCTTCCGGCTAATACGGAAGAATTTTCTGGTTCTACGGCGATGGATAACATGGAAGGAAGTTGCTCTTTAAGTGTTTCAGAAGTACCTGTAAGTGTTCCCCCTGTGCCTACAGCTGCAACGAAAATATCTACACTGTTATTTGTATCTTTCAGTATCTCAACAGCTGTGGTCTTTCTATGGATATCAGGATTGTCTGGGTTTTGAAACTGTTGCAGTACTATAGCATTGTTAAGTTCCTGTTCTAAAGCATTTGCTTTTTCTATGGCACCGTTCATCCCTTTGACTGCAGGTGTAAGCACAAGCTCCGCTCCCAAATAGGTAAGCAGTTTTTGTCTCTCTATACTCATTGAGTCAGGCATGGTAAGGATGAGTTTAAGTCCTCTTGATGCACAAACTGCAGCAAGCCCTATGCCGGTATTACCACTGGTAGGCTCAATAATCGTACTATCTTTAGTAATTTTGCCAGCCTTCATTGCTTCATTGATCATGTTGAATGCAATCCTGTCTTTGACTGAAGATGTAGGATTCATAAATTCACATTTACCCAAGATGATAGCACCTGTCTCATTTGAAAGTGTATTGATTTTTACTAAAGGGGTATTCCCTATGAGTTCTTCAATGCTATTTGCGATCATTATATAAGCCTTTATTCATTATTATATATTATACTGTTTTATTACTTCTGTCTAAGTGGTTTGAATTCATAATTTTCATCATCATAATATTCTATGTCACCATGCTCCATATGATAGTGCCAACCATGGAGGAAAAGTGTTCCCTCTTCAACTCTTCTTTTAACGCCGGGATAGGTCAATAGATTATCGAGTTGATAGACTACAGAAATTTTTTCTGTATAGCGAAGCATCCTCTCTTTACTATTATTTTTGTATGCAAGAAGAGCTACTTTTTTTGCTTCCTGACCTAACTCAAGCCATTTAATAGTATGGGTGTTTTCAGGGGTCTCGTTGATATCTTTATAGAGTGCTTCGATCGCACCACAGTGTGAATGACCACAAACAATAATGTCTGAAACTTCCAAGATACTTGTTGCATATTCTATGGCAGAAGCGGTAGCGTGAAAATCTGCATCCGGCTTGTATGGTGCTACAAAATTACCTATGTTTCTTACGATAAAAAGGTCACCGGGTTTACTCCCTGTGATCATCGCAGGCATAACACGTGAATCACTACATCCAATGAAAAGAGCTTTAGGACTTTGTCCTTCATCAACAAGTCTTTTAAAGCGCTCTTTACTTTGATTAAACTTTACTTTTTGAAAGGCTTCATGTCCTTTTTCAAACTCCTTAAGCGAACTATCCATTTGTAACTTCCTTAATAGAGTAAGCTAATGTTTCACCTGCATACATAGGTACAACTCCGTTATACTCAGCAGGGACCGTAAAACCTTTTTTCTCTAAAGTCACCTTTTTAGCTATAGGTGCCACCCCATAAATATTTTGTGCATTTCCAGAGATAAAGGCTTGCAGATTTTCAAGAAGGGCATTATTTGTCTCAAAAAGTTCAGTGAGTACCTGCAGTGCAATAGGTGCGGTAAAGACACCGGCAGCACAGCCACAGGCTTCCTTGGCATGTTTAGGGTGCGGTGCTGAGTCTGAACCGAACATCACTTTAGGATGTGCTGCCAGGGCTACTTTAAGCAGTGCTTCTCTGTCTTCGGGACGTTTGGCGATAGGCTTACAAAAGAGATGTGGTTGAAGCATACCGCCAGCCACATCATCAAGTGTGATAAGCAGGTGATGCACAGTGATCGTTGCATAAAGATTATCAAACTTATCAAGAGCTTCAACACTCTCTTTTGTAGTGATGTGTTCCATAATGATCTTGAGCTTGGGAAAAGCAGATGCCAGCTTTTCATAGATCGAGACAAATTCTGCTTCTCTGTCCATAACAAAGCCGTTGGTCTCTCCATGCACACAAAGGGGGATGTTCAGTTCACTCATCGCGGAGAGTGCAGGGCGCAACTCCTCTACATCGAAACCGCTTACACCGCCTTCAGAGTTTGTGGTAATGCCTGCAGGGTAAAGTTTGATCGCCGTGATCTCATCACGTACAGACTCTAGAAAAGCCTTGTCATAGCTTGGTTTGAAAAAGAGTGTCATATAGGGTGCAAACTTTTCATCACCTATAGCTTTCATGATACGCTCTTTGTAGGCAACAACTTCTTCTTTGCTACTTACAGGAGGTACAAGGTTAGGCATAATAATAGCCCCTGAAAAAGTATGAGCAGAGCCTTTGGCGATATTTTCTAACATTTCTCCATCTCTGAGGTGAAGGTGCATATCGAGTGGGGCGTCAAGAACCACTGGAGGTGTTAATGGCATTAAAATCCTTTAAAATATAATATTGTGAATGGCCGGCATCTTTAGGCACGAACCAATAAATGATCTTCATTTTGCCACAAAGTCTATTAAAATCAAGCAAGTTCAGAAGCTTTGGCGGTACATACGTCACTATAGGATAATCAATCCCGCCATCAAAAAGTTGATTACAGCGTAAGATACGTAAAGAGCTTGCAAGCAATGCTTTATGGGGAGCGTTAAATTCAAACTGCCATTTGGCATACTCAGAGCATGTAGGGTAGTAACGACAGTTTGCAGGGAGCATTTTTGAAATATATTGATACCATTTGATAGGGGATATCCAGATTTTTTTTGTATCTATTTTTGTATCCTTACTATACCATTTTCTATGATACAGGATTCTGACATATTTACAGCATGATAAATGGTCGTGCCATACTTTTTACTATAGTATTGTAACAATAGTTTTTGTAAAGTAGGTTCTATGGAGGGGGTGAACCAGCCATTATTGCTTAGGACTATCATGTTTTTAGGGGTGCCTTCATAGAGCTTCTCACTTGTGGCTTCAAAGCAGATGGCATTTCTGTAGGTCTCGTCATCTATTTTGTAGTCTATAACTTCTTTACTTGCTACATAATCTACGGCACCATCATAAAAAACTTTATTTACCCAGTCACTTAAAAAGTCAGGCAGAGGGTTACTCTCTCCAAAGGGGACGAGCACAACTTTATTGGCAACTTGAATATGGTCTTTAGTAAAAATATAGGTAGAATTTCGTGGTGTTCTGCCATCCCAGTAAAGCCCTCCTACGACGATGGAGATCTGTTTGGCTCTTTCTTGAAGTTTGTCTATGAGTGCTTGTGAATGGTTGAGGAAGACAGGGAAGACAGACTCTGGTAGGATGACAAGTGTTTTGTTTGCATCTATGGATTGGTCTATGGCTTTAAAAAGCGCATTAAAGTGCGTAGGCTGGAGTGACTTGTTCCATTTGTCTTTAACGGAGGTGTGAGTAGTGACTATTTGTATGGAGTCAGGTATGGTTGAAGGGGTAGTATTGGTAGATTGATAGGCTAAAAGTACTAAAAAAAGGTAAAGCAAGCGTTTTTTCCAAATAGCTAGAGTGATAGAAAGCAAAACAATAAAAAATTGCCATTTTTCTATGCCTAAATAACTCTCTACAAACATGAGTTCAGGTTTGAACCAGTCGAAGCCAAAAGGATGGATATAGCTTAACACTAAAATACCGAAGGCCTTTAGTGTTAAAGGGAGTAGGGAGTAGGGAATAGGTAGCAGGAAGGATATTTTTTTGCTTATCCAGGCTATTAGCCAAAAAAGTGTTCCATAGGAAACAGCTATAACTAGCAGTCCGATAGGAATAGCCCAGATAAACCCATAATGTTTAAAGCTGAGTAAAATCCACCAAAACCAAAAAATTCCTATGAAAAATCCAGAAAAAAACCAGGCTTTTTGCTCTTCTTGAAGCAGTAGGTAAAGTGAAGTGAGTCCAAAAAATGTCGTTAAAATGGGGTGTGAGAGATCCCAATAGTCTAGATATATAAAAGCAGAGCTTAAAAGTGCTATCAAAAAGCCTCTTGTTAGCTCAAAAGTGCTAAGATATTGTCTAATTTTACTCAAAGGATTCCTTATGGAAAGTAATGGACTGGCTTCATTTTTGCCACTAATCATTTTATTTGCGATTTTTTATTTTTTAATTATCAGACCGCAACAAAAAGCACAAAAAACACATGCAGCAATGCTTGAAGGTCTTGCAAAAGGTGAC
>JGI24024J18818_10001037_pt1 | contig 11239 bp, 10 predicted proteins | sample Cruoilmetagenom2_FD_18818 | JGI IMG/M metagenome (IMG submission 18818) | reverse complement strand
TTTTTGCCATCATTATCTATATCCATTTGATATAAATCTGAATTTGGGTTTACTTGAAAATTTCCTACTTCTTTTAAATTATAATTTAAAATAATGCCCGTTCCTTTTGTCTTATCAATTATAATAAACTCCTTCTTCTTTTTATTTAAAAACGGTTTATAATACCAACCAATTGATAATACTTTTTCTTGAAGTTTTTTTCCTTTAATGGTAAACAACATTATTCTGGATGGATATTTTAACCCTTGTTTTGAATTTACCAAACAAAATATTTTGTAACTATCTTTTGTTTTGAATGGAAAACTCCATAACCCTGAAAATGGTGAATCAATTTCAACTGGGTTAAACAAAAAATTTAATTTACTATCTAAAACGGTAAGCCAAGAACTATAATCGGAACGAGAAGTATAACTGGAGTCTAATTCATTTCCCGCGGAATAGTTATGTAGAAGTATTTCATTTTCACCATTATTATTTAGGTCTTCAATTTGATAAATTGCAGAACGATTTGTTAAATGTGGAGATTTACTAATTTTATTAGTTAGGTAATTATATTTATAAACATTACGTGGATAACCTGAATAGCCCGTTTCTAAAATAAATAGCACCTGATTATTACTATAGGATAATGATTTACTTAATTTAAATGAGCTGGTATTAAATAAATACTCTTTCTTAAATTTTACTATAGTGTCAATAAATATTTTATTTCTACCTATTGCTTTTGGTCCAAACGGTTCTATGATGTTTAAAAAAGCACTATCCTTTTTTTTACTTACCACATACATTTCTTTAAAACCATTTTCATCCGCATCTAAAAAGGATACATCTTTATGATAATCTGGAAATTTTGTAGCAAGGTTAAATTGATCTACCAATCCATCATTGGAATTAAAAATTTCAAAAGTTATATTATTAAGAACATTTTTATGTAAAAGTATTTTTTCGCTTTTTCCATCCTTATCTAAATCTTCAAAATACACATTGCAATCTCTGGCTAAATGTTCTTGGCTTTTTAACTCCATTTTATATTTTAAAAAATAATCTGGAGAAAAATAAATTAGAAATACCGCAATACAAAAAGAAATAAAATATTGACTAAGCAATAGCGAAATAATCTTTTTTTGCATTACAGTTTATGAGGTAAATTATTGTTATCGTAAAGTTATAAAATTAGAAATTAGTATTTTAGATTTAGAATAAAAATATTGCTAATTTAAAATAGTTTTTAATAGTTAGTTAGAATTGCTTTATATAATTTCTTGATAAAGCTATATAAAAAAACACCTTACAAAATTGTAAAGTGTTTTTAAGTACCTCGAGTGGGAATCGAACCCACACTCCCGAAAGAACTGGATTTTGAATCCAGCGCGTCTACCAGTTCCGCCATCGAGGCTTATTTCAAAGAATTTTTTAAAATTCTTAATTTTTCTTTACCTATACCAGATTTCCAATACTTTTCTCTGATTCTAGCTGCCATCCTTGTTTCACAAACTTCTGAATAAATTAGTTCAAAAGGACTGTAAAACCTTGTAGTTCTTTCTCTACCGCCATTATGCCTTTTTATGCGCTCTTCTATATTTTGTGTCATTCCTACATAAATATAATTGTGATTTAAACTTGATATTGCATAAACATAAATCATCAACTTTCTATTTTAGCGCGCCTGCCTGTCGGCAGACAGGTCTACCAGTTCGCCCCTGCCTACCGATTAGGTAGGATCGAGGCTTTACTAAATTGGATTGCAAATTTATAAATAATTTTCACCTAAAACAGAAAAAGTTAACTAAGTTGTTTAATTGCGTCATAAATAATTTTAAATTTGCACCCAACAAACAACACACACAACTAATTAATACTACAAAAATGGAAAACCCAAAACTAGAACCTAAAATTTTTGCTTGTGAACAAAGTACTGAATTAGCTGAAAAAATTGCTAAAAGTTATGGTACAAAATTAGGGAAAGTTGCTATTTCCCATTTTAGTGATGGTGAATTTCAACCAGCTTTTGTTGAATCTGTAAGAGGTAGAAGAATATTTATAATTGGTTCTACTTTTCCAAATGCAGATAACTTAATGGAAATGCTATTAATGTTAGATGCCGCAAAACGAGCTTCTGCACGTCATATTACCGCAGTAATGCCTTATTTTGGTTGGGCAAGACAAGATAGAAAAGATAAACCTAGGGTTGCTATTGGAGCTAAATTAGTTGCTAATTTACTCCAAACCGCTGGTGCAACAAGAATAATGACCATGGATTTACACGCAGATCAAATTCAAGGTTTTTTTGAAAAACCAGTAGATCACTTATTCGCATCCACTATATTTTTACCTTACATTCATCAATTAAATTTAGATAATATAACCATTGCTTCTCCAGATATGGGTGGCTCCAAACGTGCTTATGCCTATTCTAAATTTTTGAAAAGCGAAGTAGTAATATGCTATAAACAGCGTTTAAAAGCTAATGAAGTTTCTTCTATGGAGTTAATTGGAGAAGTAAAAGACAGGCATGTAATTATTGTAGATGATATGATTGATACAGGAGGAACTTTAACCAAAGCAGCTGATTTAATGATGGAAAAAGGAGCCTTAAGCGTTCGCGCAATTTGTACACATCCTATTTTATCTGGAAACGCTTATGAGAAAATTGAAAAATCTTCATTACAGGAATTAATAGTTTCCGATACAATTCCTTTAAAAAGAACAAGTTCTAAAATAAAAGTAGTATCTTGCGCCACTTTATTCGCTGATGTAATGCATAAAGTGCAAAGTAACACATCCATTAGTGGACAATTTTTAATGTAAATAATTAATATAATAATAAATGAAAACAATTACAATCAAAGGATCTCAAAGAGAAAGCGTGGGCAAAGTAGCAACTAAAGCCTTACGTAATGCTGGAAAGGTACCTTGCGTATTATACGGAGGGGATAAAGCTTTACACTTTTCAGCGGATGAAATTTCATTCAAAAATTTGGTGTACACTCCAAATGTATATACTGCAACGATTGAAATAGAAGGCACTAAATATCACGCAATATTACAAGACATTCAATTTCACCCAGTTACTGATAAAATTTTACATGTTGATTTTTATCAATTATTTGATGATAAACTAGTAACTATGAATATTCCTGTAAGATTAGTTGGTAACGCACCTGGAGTTTTAAATGGTGGTTCATTACGTTTTCCAATGCGTAAATTACATGTAAGAGCATTACCTGCTGATTTACCTGACTTTATAAATGCAGATATTTCAAAATTGAGAATAGGAAGTAAATTATATACTACTGAATTAGAAAGTGAAAAATTTACTATTCTACATCCTGAAAATACGGTAGTAGTTCAAGTTAGAACTGCACGTGCAGCTATTGATGATGAATTGGCTGAAGAAGAAGGAGAAGAAGGAACTGAAGAAGGAGCAGCTGAAGCAACTGAAGAAAAATCAGAAGAATAAACTTTCTGTAAATATTTTAAAAAGCGTTGCAAATTGCAACGCTTTTTTTTTGAAAACCAAAAACAAGTTCTTTTTATTACTTTTGTAAAATGAATTTATTTCAGTTATTGTTTGGTTTAAAAAATGAAAAAACAGCTACCCTAAAAATGAAAAAATTCTTAATTGTAGGTTTAGGAAATATTGGAGAAAAATATAGCAATACTAGGCATAATATTGGTTTTAAAATTTTAGATGAATTAGCTTGTAAAGAATCCGTTAATTTTGAAACTCAAAAACTAGGTTCCATTGCTAAATTTAGATTTAAAGGAAGAACTTTTTTCCTTTTAAAACCATCTACCTACATGAATTTAAGCGGTAAAGCTGTTAAATATTGGCTAACCAAAGAAAAAATTACATTAGAAAATTTATTGATTGTTTGTGATGATATCAACTTGCCTTTTGGCACGGTGCGTGTAAAAGCAAAAGGAAGTGATGGCGGGCATAATGGATTAAAAGATATTAATGCTATTTTACAAAGTCAAAAATATGCTCGTTTTAGATTTGGCGTAGGCTCAGATTTTTCAAAAGGAAAACAATGCGATTTTGTTTTAGGAGAATGGAGTTCAGATGATATTAAACTTTTACCTGAAAGATTAACCAAAGCTTCTGAATTAATAAAATCTTTTGGTACTGCTGGCTTAAATAACACCATGAACAGTTATAACGGCAAATAGGCTATAACTGATCCGCTTCAAACCACTCAGCATGTGAGGTTCCTGTTTCTTGTAATTTTAAGGAGTGTAACTTAACTGTTTCAGGAAGTTTCGATTTAATTTTTTTAGCAAAATCAATCAACATCATTTCACTTGTAGGCTGGTAATTCACTAAAATTACATGATGCCCTCTTTTTTCAAGTTCTCGAGCTAACTCAATATGTGGAGTGTTTTTATTAAAAACGGTAGCATGGTCAAATTTATCTACAATTTCAGAAGCTACAATCTTTTTTAAATCTCCAAAATCGATAACCATACCATATTTTACATTATTAGTATCTTTAACTGGTTTTCCAATTACTGTAACCGATAATTTATAACTATGCCCATGCACATTTTTACATTTTCCATCATAACCATACAAAGCATGGCCAGTTTCAAAAAAGAAATGTTTGGTAATTCTTATTTTTCCCATAATTTAATCCTCTAAATCTTTTCTATTTTTTGCTTTTTTATACATAAAGTATGCTATTAAAACTAAAACTACAAATGGCAAATAACTTGTTATGTAATAGGTTATTTGATAATCAAGCGGGGCATTTTTTAGTTTTTCTTCAATATTAACTTTTTGTAATAATCCTATAAAATTTGCTAACATTTATTTTGTTTTAAATTTTAGAAGTGCTTTTTTAGTAAAATCAGACAATACTAATTTTCCGCTTATCTCTGCTCTTTCTAGCAATAGCTTATCCCAATTCTCCGTATTTTTCCAAAGCACTTTTTTCATTTCATTTAAAGCTTCCGGATTATAATTAGAAAGTTTTAACGCTAAATTATCAACTTCTGCATCCAATTCTTTATTAGTTTCAAAAACTCTTGCGTATAATCCTTTATCTTTTGCCCAATATGCAGTTTTCCAACTGGTAGCATCTAAAGTTAGTTCGCTTAAAGCAGCAATTCCTATTTTACGTTTAACTACTGGAGCAATTACAAACGGACCAATACCAATAGTAAGTTCTGAAAGTTTTATTGAAGCTTTTTCGGTAGCAAGACAATAATCACAAGCTGCAGCCAAACCAACTCCACCACCAACAACTTTTCCTTGAATTCTTCCAATTATTAATTTTGAGCAATTTCTCATTGCATTAATAACATTTGCAAATCCTAAAAAGAATTGCCTTCCTTCTTCAAAATTGGTAACAGACATTAATTCATTAAACGATGCTCCCGCACAAAATGCTCCTTCTTTTTCGCTTTTTAAAATGATTACTTGTACTTCATTATTATTACTTAAATCATTAAATGTCTTTGTTAATCTATTTAATAATTCTGTTGGTAATGAATTGCTTGCTGGGTGATAAAACTCTACTGTGGCAATTTTATTTTGAATACTAGTATATAAACTTCCGTTGCTCATAATTTTCAAAGTTACGTGTTTTTGAGTAAATATTTCCGTTTAAATTTTACAACTAAAATTCCTCCTCTTAACAACATCCAAACAGTAAAGGCAATCCAAATTCCATATAATTTCAAATTAAAATAATCGGTTAAAAGAAGCACAGGAATAAACCCCAAAAAAGTAGCAAACAATAATAAATTTCGAAGCGTTACTGCTTCTGCTAATCCCTTAAAAATTCCATCAAAAACAAAAGCGATTGCATTTACCGGTTGCATTACTAAAACTATCCAAAATATGCTATAAAACAACTGAAGTACTTCAGAATCTTTAGAAAATAATTGACCAATTGAAAAATAGGTAATTCCACAAATTAAACTGAGTAACAGCGAAATAACAATAGCATATCTACTTAGTTTAATACTTAAATACCACATTTTTTTGTAATTTTTTTCTCCTAAAAGTTTTCCTGAAACAATATTGCCTACACTTGCATAACCATCAATAAAAAAGGCAAAAAACAGCCAAATTTGAAACGCAATGGTTTGTGCTGCAATATAATTATCGCCATATTTTGTAGCATAAGAATTGGCTAAGTACAAAGCAACATTTAAAGAAATAGCTCTTATAATTAAGTTAAAACTAATGGCTAACAAATTTTTAATTTCTTTGTTAAAAGGAAAAGTAAATTTTAAACTAAAAGGTGTTTTTTTAATAATTAATATCAATGAAAAAACCGCCATTACAAACTGTGCAATTACACTTGCCCAAGCTGCTCCTTTAACATGCATTGGGTTTATAAAGCCTTCAATACCGTAAACCAAAATAAAATCTAATCCAATATTTAACGTAGCTCCTACAATACTAACTATCATTGGCCAAAAGGTGTTTTGTAAACCTCTAAAAATACCGAATGCAGAAAACACAAAAAGAGTTAATGGAAATCCAATTGCCCTAATTTTATAATATTCTACAGCATAATTTAAAATTAAACCGTTTGCATTATATAATTGAAAAATTTCAGTTACAAAAAACAAGGTAACTACATAAATTATAACGCTTACCACTAAATTTATAACAATTATTTGTGAAGGTAAGGTTGCAATTTCATGTAACTTTTTTGCTCCTAAATATTTTGAAATAGTTGCAGAAATAGCGGAGCGAGTTTGAGCTAAAATCCATACCAAAGCAGAAATAAAAGAACCTGCAATTCCGACAGCTGCCAATGCTTCTGTTGGGTGATTTTGAATATTACCAACAATAGCAGTATCAGTAATTGAAAGTAACGGCTCTGCAATGCCTGAAATTATTGCAGGAATTGCAAGTTTGTTAATTCCCTTAAAAGTTATATTAGATTCTTTATACATTTAAAAAGTAGAATTTAGCAACAAATTTAATTTTCTTTAATAAATTCTATACTTTTTTGAACAACTTCTTCTAAATGAGGTGGCATTTTTTGTTGATTCCAAGGTTGTTTACATCCCAAAGCATGTTCCATTTTGTTAATTAAAACTAATTCACTTTTAGGATTCCATAGCCGTAAATTTTTGGCTTCTTTAGGTAAAACAACCACGTCTTTTTCTCCATGAATAATTAAATGTGGTATTGCTAACTTTTTAACAGCATTTCTAATAGTTAACCTTTCTTCATTTTCTTTAAAATTTTGATAAAATTGAAATAAATGAGGCATTTTTTGATGAGTTCTACCATTTAAAATATACGATACCCCGTCTTTCTTCCATTTTTCTAAGGCTTCTCCTGTTGGAAAACGAGATCCAAAATCAGATACAGAACTCCAGGTTATTAGTTTTGAAACATGATTATTTTCAGCTGCCTTTATGGTTACAATTCCACCTCCACGCGAATGACCGATTAATGTAATATTGCTTTTTTCTATTTGATTTTTAAATGTTGGTTCCTTTAAAATCCAATTAATTACGTCTTCTAAATCATTTAATTCTATAGTAAAATTATTTTGTCCAAAGGCTTCTAAATCTGGAAAATCTATTGGGTTTTCTGCCGTACCACCGTTATGAGAAAAATTAAACTTGACAAAAAATAAATTATTTTTAGCAAAGTTTTCAGCAGCTAAATCCCACGCTCCCCAATTTTTATAACCTTTATAACCGTGACAAAAAATTACTATTGGTTTTTTTTTAGTATTATCTTTAAAAATAATATCCGTTACAATTGGTTTTTGATGGTGTGTGCTTTTAACTAATTTATTTTTAATAATTTTTATCATATTTAAAAAGGTAAGTTTAGGTTTTCTGTAAATGGTATTTCCGAATTATGAATTTCCAAAATTAACGATTTAATTACCTCCATAAAATCCTTAATTCTTTCATTTGTTATTTCATAGTCTTTGCCTCTTCCTGATGCAAAATTTGTTTTTAAAAAACCTGCATTCAAATTTTTAAACGATATAATGCCGCTTTCAATAGGTAATTTATTATCTACATAATTACGTTTAAATAAATAAGAATACAACATAACTTGCATGGCTTTTGTGTATTTATAATTTCCTTTTATTTCAGAAAAATCCGTTAATTTTAAATCTGATGAAATTACTTTTCCAGTTTTATAATCCACTACCCTAACTACACCATTTAATTCATCTATTCTATCCGCAATACCTTTAATTTTAATAGGATAATCTATTCCGTCAATTTGTACTACCGAAGATAATTCTTTTTCAATGGCTATTATTTTTAAAGCATTTCCTTCTTTTATTAAACTTAGCTCCTTGTTTAAAAAAAGTTGAATCTGTTTTTTAGAAATTTCATAAACCAACTTGTTTTTACCACTAACAATATTTCCCTTTTTATAATGCTCCTTAAATTGCTTTTGCAATAAAATTTCCATCTTTTTTTGCATATTTATAATATGCTGTTCCGATAAAAAAGCATTTAAATAAGGAGAATATAAATCTTTTAATGTTTCATGAATTACAGTTCCCATAGTATTTACGGCAATATTTTCATCTACATTATCTTTATCATAAATTTCCAATATTTTTTGTTCATAAAATTGAATAGGGTTGTAAATATAACTTGCTATTGCAGAAGGAGAAATTCCTTTTAAAAAGACTTCTTTTAGTTTTTGTTGAATTTCAGGGGTTTTATCTATTTGTAAAGGATTTGTGTTTATTGGTTTTACTTTTGGGCTAACAGTACTAGATTTAATAAATGGATATTTGATTTCTAATTGTGTTAAAAATCTGCTTTTTTCTCCACCGCCATAACCATCATTTTCCGAATTATACAAGAGATAAATATTTTTAGCTCGCCATAATAATCGTTGAAAATGATAAGAAAAAATAGCATCCTTTTCTTTATATGTTGGTAATCCAAAATGGATTTTAAAATCGTGAGGAATAAAAGAAAAATCATTTTTACCGCCAGGTAAAACACCTTCGTTAATAGAAGTGATAATAACATTTTCAAAATCCAAAGTTCTAGTTTCAAGCATTCCCATTAACTGCAAACCTTCTAACGGTTCGCCTTTAAAAGATAGCTTTTCCACTTTTAATAATTGTATAAAAAATTGATAAAACGTTTTTAAATCCTTTATAAAACCATATTGCTTATTTAGATTTTCCAGCTGTTGAAAAATTTGATAAAATTGATATAGATACTCCTTTTCAATTCCTGATAAATCTTCTTTTAAATTTTCAATTAACGTTTTGCAAACATCTATTAATTGATAAATATTTTTTGTTTTTTTAAAAATCAACAAAAATTCTTCTAAATTTTCATCATCCTCATTCCCAACTGCTTCTTTTAATTTTAAAACATTTAAAAAAACAGCGTTTTCATAATTAATTTTACGTTTAAACTTGGTGATTGTTTTTTCGTATTTTTTATTCAAAAATGAATTGGATAAAATATTTAAAACATCTTTATAGTAAAATTCTACTTGATCTATTTTTCCAAACTTTTCTTGATTTAAATGTAGCTTAAATAGATTTAAAAACAAATTTGCTAAAGGAACATCCTTTAACGGATATCCCATTGTAATATTAACTTTTTCTACTTGTTTAGGTAAAGAATTTAATGTAATATTTAGCAAGTTTTCATCAGCTAAAACTACAGCTGTTTTAGAATAATTATTAAATTTACTCAATAAATCACCAACATATTTTATTTGAGAAATATTTTTTGGCGCCCCAATTATTTCAATGTTTTTATCGGAGAATGCATGGTCATTTATCCATAAAAAAGGATTGTCGTTATAATATTTCCATTCCTTTTTATATTTTCTTAAAAAATGNCCTGCTTCATTTGAAGTTTCAAAAAANNNNACNTCTGCATCCCAATAAATAGAAGCAACNTTANCTTGTAATAATTCTTGAACTAATTTTTCTTCGGCTCCGTTTAAAGCATTAAACCCAACAAATACAAAATGGGAATCTTTTTTAATTTGAATATAATTACTTAAATTTTTAATTGCTTCTCTATAAATAAGACCTTGATAGCCAACTTTATTTATTCTTAATTTTTGATAAAATTTATTATAAATCTGATGTAAATACTCAAAAAAACGTAAATAATTAATGGCTAACTCACTTGGTTTCCGTTTTTGAAACCAAGTATTTAATTGTTTTGTATCACTTAAATTAGTAAATAGTTGATTTGGGCTAATTAAATAACTATCTACTTCATTAAAATCATGTAAAACAGTAGTTGCCCACTGCGAAAAAGAACTAAATTCTTCAAGGTTTTCTTTTGGAATAATTTCTTTATAAACGCTATAAAACTCAAATAGTAATTTTGTGTTATCTATTAGTTTTAATTTCGCTATTTCTTGAATAAATTCCTCAATACTAATTATTTTTGGTAAAAAAGTAGCATTTGATAAGGAATTTAGTAATTCTTCTTTTAAAAACACACAAGCTCTTTGGCTCGGCATAACAAAGCACAAATTACTACTAGTTTTATGTTGTTGTAAAACTTCTTTTACAACTTTTGCTATAAATAATGTCATATTTTATTTTATACCCTAAAAATAAAAAAGCCATTTCAATTGAAATGGCTTTTTTAGGAATATTTAATAATTTTTAATTAACTATTTTTATTTCAACCCTTCTGTTTTTTGCTCTACCTTCTGAAGTAGTATTTGGCGCAATTGGGTTTTCTTCTCCAAACCCTTTAACTTGAATGTTTAATTGATTAACCCCTTTGGACACTAAATATCCTAAAATTCTATTTACTCTTTTAAGAGATAAAACTCTATTATATTCTTTTGCCCCTATATCATCCGTAAATCCTTGAATTTGAAATTTCAAATCTTCATGCTTTTTCATTAATTCAGAAATTTCATTTAATTGCTTATCATATTTCAATTTAAACCTATCCGTACCAGATATAAATAAAATATCACTTGTAATTTTAGTAAATTTAGCCTCTAACTCTTTTTTAATTTCTGAACCAGGACATCCGTTATTGGCTTTATTTCCTATTTCATATTTACATTTATCTAATTTATCAATAACTCCATCACCATCGGTATCTGGCTCAGGGCAGCCTCTATTAGTTATTGGCCCAGCTAAAGCTGGACAAGCATCTTTTATATCAATTATACCATCATTATCCGTATCAGGACAGCCATAATTTTTTAAACTCCCTCTTTTATATAAGCATTTATCAAGTTTATCGGTTACTCCATCACCATCGGTATCTGGACAGCCAT
>JGI24024J18818_10001030_pt1 | contig 11255 bp, 10 predicted proteins | sample Cruoilmetagenom2_FD_18818 | JGI IMG/M metagenome (IMG submission 18818) | reverse complement strand
GATCTTGTTCCACCCAGTTGCCACCTGAATGATGTGCTATTAAACCGTGTTTTCTTTTTTCCTCAGTCATCATTTTTTCCTTTTTATTATCGTTTCCGTTTGATAGGATCAAACATTCAATAGGGTTTTACCTTCAGCGATTATCTGACAGCTTTACCATATAGTAAGATAAGCTAAATTGGTGATTCGTCTACTTTTTTACAATCGTTTGTGGCCTCCTTTCTAATCATTTATTCGGACAGAACTTATTCCTGCGGCGGTTCCATCCATTCCGGCTCCCAATCGGGCTGCATCTTTTCCTTGAGCGTCTCGCGCTTGGGCTGTCCTTTGAGCAGCCAGGCGGGCACCTTCGGCATCGGTTCTTCCCAGGCGAACCAAATGGCAGCCAGGCGGAACGCGAAACCGATCGCGAATGCCAGCAAACTCGCCGCGACGAGACTCAGGCTCAGCCCAATATACCCATAGGCGCCACCTCGGAGCAGGAAAAAGCTGATCGAAGTCAGCACTGCTGTGCCGATGAACCATTCGCCCTTGACGAACTGCTTGGCGGGAACGCCGCTGGAAATATCGATTAAGAATCGCCCGGCGGTGGGACCGACCACGCCCAGGAAAATGGCGCCCAGCAGCGGCCACTCGGCTTGCAGTCCCTTCTCCACACCCACGACTGCGTACCAGGGCAGCGAGAATGCGGTAAAGAACTGGTAGAAGGTCTCGCGGAACTTCTGACCCTTCCCAAAAGCCAGCAGCAAACCGGCTATCCAGGCAAAAAATATCAAGATCAGATACCAGGGGTTGGTCAGCGAACCCGGTGTGGTATTCAGCAGCACGTCGCGCGTGACACCTCCCCCAATCCCGCCGAAAACGGCCATCACCAGGATACCGACCGCCGTAAAATATTTTCCTTTATAGTGGTCGGGGCGTTGTGCAAGCAGCGCTCCGTTGAAGGCATTTACCGTAGCAGCAAACAGGTCAATATATAGGAAAGCCCCGGGGATCAAGTACGAAAACAGGTTATTGAATATATCCATGACATTCTCCTTTTATAAAATATTATAGTTGATCTATGGAGATACAGCGCGGTTGAAGTTGGCAACCGTGGCGCCATCCGCCGTGCGCATCTGCAACGTCATACCCTCGATCTTGTATGTGGCAGCCGTCTCCAACGCGGCCAGGTACCCCTGCTCCTGCTCCATGACGCCTTCGGGCGTCTCGCAGTACTTGCGGATGAGGGCGCCAACCACGATGGTGATATTGTCGTCTTCCGTCTCGTAAGAGGCAGTGTAGTCATTACAGCTGGCATTGCCAGTCAAAGTATTGTCCTCACCAAAATTTGCCGTGATTTCGGTGCCGATGATCACGCTGACCACGGCCTCCTTCCCGTTATTGTAAGCGATCACGTCCCAGGATGTGCCTTCCAGTCCCTGGCTGATGGCCTCGAACCTGGCAAGCGTGTCCCCATTGGCGTCCATCAGGTTTAGTTCATCATCAACGATTTCATACGTGGTGGTGTTATCCAAAGCTTCGAGATAAAGTGCCTCCTGCGCCATCACTGGATCCGGGCACATCATCATGGTCGACGCGACAACTTCCCCATAAGATATCTGGTCCCCGTCCACCGTGTAACTTGTGCTGTAGTTGTTGCAGCCTGCGTTCCCGCTGACCCTGCCCTCCTCATCAAATTCAGCCGTGACGCTCGTATCAGGCAGCGGTGCTGTACCTCCCAGATCGGTGAGCAGCCAGATATTGGCGGTCAGTTCATCTTCAGAACCTGCTGCACAGGCGGTCAGCGCCAGGATTATCAAAACCAGCACAAAAAGCGTTCGGTAATTCATCTTTTCTCCTTTCTCTTTACAATAAGCATTCGTATCAGCAACCATTATTATATATAATTATGATTTTGTGAATATCACTAAATTCCGGCTTTTAAAATTGTGCCTAAATTATTAATTCGAGCGTTTGATATCTACAATATAAAATGAGCGCTGAATAAAAATTCCAGCAACTAATGGGCAATTTCTGTGTTATAAAGAGTGAGGTCGTGATCCGTTTCCTAACCCTGGTGGTTGTTATACATCACCCGATTGCGAAAGATGGATCATGAAAAAATGACGTCTTGGAGGAAGTGGTTGCTTTAATAAGCACGGATATAATAATTAATAACAAGGAGAAGAAATCATGTTAATTCTTGGATGTTTGTTAGCCTTTGTAATAGCCTTCGCGCCCCGTCTTATATTAATCCTGGCCTGGATTTTCGGCACAAGATGGGATATTGTCTTCAGTAACTGGCTCTGGCCGTTGCTGGGTATCATATTCGCACCCTACACGACCGTCATGTATTTGCTGGTCTGGAGCCCCGCCACGGGCATCGCAGGATTCGATTGGCTGTGGCTGGCGCTCGGTGTTCTGCTGGACGTCATGAAATGGGGGCAGATCTATAACAACCGCCAGGGCATCCCCGGTGTCTCTGAGACTCCAGCCGCTGAGACTCCAGCCGCTGTAGAATAAATCAATTTCGCATAATCCACAAAATACGCAGCCAATCCCTCCCAAGGTAGCCAAATATCCCCCCTGTTGTGAACCAACAGGGGGGTTCTCTTGTATAATATTATGTGTGCGTGTGCGACTCACATAAAAAATCACACACCTCATTACAAATTGTGAACCCACGCCCTTGATACTGTGTATATTAATCAAAATCGGTGGTGGCGATGGACGACTATAAAGCCCCTTTGGGTAATAAGCCTGCCCAGGATAATGCCAAAAAATCAACTCCCAGCACGTTTTCCCGGGTGATGAAATATGCGCTCGTCAGGGGCGTAACCTTGGTACTGGCGCTCGCGGTGGGCATTTACCTGGCCGTCGTACTGGTAAATTTCGGTGGATTCGTGGACGAAATTTACCGGGACCGGATCGCCGGCGCGATTATGGGCATGGCCATGGCCATGGCAGATAAACCACCGGAGGAAAAATTTCCCATCCTGGAACAGATGGAAATCGATATGACGGAGTCCTTCGGTTTGAACGACCCGTTCTTATTACGCTGCGCCCGCTGGTTTGGGGAAGCGGTTACCCTCGATTGGGGAGAGACCAAATATACCACCACGCTCCGGGGACCAAAAAGTGAGGAGAAGGACACCTGGCGCGTCATCCTGGAAAGACTGCCTTACACCATCCTGCTGTTTGGCACTGCGACGATGCTGCTGTTTTTCAGCAGTATTTTCCTGGCTTTGTACATGTCTCGAAAACCCGGTCGCTGGATGGACAAACTGATCGTCGCCCTGACGCCAATTTCATCCGCCCCCAGCTGGATCATCGCCATGGTGCTGGTGGTGATTCTAGGCGCCTACATACCTAGCTCGTATCACATCCAGGATGTGGTCGCTCAGGGCAACCTAATTACGCAGATTCCTGACTTATTAATTTACCTGATTATCCCAGTGCTAGCCATTATATTGAGCCTCTTCTTTCAAAATTTATACACATGGCGTTCTTACTTCATGATCCAATCCGATGAATATTACGTTGAAAATGCAAAAGCGCAAGGGCTGCCGAACAGCACGATCGACAAAGACCACATCATCAGACCGGCCCTGCCCTTTATCTTGACCAGCTTTGCCCTGATGATGATCACCCTGTGGCAGGCATCCATCGCCTTGGAATATTTCTACGGCTGGCCGGGGATTGGTTCGCTGCTGGTCAACTCTATATGGAGGCTTGAAAGAGGCATTGTGATGGGCATCATAGTGATCTTCGCCTATATGCTGGGGCTGACAGTCTTTCTCCTCGACATCTCCTACGCCCTGGTCGATCCCCGGGTCAGGATCGGTGGTGATAACCTGAATATAAAATCCGTCCGCAGACGCTGGAGCATACGCTCCCACTTGCAGCGGCGGCGAAAATCAGCTTCATTAGAAAAGAAACCAGGCATTTATCATACGCGGACGCCTGGCGGTTTTACAAATTACGAGGGTGACAAATCGAAACAGAAACGCTCTGGGATTATAAACTGGTCCGCGAATTCCAGGTCCCTTATTGGCGAGATCTTCCGCTCTCCAGCAGCGGTAATCGGGCTGGCGATCATCGGGGTTTTGATCGCGGCGTCGATCTACACCGTGATTGCGATTCCCTTTGATGATGCGATTAAATATTGGCGGCCGGAGCAGTTGGAAAACTACCAGGTGCCGGAGCTGGCGCAGCCTGCCTGGATCAATATCTTCAGACGCGATAAGCTGCCTCCGACCATCGTAAAAAACAGCGCGGACGGCTCAGCCGATAAAGAAACGATACAAGTCTCCGAAGAGGTAACCGAATATAACATCCTGTTTCGATTTAATTATCCCTATCCTGTTTTCCCGGATGAAGTTACCTTATACATGACTGCCGATTACGAAAACAAGCGGTCCTTAGCATGGATCACGTGGGTACAGCCGGATGGGAGAGAAATTGACTTCGGAGATATTGTGGTTTCATCATCCCAGGCGTACAGATTCGATGCCGAAACCCGCGATTTTCCAAAGGCAATGAGAAAAGGTTTGGAATATCCACTGCATGCCTTATTTGCCAATCCTGAAGCGGATACTGTGGATCCGATATCCGGAACCTACGAGCTGCGGGTTAAGGGGATGTCTTTTGAAGAAGGCGCCGACTTTGACGCTGAACTTGTGGTGCTGGGAAAAGTATTCGGACTGGCGGGCAGTGATAACCGCAAGCGCGATCTGACCGTCCCGCTCCTGTGGGGTATACCGATAGCCCTGGCGTTTGGCTTTGTAGGGGCGCTGGTCGCCAGCCTGATCACCGTGATTATCGCAGCAGTCAGCGCCTGGTATGGGGGTTGGGTGGACAGCCTTGTCCAGCGCGTCACTGAAATCAACATGATGCTGCCTACCCTGGCAATTGCCATCACGGTGTTTTTTATCTATTCCAAGAGCGTATGGGTGATCTTAGGCGTGTTCCTGCTGTTAAGTGTCTTCAGCACTTCGGTGAAGAACTACCGGGCTATCTTTATCCAAACCAGAGAAGCCCCGTATATCGAAGCCGCGCGTGCTTATGGAGCCAGCAACTGGCGCATGATTACCCGCTACTTGATTCCGCGCATAAGGCCTGTTTTGATCCCCCAATTGATCATCCTGACACCTACTTTTGTGTTCCTTGAAGCCACCCTGGCTTACCTGGGGGTGAGCGATCCGAGGTTCCCCACCTGGGGCAAGGTTATCCTGGAAGGAATCACCAACGGCGGACTAGCTAACGGCAATTATCATTGGATCCTGGGGCCGGTGGTGCTGCTTATCGTGACAGGCCTGGCCTTCGCCCTGGTCGGTTACGCCCTTGATAATATCCTCAATCGACAGTCGAAATAATTTTAATCAGATCCGTACAGACTTTCATTTTAGCAATTATATGGGGCTGTCTAAAAACTATGGAAATGTCATTCTGAACGGAGTAAAAAATCTCCTGTTTGGTCCTGGGAGACCCTTCGTTGCCCTCAGGGTGACAACCTTTTGGGACAGCCCCATATTAATTTACACACCACCTTATAAACTCAAATGGATGCCGCGGCAAACGGTCAACATCAGGCGGATTGTCTGGAATTATGCCAGGTCATGTACCACGAATTCGGACCTAACTGCCAGGCCACGATTGCCATAACCGCGCCAATGATCCCCAGCAGGATGGTTTGTGTCACCAGACCGCTGGTGACCACGCCCCAGATTGCACGCCCTAATTCGCGTATCAACGGTTCGCTGATAGAGACCATGGCGTATGATTCAACGACATTGAACAGTATCAGGGAAAGCCCCATCGTCACCGCGACACCGATCCCGATCCACAGCGTGGTCTTGCGGCGCCAAAGCGATACATACGCCCCCAGGACAAATGCGCCCAGGCTCAACAACGGCAGCAGCCAGCTGAACGTCTTCAGGTAAGAGATCGCCTCCTGCAGCATGGCTACCTGCTGGTTCTCGAGGAGCACGATCCGGCCGCCATCTCCCGCAATGTCGAGATCCAGTTCCTCCAAACCAAAAGTGCTTTCTATAGAATTGACGGCATCACTGAAATCGATCACAAGCTGACCGCTTTCCAGATTCACAAGACCGCCACCACCATCCAGTACACCAATCACCACGGTATGGACAGCCCGGTTGACCGTCACCCAAACCGTGTTGAAAACATCGCTCCCGATAAATTTTGTGATCGTATCTTCAACCAGACCTTCCAGTGCGCTGGACAGCGGCGCCGCTAACAATTGGAACTCGGAGGGCAGGATTTCAGCCATGGCCTCATCCACTTTCAGGAGATCGTCCAGATCTGCGACCACATAGGAACTGATAGTTTGAGCCACCGCAGGGTCCTGGGTGATTGGTCCAACGGCGTTGACCCAGCCATCGGTGTTGAGTAGCGTGTAGCGCGCCCAGAGGGTCACGTTGCCCACGAGCAGCAGGACCAGACCCAAAAGCACCAGCAGCGTGATCGCCACCTTACGCCATCCGTGACCGCCCGTGTCCGTCTCAGCCTCCGGCTGTGCCACCGTCGCTGGCTGTGCATCAGATGCCTGCACCGGTGCACTCTCGGCGCTTACCTCCACATTTTGCTCCGTTACATTTTCCGGTTCCTCAGGGGAACCCGTTTGGGGAATATTTTCAGTCATAGTTCTCCTTCCTTCTATTTGTCTTCCATTTAAGGTAATGGCGTTTAGTTGCCTTTTCTAATTATACTACGCCTGCTTACTATCGATATGTTCGCTTGATTCCGATTCTAAATTACCTTCTAAAGCAGCGCCCTCTTTATTCATTTTAACCGACCAGGCTCGCAGACCGACGAACAATCCCAGGGCAGCGATAGGCAGAGCTATCCCGGCGCCGTACTGCAGCAGGTTTTCAGATTCCCCAAGAAATACTGCGCCCATAAAGTTAACGGCCAGCACGACCACGGTCACTCCGATCAGGTTTGTTTCCAGTTCCTCGGTGCTGTCGATCTTCAACCAGCCGGGGAATTTGATCTCCTGCACAAAAAGTTGATACAGCCCCACGGCAGTGATATAGAGCACCGTGCCTACCAGGAAAAGGTGCACAAACTCAACGATCTCAACTACTATTTCTGAGCGCGTCATCTCTGCGACACCGGGCACATCAACGCCGACTGCGCCTAAGGTCAGCTCAAAAAGCAATCGAAGCAAACCATAACCACCAAAGACGAAGAAGAAAGCAGCCGCTACGGCAAGTCCCACAACAGGTAAGACCACAAGATAACGTGTTCCAGTTAAAAATTTTCCCATACAATATCTCCTTATTCGATTTAGATTCCTACCTCGGCAGTGACCCTGCCGGACTCCACCGCTTCCACCAGCGCCTGGTAATCGCGCTCGGTCTGGTCGGCGTAGGCTGCGGCGAAATTGCCAATCGCTTCGGGGAACACATCACCTTTACCGATGTACCCACTGATACCCAGCTCATCACCCGTCCGTGCATGGGCGCGCGCCAGGCACCACGCACAAACCCCGAGATAGGTCCTCAAACTTTTATAATCCATAGCGCCCACATCCGCCGAACCTTTCATGTCTTTGAGCTGGCGCCAATAGTAATCTCGATCAGATTTCATGGAGGTGTGCCAGCCCAAAAAGATATCGCTGGCGGCCTGCATCAGGCGCTGCCCGGTCACCACGCGTTCGGCATGTTCGCTGTATCTACGTTCGGTCAAATGTGCTTCCAGGACCGAGGGTCCCGCTTCCTTGAGCTGCAGGATCAGGGCATCATCAGCAGATTCGCCTTCCAGGAGTGCGATAACGCAGCGGGTGCCGACGCTGCCCACGCCGCCTACCCGCAGCGCCATGTCCTTGATCTGGAAGCTACGCAGTAGATAGCGGCGCTCATCTGGCAGACTGTCTAAGTACTGTCGCCAGGAGTCTTCAATCGATTCTTTTGCTAACTTCCGCAGGTCTTCTTCGTCCAAATACTTTTCAAATCCCATATCTCGTACCGGCACCAGCAGGGGCGGATCGCTGATGATTCGCCGCCGCCCATCCTCAAATTTAGTTAGCTTCTCCAGGGTCTGCTGGTGCGTTTTGGTGCGCGCTTTTTTTATCATTTTCTGGGCACTTTTTTCCCCTTTTTTGGAAGAGCGCTCAAAAATCTCCAACACGGCCTCCGCAGGGACGTGGTAGTACCAGACATCGAGGGTGTCCGCCTCGGAAAACTTTCCCATTGCGTAGCGATACACGTCGGAAAGATCAACCGCTAAACTACGGCATTTCTTCTCGCCAAAGCCGTTCTCCCGACCGGCGACCACAGCGCTGGCGGCCAGGCGTTTGAGGTCCCATTCCCAGGGTCCCGGGTAGGCCTCGTCGAAGTCATTGATATCGAACACCAGCTGCCGCTCCGGTGTGGCAAAAACGCCAAAGTTGGACAGGTGGGCATCGCCGCACAGTATCACCGGGATTCCGGTTCCCGGTGTCCCCACCAGGTCAGCCGCCATCACGGCCGCCGAACCGCGCAGGAAAGCAAAGGGCGATTCCAGCATGCGCCCGTATTTGATCGGCAGCAGGTGCTGCAAACGACCTTCGTCCTGCGCCTGCAGGACGCCGATTGGATCGGGGCGGTCTTCCGCCGGTGCCCACTCACCATGACTGGCGCGCGGCGCTTTTTCGCGCAGCTCCTTGCCCTTTTGTTTGCGCTCTGATTTTGTTGTAGGTGCCGTTGCTTCAGTTGCTGCTGGTGCAGCCTCATCGTTCGACATAAACATCTCCTTTAGCTGTTTCCAAATCTAAGTGAACGTCTGAGCGACGATGTCGCTCAGGATTGGTTTGCGTTTTATTAATTAAATATCAGTCAAGATGAAGCCACAATCGCAAAAAACAGGATCATAAGTATCAGCAAGATGGTCAGCAGCAGCGCAAATCGCTTTACGATTACATGGTGCATTATTCATTTCTCCTCGCATATATGGCTGACCCACATGGTTGTCATCCTGAGCGGCTCAAAGGAGTTGAGCTTAACGTAGGATCTCCTTGACTAAATCGGAGATTCTTCACTCCGTTCAGAATGACATTCCCATAGTTTTTGGACAGCCTCATAAAATACTCAATACAACACTAAACCATCCCAAAACGCTCAGAGAGCACGTTTTCTTCTGGAACGCCCAGCTCGGGTAACGCCACTTCCATAGAATCCATCAGCGGCTCGGGACCGCACACGAAGTACATAAAGCGCCTGTACTGCTTCGGGATATAACGCTGCATGATCTCTGCATTGATGTACCCTGTCTCACCCTGCCAGCCCTCCGGCGGATCGGTCAGCACGTAAACGACCTGCAGGTTCATACCCTCGGTTAAGGCGTCCAGCTCCTCACGGAATGTAGCTTGCTCCAAATCCTGAACGCCGTAGAACAGCAGCACCGGCCGCACATCCTCACGTTCGGCCATGGTCTGGCACATCGAATACAGCGGCGTGATGCCGATTCCGCCCCCGACCATCACATAGCCCATGCCCTGTTCGCGGTCGGATGAGAGCACGCCGTGAGGGCCGTCCAACCACATCTGGTCGCCGGGTTGGATGGCCGGCACCAGGTCCCTGGACCAGTCTCCCAGCTTCTTGATGGTGAAAGAGAGCCTGCCGCCCGGTGGCACGTCCCCGCTGGAGGAGAACGAAATGGGATGCTAACCGACTCCGAACGGCGTGCTGCCCTTCTTGATCCAGGCGTACTGGCCGGGCTGGAAAGCAAAACCTTTATGATCGACCGGCTCCAGGACCAGCGTATGCGAGTCACCTCTTTCTTCCCTGTTCTCAACAACCCGCCACGGTTCTTTCCAGCGCGCGATGGGCGTGATGATCTTGTACCACAGGATCAGAGCCACCACGATCACGGCGTATAAAACCCACATCGTTTGCATGACCGGTGTCGTGGTGTACCTGCCCAGGATAAAAATGTGCACCATGGCTGCGATCAGTACGAACAACGACAGCAAACCGTGCATCACCTGCCACACCTCGTACGGGATGCGGAAGGTCTTGCGCCAGATCGAAGTGACGACCAGAAAGAGCAGGGCGTACAATGCTAGCGAAGCCGTGCGGGTGGCCAGGTTGCCGCAGCCGGCAAAGGGGTTCAGCCAGCAATTGGCTGGATAACCCGAGATAATCAGCAGCAGCGGGTGGGCCAGGAGCAGCCCCAGCGCCACCACGCCCATGATGTTGTGGAACATCTGAAGCGCGTCCTGCCCAAACGGTTGGGCGGCTGCGCTGATGCGCGAGATCAGCGCGAACTCCAGCGCCATCAACGACAATCCCACAAACCCAGCCCCGACTGCAATTTCCACGATCAGCGGCTGCGCTGCTCGCTGTGGGTTGGACAATAGTGCGACATCAAGTGGAAGCGTGATCAGGAAAATATAAATCCCGAAAAAGATAATGCCGCGCACGGTCATTCTCATAGGTGATGATGCTCCTTATTTATCTTTGACCTGACTCATAAATTGCTACTGTACGCCCAAATCCTGCAGCAGCCCTTCAATTAATAATGGTGCGCTTTCAAGCACAGCGCTGATAAACCACACGCTGGTAACCAATACCACAACGTAAATAACTGGCAGCAGGATTGTGCGCCAACCTTTTAGATCATTGGCAGTGGCAGTGCCTATCCACACCCCAACCAGGGACAGCACCAGCGCCAGGATGCGCGCCAACGGGCCAATAACTGGTATGAAACCCAGCAATTCCAGGAGGTGGGCGCTTTGGGCAAAACCCGCCACGCGCAGCGTCGTAGTGTAATCTGCTTTACCGCGTAAAATCCGTGCGGTCAGCATCAGCAGCAGTATCGCTATAAACCACACACCATACCTCACCAGTATGTCCACGATGTCAAAACGCTCCAGGTCATTGAGCGACTGCAGTATCTGCGATAAAAGTGCGATCAGCAGCGCCGGACCGGTCATGGCGATGTCGCGGGCGATCTCTCGATAAGCGTCCCGGCTCAACAAGGCCGCATGCCAGGCCAATCCCAACCATTTGCCCACTTTGCCGATACCCGAGAGTAGATTGGACGGCGCCCAGGGATTGCCCTTATCTTCGACCTCTTCGGCCTGCAAAACGAGCGAAGTGCCGGGCAGCCCCCGGCGTGCATCCAGGATCGCCTTGACATCCTTTGAATTGCGCGTCTCGGGGATTTCCATGTCAGCCGGATGCAGGATGAAGGCGTCGGTCTGTTCGCCGCCCAGCCCGCCGTGGCTGCCAATCATCTCTTCTAAGGCCGCCACTGTGCCGTCCGGG
>JGI24024J18818_10001029_pt1 | contig 11256 bp, 6 predicted proteins | sample Cruoilmetagenom2_FD_18818 | JGI IMG/M metagenome (IMG submission 18818) | reverse complement strand
TACAGCGGAGATTATGTTCAGGGGGTAACCCCGACCAGTGGGGAAATGAAAGCCATTCCTGTCATTGGAGCTACAGCTTACGGTGCTGATGTGAATGATGCCGGTTGGGTCGAAGTAAATGAAAATAATTTCGGCAAAGGACCTGTAACTGGGTTACCTCAAGGCGGTTATATGCAATTTAAATACAATCAAGATCCAATTGTTTATCTAGGGGAGAATGAAATAGTTTTTGAACCAGTGATGACAATTACGGGATTATACGAAAACCCGATACACGGTGAAATTACCAAAGGGACATTCAGTTTGAAAACACCAGAAGATGCTGCGGTAAATCAAGACTATACTTTTGACAGTAGTACCGGCAAATTGGTGATTCTCGAAGAAAGTATGGTCACAGGCACGTATACACTTACGTATAAAAATAAAGCGAATTCGGAAGTTGTCATTTCACGTAATATCGAAGTGAAACTGAGCCCGTATCCATTTAATTACGAGATAAAAGGCTTGGTGGGAGACTATTATCAAGGGAAATTGCTGACAGAAGCACCAAAGGGTAACCCAAATGACATCCCGGCCTTCAATGGACTTGCTCCTATCGTCATGAACATTACCAAAAATGAACAAGGCGTAGCCTTTACTGGTAACGCAAAGCTGAAGGCATTTGAGCATGAGGGCATCCAGCTATGGGCACAGGACCATACAGGGAAATGGTTTGACATGAATCAAAACGGACCAGATGGTGTGGATGGATTTAACATTGACCAAGACTCACAAACGATCAGACTATATTTCTTATCAGATGAAAAAGTACAAATGGAAAATGACTATTTCCTTCTGAGTTTGAATTTGATAGATACTCAAACAGGTGATTTACTTAGAGGCTGGTCCTTTAGGACGCAAATTTCAAATGGAGTACTTGGGAATGTGACGGTAAAGTCATCTACCCATCATCCAAAGCCTGGTGAACAATTCCACATTGAATTAACCAATGCTACCGATGCACAAGGCATTCTGCTGAATGGCAGCCAAAGGTATTTCATCTACCTTTCGGGCATTGGCAACCGAATAATGGCCGAAGATATGATTAACTTTGTTAATGGGAAGGCTACAATCACAACTAACATTTTGGAAAGTGACGGTCAAGGAGAAGGGGTCCTATCATTAAGTCTACTTAGTCTAAATCGGACCAAATATATTAATGTAAGTGTGGGTGAGTGAGGGGAATGGGTAGCCATCTCACTCTGAGTTTCGGCGGTTTTTGGTTGAAAGAATAATAGTAGAGTAACTTTTGAAAGAGCTATTAAGTGAAGGATCGAAGTGACTCAATCAGTCATTTCGATCCTTTTTTGATTGTTGGGGTCTGTTTATTCCTTAATAGGATTTACAACCGTATTAGCATGGGTGGCACGTTTAGCGGAACCACAAGGTAAATCTTTGAATACGGACATACTTAAGATAATCCATCTATATAAGCGTCAAACACTGAACACATTGTTTCTCTCAAAGAAAATGCCTTTCCGACTTTTTGTCAGAAAGGAATTTAAATTTGTTCGATTGGATGTTTATCCGCCTATATAATGATCAATGCCCGATGTGAAGTAAGCAGCGAAGAAAAAAGAGAGTAAGACATATCGAGTTCGTAGCAAATGGAGGATTAATTTAACGTGACCAATTATTCAATCAAAACGGCAGTGTTCTCTACGCCTAATGAGATAGCTAAAATTCGAAGAATGTGTGAAAAAGGTAAATTTGAAGGAGTTTATGTTCCATTTAAATCCCTTCTTTTCGTCTATAGTGTTGCGTATCGAAATTATAACGGGGAACGAGAAAAGAAAAGAGAAAAAGAAAAAAACCTCTTAAATGAAGAAGTTAGTAGGTCGTGTTTTACATAATTTATCATATTAAAAACACAGAATGGCTTGTCTTTTATTTGGCAATAATATTTAAATGATTTGTTTCAAAAACTAGAGAATTCAAAAGGGGCATTCTATTGATGATTACTTTCTCAACGAAAACCATCGCCATAGTTAAAGCAGTTATCTTAATCGTAGGTATTAGCATATTAGTTGATGAACACAAGGCTTACGCTGGAAATGACCAGTCAACCGATACTAAAGCCGAAATGGACGAATATATGACAGAAGTAAAAAAATCTTTGATAAAGGACTTCACCGAACTTAACAAACAAGTTGATAATCATAACCCTGCAAACGCAAACAAGATCTTATCGACTGTTATGGAATTAAGAATTCTTGAACTTGAAACCGATATTAAAAAACTTGGAATTGAACGCAACATTCAAATTTGGAAAAAACGATTCTCTTTTACCAAGAAAACAAAAGCTAAAATTAAAGCTAAAATTTTAACACTTGACAAAGAGATGGCTAAACACAGCAAAGAATATTTCGTTATCCAAGAGTTTTTAAGGGAATCAGAAAAATACGAGAATGAAAAGGATAACATCAAAAAAATCAATCACAAATTAAATAGCATTTAATGAAATTCATCATAAGAACAAGCAAATAAAAAAACGAGAATATACTCGTTTTAAATGATGCTGAATGAAGGAATTGAACCGTCTCCTGATGATTACAAGACACAAGTTCAACCATTTAAGACCGCCTACCTGTGTAAAAAACTATTCGAATTATTCACTACAATTGCATGAGTAAAATTAGAATGTTGTAGGGAATGGCATTTAAATGATAGATGCTGCATAAATGATTAAACTTGTAAATTTTCATAATTTAAGGAGTGCCACCCACAACAATTTAGTCGTAGATTTTTAATAAACAATTTTGAATTGCAAAATTTTGTTTATCTGTTTTTTCAAATTTCACTAGAAATTGCAACCGTATTTAGCATGGGTGGCACCTTTAGCGGAATCTTAAAAGCAATGAATACCGGAAATGCTTGAGATCCATCTATAATAAGCGTCAAAAAATGAACACATTGTTTCTTTCAATTTAAATGCCTTTCCGACTTTTTGTCAGAAAGGCATTTTTTCTTCGATTAAAATCGGGATATGTGTCAATTTGAATTATAATCTTCAATTGCATAAGTCTGTAAACGTCAACCCAAAAGTTGACCACCCTCTACTTAGATTGATTGAGATTCAAAGGACTGTTTAAGGCGATAACTTTCGTCATTCATATCGATCTTATGAGCTAAATTCCCGGTTACTCGTAAAAAACAGGTACCTGTGTAAAAAACTCTTCAGATTATTAACTACAATTGCATTTGCAATTCTAAGAATCCAGTAACCAAGCCTTTGTTTGATTCATTTTTGTGAAAAGATGTAAATGATTAAGTTATTCATTAGGTGATTTTTACTACTTTCTATATGCTTAATATGCTTGGTTAATGTTTTAATGACCTTTTTATAAAAAAAATAAAAAAATTATTGAATAATTTTAATTATTCATACATATGGTTTACAGAAGGCAAAATCACTGGTCGATAATTCGTTCAAAAGCAATTGGCTTACCGCTAGTTACCTAAATGATGCGAATGTGACGTTAACCTATATTTATATTCCACCTCGGAATTTTTAGGGAATCGTACTTTCCTTTTTTAGGATGCGTATGATCGGCTAGAAAATTGGAGGTTATTTGTCGTGGAAAACTTAAAAATGAAGAACACACAGGGATTAACTTATGGAGCTTTTCGTGGACCTAAGTATCTGTTAACAGGACCAACGGGTTCTGGAAAAACAACATTTGTTTCAAAGCTTGTTAATCCAAAGGCAGTCTCAATTATTACTCAAATGGTTGGACAGGGCAGTTCGACTCTAAAGCCTAAAACATTTGTGATTTCTGCAGAAAAAGATTTTGAAAACTGTATAAGAATATGTGCAAAGCCAAATAGTCAGCCATTGAATCGGCATGACTATGATGACGTTATTATGGAAACCTTTAGCTTGTTGGCAAAGCAAGCAGCAAAAGAAAATGTAAAAGTTGTTGAAACCGCAGAAAACCTCCTTACAAAAGGTTTTATAAAAGGCGAGAACTATGTGTCTTTCCTCGGCTTATTGCAGGATGAGGCATATGAATGGATTCAAGAAACGGCAACCATTATTGATGAAGTCCAACGTGATGAGTTACGAGATCTATATGATGTTGCCCGAGCCAGATTAGAGGATCCTGAATCTAAGAAGGCAAAGAATAAAAGCATGGATTCTATAGATGCGAAGTTAGTAGATGTCTTTTGTGACTATTTGGATGGGACAGTGCATCAGTTTTCAGGTAAAAAAATTGGCTATAAATTAGCCGAACAATATAACAAGATTAATTATTTGTTTACGACACTTGCCCAAGAATTTTTTGATAGTTCAGATGTTACGCAAGATGGGTACTATACGATTGATTTCCATTTATCTAACTTTATGGATGAGGAAAAGACTGAAAAGAGAAATGCCTTTTTCAGTAATAACGCTAATGAAGAAAAAGTTTCTATTGAAGTGTTATATGAAGATATCATTGTATATGTTGGTATTAACATGGGGCTTGTTAAGGGCTTAGGATCAACCGCTGAGCAGTTTCATAACCGTAATGGGTTTATGGAGTTTGGCTTAATCGATACAATGGGTGCTTTTCATAAATATGGAGATAAGCAAGATGTGAAACACTACTTTGAGCGGTTAACTCGTGAGAATGATTATGACGGTGTTGTTCTGTTGACTCCCCTTTATTTAGGTGCAAATGAAAAGAAGTTTCTGCAATTATCAAGTGACTTCTTTCGACAATTCCCTTTTCATTTAGATGTCATTATGATTAGTAATAAAGTAGATATGGTTATTGATCAGTTTAAAAAGGAGTGGGCTAGCAAAAACATGGCCAATGACCCATTCAGTGATTTAGGAGGTTCTGGTGGTGAGGCAGAACCTAATTTAAATGATTTAAAAGAACACATAGCTTATACGATAAAGGTGGTAGAACAGGAGGTTATATCAAATATAAATGAAGAGGGGAATGGGCGTGCTAGTGTATTGGCGCATTATGCAACCTCGTTTGTTGAAAATAGAATTGATCCTTTAGGTCTAACCCAATTAAAAAGTCTACCTCAAACGGTAATAGCAATGATGAAGCGTTTTGGGCGGGCGAAAAAGTCATCGCATAAAATTAAAATTGAATTCGATCCATCCTACGGTTCTGACATTGGCATCCACATTAATTCACCTTCTCTAGAGAGTGGAATGCAAAAGGTGTTAGATCCAGCTATGTTTCATAATATTATGCAGAACTGTAGAGCCAATGTTGGAAAAATTCCACACGGAAATAGCTTTAATGCTTTAGTTTTACGGTTACCATCTGGAGAAGGCCATCATGTGATATTGGATCAAAGGTTTGTAAATGTTCATTCGATTGATGTTAACTTTCCAGGAACTATTAAAAACTCAATTACAAAAAGTAAAGACGACTTAAAAAACCTTCTTCGTCAATGCATTACATTTGAAGGAGTGAAAAATTTGACTCCTGATGTAAAGGAAGCAATATTTTCAAGGTTTCTTTCTCGTATAAACTCTAAAAATATAACGGCCACACTAGTATATGAACAAACCTTTAGACCGGTACTGACTAAACCGTATTATGCATTTGGAGCAAAATTTCAATCGTATATTAATAATGTTAAAGTTACACTTACAAATGCTAATCAGTGTTCAGCATATGTATTAGCAGTAGAAAAAGAGGTACACAGTGCATTTAAATCGATGCTTGATACGGATGTATTGTATAAGAAGTAGAATGATATTAAGAGGGTGATTCTAAAAGGAATCATCCTTTTTGTATGTAATGTAAGAAGTTTAGATGGTTAGTAAGTAATTTAAAAATAGGTACCTGAAAGAAACAAATCTGAATATAGTAAAATCGGGTACCTGTGTAAAAATAATTTAGATTATAAACGACAATTGCATATGATTTTTCTTCCTGAAAGTTGTAGGTAAGCCATGTCTATCAAGAGTATCTGTATAAATCCTCAATATTGTAAATTGTCATAATTTAAGAGGTGCCACCCATAAAAATTTATCAAATTTTTGATCTATTTCTACAAAATTAATTAGAAATTGCAAACGTATTTAGCATGGGTGGCACCTTTGGCGAGTTCACAAGTTAAAGCAGTGAATACAGACATGCTTGAGAACCATCTAAATCGAATTTCAGAAATAGCTCGGTCAAATAACAAAACCACCTCCTAATTTCCCATTGGCAATCATGGTTGTATGGCAGCTCATCACACATTTAACTTGATTCAATGAAATAAAGTTCTAACCCCTCGCAGATTAGGAAGACGTGCTTTTCCTCTCCTTAAGTGCCGGTAAGAATTTGGTAATAGGACATAGATCCCTCACTTGATAAAAAAATCTAAAATTCTTATTACTTTTGTATAATTGTATGGTAGAATAATTTTACTGCCAGGCTACAAAGACGTTATGGAAATAAGAATTGATTGAAATAAAGGAAAACCCTCCTGGGCAGGATTGCCGTTTCTTCGGCTGAAAAGGGGGTAAGGGGTATGAAACAATTCATAGCAGCTCTTCTCGTTGTAAGCCTGTTGGCTACCCCTCTTGCTGAAAATCAAGAGCAAATTCCTCAAATCGTACTTGTACGTCGCGAGGAAGAGGAGTAATAAGTACCGGCCCCTTGTGGGTACGGGCTTTTTATTTTCTCCAAATCTATTTCATTTCTTACTAGACTAAGTGGATTTCCTCAGCTAAATATAGCATGAATTACAACCTTTGAAAGTAAGCCCGTTTAAGTGGTGCCACCCATAAAAATTGAGTCGATGATTTTCAATAAACAATAATGACATGTATCAATTTTTTGATCTATTTCTACATAATTAATTAGAAATCGCAATCGTATTTATCATGTGTGGCTCCTTTAGCTGAATTTTAAGGAAAGCAGACAATCAGTACAAAAGTGGGATTCCAAAAGCTGCTGAAATTTCACCTTCGGTAGCTTGGAGCTTTCTATAAAGCGAGTACCTCTTTTAAGCCAAACTCAAAGTATTGTGTTTGTCGAGGTTGGAGGAAAGTAAAGTACGCATACGGACCTCAGGATTGTCTATAAATATAAGGAAAAAGGAGCTAAGTGACCTGGTCAATTAGCTTCTTTCTTTCGTTTGTAAGACAGCCATTGTATTTGGGTGCGCCTTAATTATATTGTCATCAGTTTCTTGAATCATATTCTTGTAAGGGAATGCATTGAAAAATATATTAAAATCTGAGTGGAGGAGTTTACCTATTAAATACGTAAGAAATAACTACAAGAAAGACATTATGACTATTTCCTTGTAGCGTTCTGCTTTTTTATTTTTATTTTGTTGATTTCTAGTTTCAAGATATGCTTCAAGAAATCAAAAATCTGCTTTTATTTTTTGAATAAACAGGATATAATAGTATTGTGGTGTGGTATTTTTAAAAAGCTAGTCGTGTTGAATTTCATTTCATAAATTGCCTTGAAACTAAAATTATTCCAGTACTTTTAGAAAAGGGAAGTGAAATATCGTCAATAACACTAACATGAGCAAATTGCATATGATCAAACAAAATGTTCCTAGCTAGAATTTCAAAGTCTATTTAAGAAAATGACATGGTGAGTAAAATGGTAGTAGCAGCCATTTTCTTACACAAAAAGAGGAGTTTGCGTTATTCGCAACTCCTTTTTTTGTACCATATATGTTCTATAATTCCACTACTTTACAGTACTTCCACTGTTAATCCTACGTTAAATGAATCCACAGAGAATAGGGTAGCATCCCATTCCCGTCAAACATATTTCATGGAATTTAGTTACATACTAATATTAATTACGCTTTTATAGGTACTACAATATTCGGTGTCTCATAAGGTTGAAGCAATTCGTATGGTGACGGTGCATTCTCTAACAACGATGGATCGTTATTTTTAATTGCATACCAAATATTCATTGCAGAGGTTACTGCAATTGTCAATATTACTAAACATACACACAATGTATATATGCCCTTAGCTACTCCCTGAAAATCCAATACTCTTTGTGAGTAGCCAGTTGTTTCTTGTGTTTGTACGGATTTTGCTTCAATTATAACCTGTAATCTCTGACTTCCAGTTGAATCATTTGGTACAGAATTAACAGTTGAAACATATTGTTCTTGTAGTTCGGGTGTGGTATGAGCCAGTGTATTTTTCATTTCCTATTACCTACTTTTCTTAGAATAGTTTCTAACGTAGGATTATGGAGGTTTGACTCATGGAATTATATTACCATATTTTTCTTCTAGAGAATATAAAAAATCAAAGAAATAAACAATTCAGTTAAAAATTTATGATCATAAAATCGGGTACCTGTGTAAAAAACTATTCCAATCATTCACTACAATTGCATGGAAGAGATTCTAAAAACTATAGGGATATAGATGCTGCATAAAAAATCAAACTTGTAAATTGTCATAATTTATGTGGTGCCACCCATAAAAATTAAGTCGATGATTTTTAATAAACAATTTTAATGTAAATCAATTTTTTTATTTCTAGAAAATAACTAGAAGTTGCAACCGCATTTAGCATGTGTGGCACCTTTTTCTGAATCTCAATGTAAAGCAGTGAAAACAGACATGCTTAAGAACTATCTAAGACGAATTTTAGAATAACTTCGGACAAACAAAGTGCAAATTACGACATCACCTCCTATTAAATTTACGTTATTACGTAAATTTATATAGGAGGTTTTTCTAGGGTTAAGTATCCATAGAGATTAGTTTTAATAACACGATGATTGAAAGATCTATTAATAAGCGTCAAATACTCACCACATTATTTCTTTTCAAAGAAAGTGCCTTTCCGACTTTTGTCAGAAAGGCATTTTCTATTTCTTCGGATGGATACAACAATCAGCCGTAAAATCCTTAGACCAGGGCATGAGTTGTTCGATTTCTAAATTCTCGCTCATATTGAGTAAAATATAAAGTATTAACTACTTTTGAATAGGTATAAGAACCCAGTGGCTTGTAACCAACCGTTTTCGATGAAGTGAATTCTTTTGTTCAAGTATAAAATATTCAGTTACAATTTTCCTCTTCACAATGATAGCCAGTTATTTCCCGGTGCATATAGAAACTTTGCCCTTTAAAAATTTTATGATTTAGTGTGGAGGTACCATAATTCACTAGAGAGAAGGATATTGCGATTAAAATTGTCAAAGCTTTTAAAACTTAAGTTAGATTCCCAAGTAAAATATTTTCATACTCTGATTCGGTTATTCTTCCATTTCGTTGTAACCATGCCAAACGCAACTGATTTTGACTATAATCCCTGAAATTGTTGAAGTCTTTTAATGATATTACTCCCCCAACTGCAGCACCTATAATAGGTATAAACTTACCCACAATTTTAGAAGATAGCTTGATTCCCATTTCTTCTGCAAGAGAAATTAAATATGTTGCAAGCTTTTCATTTTTACAAAACGCTTGAATTATTATTTCAGTAATATTTTCAATGCCTTCTGTTGTTGCCTTATTTAATATTTCTCTTTGAGTTTTTTTCATAAAATGGTAGATTATAGCCTTATCCTTGACGGAGTTAGTATTTTGTTGTAATAGCGCAAAGGTATAATTTAGCTGGGTTTCAATTTTATTAAATCCATAAGACATTCCCTGTTCGAGTAATGATTTATTCTTTAAAGAAGGACCTGTTGCAATATCCACGAATATACCAGGAAAACCAAAAACTCCTGTTATAGCCCCATGTGAAAAGTGCATTGTTTGTTGCCCAATTTGTAACTTTCTATTTAACTCATCACACTTTTCTAACTCAAAAAACTTAATCTGATCTATAGAATATACATTTGCTTTTCTAAGAACTTTCTTTTCTGATGTAATAAACTCACCACAATCAAATAGGAATTTCCATAGCTGTGTAATTGTTTCTTTTACTATAAATTTATCCTTGAAGTCAAATGGAACGTTAGACAAAAATTTGTTTATTTTTGTTTCTTTTTTAGAGTGAACCTCTTTCAAAAAAAATTTCTTGGTATCATTTAGAACTTTTTTTTCATATACAGTTAATTCTTTCATGTTTTAACCCCCGCATTTATATTATAAGTTTTAATATATACTAATTAACCTTATTTGTTTTAATTAAAACAAATTTAAATTAAGATGTCAATATTTCTTTTTTAATTTGAAAGAAGTATTTAATAAGTTGTATAATTTAGTGGGTGATTAAATTGGAAAAAGAAAAATACCTTTTTGACTTAGGTTCTAGATTACAGGAAATACGAAAATTATACGGTTGGAGACAAGAGGATGCAGCTAATAGAATTGGAATTAGTAGATCAAAGGTTGTTACAATAGAAAAGGATCCTGAAAAATTTACAGTGTGCGATGCACAAAGTTTATTTGTAGCATGTGATTACGAACTGTACAAAGCAAAAAGAACTTTGGATGAAATAAAGTTACAAAAAAATAAAAAGTTAATGTCTAAATTAATTGTTTCTTCTATTTTTCTGACTTCTCCATTTTTTGCTTCAACTATCATGGGAGCGGCTATTGCTATAAAACCAAAAACAGTATCAAAATTTATTCCAGTATTAAATAGTGTTTTTGGGAGTGTGTGGGCAACCTCTACAGCAAAAAGTAAAAGAGAGAAACAGATTGAAAAATTAGCCAATGAAGATGTTCTTGATTTTAATTCCTTAGAGAAGAGTATGAAAAGTACAATACTAGAAATCGAAAAGAGCCTGCTTCAAATCTTTGAATTAACAGACATGGATAGCCGTTTATTTTATGAACAATTACATTCAGAACTAAAATTACAAATACATTTAGATGACAATGACACTTAAAGAATATATTTAAAAAATCAGGTATCCACACTTAAAATCAGGTACCCACACTTAAATTCGGTTACCTGAGTAAAAAACTAAGTATAAGAAAGAAAGGAGCTAAGTGACTTGGTCAATTAGCTTCTATTTTTTGTTTGTTAGACAGCCATTGTATTTGAGTGAGCCTTCTTTTATTGTGGAATTTATAGGATTACAACAAGGTAAGCGAGAGAGGTGACTAATATGTATGATTGTCAAAGGTGTGACAGCGTTGAGGCCTATATCCATTTCGGCTCAGAGATGGAAAAGGAAGTGCTTTGTATCGGCTGTTATAATGCGATGATGTCTGAAGTACTCGGTGTGAAGGCGGAAAGTTATCCAGAAGGGGTTTCGATTCGCGGCGGTGACGGTATGGTTCGTCATTTCAGTATAAAAAAGCGCCTCCATTCAGGTA
>JGI24024J18818_10001027_pt1 | contig 11262 bp, 10 predicted proteins | sample Cruoilmetagenom2_FD_18818 | JGI IMG/M metagenome (IMG submission 18818) | reverse complement strand
TATTCTTACGCTCACGGGATTCATCTCCAGCAACATTTTCGTTGAAAACCTGTACCGCTTTGCCTTTGCCTGGATGGCCATAGGCTGGTCGCTCGCTCTGGCCGATCGCATCAACCTGCTGCAGTCCGAGAAAGAGAAAGCCAACCTTGAACTGCAGACCAGCGAAACCCGCTACCGCCAACTGGTCGAAACGATGAACGATGGACTTGTGGTGACCGATGAGCAAGGTCGCTTTACCTATGTCAACAACCGCATTTCTGAAATGCTTGGATATTCAAATGACAGTTTAATTGGACACTCTGTGACAGAGTTCCTGGAAGAGGATAACCAGCAGATCTTAGTCAACCAGTTGGCGAAAAGGAAAATCGGGAGCAGCGACCCTTATGAGCTTACCTGGCTGAAAGAAGACGGATCAAAGAAAATTACACATATATCCCCCGTGCCGCTGTTTGAAATTGGTGGACGCTATAAGGGCTCATTTGCAGTGATCACAGATATCACCGAACGGGTGCTGGCAGGTCGCTTGCTGGAGCAGCGGGTAAATAAACGAACTCAAGAGCTAACTACCCTGCTGGAAATTTCACATGATATCATCTCCACCCAGGATTTAGCGGTTGTTTTAAACCGGATACTGGAACGGTTGAAGGCCGTCCTGGATTACCATCAATTGACAATCCTGGCCGAACAGCAGGGTATATGGACAATCCTGGCTCAGGATTGTCCCTGCGTCTCCGAAGACCAGATTCCAGTTGAATTAACTTCCTGGGAGGTGCAGGCGCTTGTAAAAGATTTTGCGTCTGGGGAACCGATCCTGATCAAAAACGCCAATCTGGACGAAATAACCACCGATGGATTCGGGACAACCATGACAAGACTATCTAAAGGATGTGATGCCAATCTGCGCTGCTGGTTAGGCGTACCTTTAATCGAGCAGGGCAGCATTCTGGGTGCCCTGGTAGTTGGGTGCGAGCAGGCAGACGTATCAGAGGATCAGCTCAAGATTATCCTGGCTGCTGCCAACCAGGTAGCAATCGTCATTGAGAACAACCACCTGTACCAGCAGATTCGTGACGCGGTGATGGTCGATGAACGCAACCGCCTGGCGCGTGAACTCCACGATTCGGTAACCCAGACTTTATTTACAGCCAGTGTACTTGCGGAGGCAACCCCTCGCATCTGGGAAAAAAACAAGGATCTCGCAATACAGAACCTGGATAATCTCAGCCTGTTGATCCGTGGGGCATTAGCCGAGATGCGCTCCATGCTGATCGAGCTGCGCTCTGGTGAGCTGGGCGACCAGTCCTTGAATCAGCTGTTAAATACATTAGGTGAGGCAATCCAGGCACGAATACACGCCCAAATTTCAATGTCATTTATGGAAATTCCTGAACTGCCGCCGGACGTGACCTTAGCATTTTACCGTATCGCGCGTGAAGCATTGAATAATGTGCTTGTACACGCAGATGCAGCCCGGGTTGATATTTCACTGATTAAAGAGAACGGACGGATTGAGCTGCAAATTCAGGATGACGGCAGAGGATTTGACCCCGGGGCGATCCCAACGGGTCATCTTGGAATCAGGATTATGGAAGAACACGCGGCGGAGATCGGAGGGCATCTACGCATACTCAGCGAACCCGATCGTGGAACAGATGTCGTCTTCACCTGGTCGGGTAAACCCGGAGAACCAGATGAGTGAACCAAAAGTGATCACAGTCCTGGTCGTGGATGACCACCCGATTGTCTGTGACGGTCTGAACAATATGCTGCTGGCCTTTGATGACCTGGTGCTGGTTGGTGAGGCAAATAATGGTCATGAAGCGCTGGCCTGCTGCCACCACAATACCCCGGATGTGATCCTGATGGACATCCTCATGCCCGTTATGGATGGCATCCAGGCCACACGAACCATTCTTGAGCAGTACCCTCAGGTAAAGATCATCATCCTGAGCAGCTACCCGGATGATAATCATGTCCAGGAAGCCCTTGAAGCAGGTGCGAAAGGATTTCTACTCAAGAACGCTCCCATCGACAACCTGGCAAACGCCATCCGCACTGTCTATTCCGGCCAGGAAATCCTGGCTCCAGAGGCGATGCAGACTCTTATTCACCAGAAAAACAGTCATACTTACACATCCAGGCCGGGGGACGATTTGAGTGAGCGGGAGCTGGAAGTTCTGGCGCTCATCGCGCAGGGAAAGAGCAACGAAGAGATCGCAGAAGTGTTGGTGATCAGCCCAGCCACAGCCAGGCATCATGTCAGTGCCTGCATCCAGAAACTGTTCGCCGCCAACCGCGCCCAGGCTGCCGCTCTGGCGGTAAAACACGGGTTGGTCACCTGATCGATATCATCCGCTGATTTCCCAGGCCATCTCCAGCACAACTGGCAAACATATTCAGCATCCTGTTACCCTTTTCCAGCCATCCAATAGGTAGAACTACCAATTTAAATTAGGTCGTTTGGTCTATCGCAATATGGACTGAATGTTTGATGATTCACCAATCGTTTTGTGCAATACTTGTACAAAACATGTTGAGTATAGATTCCGTTTGCCTTAACAACTCCTCGAGGGAGTATCGAGTCTCAAGAATTAAACCCGATACCAGCACTGGTTTACCTGGAAAGATTACCCTATGAAAAAGAGGCGAATATTTCTCGCGTGCTCCGATGATAGGCTCCGCATTGGATTGGTTATGCTTCTGGATAATGAGCCCGGTCTTGTCATATCAGGTTTATCAGATAATATTTCCAACCTGAACTCCCAACTGGAAGACTCCCACTCGGATGTGCTCCTGTTTGACTGGCAGATACCTCTTCCAGAACTGAAAGATATGCTAACCGATATCCACATCCTGGACAACCCGCCCACGATCATTTTCTTATCCAGCGGCCCAGAAGAAAGGGAGCAAATCCTGGCAGCCGGGGCGGACTATTTCTTTACGAAGGATGCCCCACCAAACGAGTTAATAAAAACCCTCAACAGCCTTCAAGGACTGGAAGAAAACGAATCATTATGAAAGGAGGCATACAGGAAAAAATATCTGTGAGACAAACAAGACGAATGAGAGGAAGAACGGGTTCTAAAAGCAGTCACATAATCAATAATTTGGAACCAAAATTAAAACTATTATCTACAGAAAAAAGGAGTAATTAAAAAATGAAGGCAATAAAATCTGTCAATGTCGGGTCTTTCGTCCTATATGGCGCCGTTCTGGTCGCTTTCTGGACATTTGTCTTTGGGACATACTTCTGGATCCTGGGCTGGATTTTCGGCGCACAATCCTGGTGGATCGACATGAACTTCCTCAACTGGTCCGCCTACACGTTCGCCACGTACCTGTCGGTGATCTGGCGTAGCTTGATCAATGCCCTGGGTGGCGCTCTGGCTGGACTGCTCGTGGCGCTGGTCTACAACGCCGTGGCAGGCATGATGGGCGGCATCAAGCTCAACCTGGAATAAAGAACCTGTTTTAAAGAAGAATCAACGTGAGCTGCCTCTGGTGGATTCACGAATTAAAACAAAAAGGAGTTTACGATGTGTTGCTTTTTCACTACCCTGATTTTCTTTGGTCCTAGACTGGCTTTCCTGATTTACTGGCTGATCCTACCGGCCAAGGTGAGCACGGCCTTACAGACATTTAACTTCACCTGGCTGGTTGGTATCCTGGGTCTGATCTTTGCCCCCTGGACAATCCTGATGTACGTGATCGTCTTCCCGATGAATGGCTGGGATTGGTTGTGGATGGGGCTGGCAATTGGAATGGACATCTTCAGCTATACGGCTGGTTATAAGAACCGCTCGAGTGTTCCGTACTATCCGGAAGATGACCCAATCGATAATTATTAAAAGATGTTACGAATTTGAACGTGAGAGTGGGAGAGTCTGGGCAGGCACTACCGCCAAAACTCCCCTACCCTTCTGTCAAATGCGTATATACTATTTCAATTAATGAGAGGAGAAATATTATGACTTACGGTCCAGTTGATTTTATTGCGCTTGAATTCAAGACCGACCAGCTCACAGGAGAGGGCATGTCCGCCTTGCTCAAACTGGTCGAAAACAAGACCATCCGGGTGATCGATCTGGTCATCATCATGAAGGATGAGGCCGGGAATCATGAGGTGTTAGAGATAGAGGAGCTGGCTCCCGATATGCTGGCTGTTTTTGATCCGCTGGAAGTGGATATCAGCGGCATCATCCAGGTCGAAGATATCGAGGTGATCGCTGAGGAGATGGAAGCAAACACGACCGCCGCCCTGCTGCTTTATGAAAACCTGTGGGCGATCGAGTTTGGGGAAGCTGTAACCCGGGCCAGCGGCCGGATGTTGATGTATGACCGCATCCCCTACGAGGTCATCAATGAAACGATGGAGATGATTGCCCAGGCTGAAGCATAGCCGGGCATTGAGAGATTAACCAAAACGTAACTGCTCAGGCTGATGTGAGACTACCTCCCCTTGGCTGAGTAATTACACCAAAATATAGAACAGGAGGTTGATATGCCTAGACGAAGAAGAAGAGTGAGGCGCAGAAGGGTAACTGCAGCTGCGGTAGGCACGGCAGTCGTCGCGCGGTAGTCGCCGGTACAGCAGGTGCGGTAGACCACCACCAGAATAAGAAATATGCCCAGCAGGATTATGAATAGCACCACCACCCGAAGAGTATGCAGCTCCAGCCGAACAGGAAGCTGAGCCTGATATGTTGGCTAAGCTTCCTGAATCGGTCGTGCTGACCGATGAGGAATTCGCGGCTGCCAAGGCTAAACTGCTGGCAGACTGATAGATAGCAGTACCCATATCCAGACGGTCTACAACCGGGGGAGGCGCTCGGTATCGAGTGCAAAACCGGACGCCTCCCCCGGCACCGGTTCTGCATGGATTTACACCCAGGCATACTCTGTACGAGAACGTGAGCATCTGGGGCTGTTGATTTACCCGGTCCGAAATGGCAGGGCACAGACTAATACAATTCCAGGCGCTCGCTGACCGACGAGGAATTCGCGGTCACCAAGCAGAAACTGGTTGACAGTTGATCTAAGGGCCGCCAGTCACATCTAATATTTGGAGAGAAAAATGCTAGCAAGTATGGTGTTGTACATTCTTGGTGTACCGTTGTGGATGATAATTGGTGGGTTGATTCTGATTTTCTGGAATCGCAGCCGAGTCAAAAAACAACCGGGAATCTTCCCAATTAAAATTAGACCTGAGCCGGAATCTAATGAAGGATCAAAATGGCCGCGTAGTGTTAGTTACGCACAGTGGGTGCATGATGTCGCCATCGTTCGCAAAGGTCCCGCATTGATTCTGACCGTTCCTTACGGGATCAAGGGTCTTGAAGGTATGCCCCAAGATGCCAATCCCGAAGAAGTTAAAGGTTTGGGCGACCATCCGAAACTAGTACGGGTGCGATTGGACGATAATTCGATCATTCAGGTTGCGTTAGGTGAACTGCACCCAGAATTAGCACCAGAAAAATTTCAGGAAGGCACGGAGTAGATAACCCTTGTCTTGATTCCAGACATAGGTCTGGTTATAACGATAGCGCTTAGGAGCTTGAAGACAAGTACAAAACCAAATAAGGAAAAAGGAGTAACATTATGAGTAACGATAATATCATTATCATCGCGGTTTACCCATCCGTCGATCTGGCTACAAACAACTTCGACCAGCTCGTGGGGCTGGTGAAAGATAAGAAAGTCAAGACCGACGGCATGATCCTCGTCAAAAAGGACGAAGAAGGCAACCTGAGTGTCAACGAGACCGGTGACCACCTGGGCCGCAAAGGAGCGGGCTGGGGCGGCGGCGTTGGCCTGCTGGTAGGGCTGGCTGCCCCGCCGCTGCTGGCTGCGGTCGCTGTTGGCGCGGCAGCCGGAGCCCTGGTGGGCAAGTTTGCCAAGCAGAAGGTCGTCAGCGGCATGGAGGAAGGACTCGGTGAAAAACTTAAGCCGAACACAGCGCTCCTGTTGGCTATCGTGCGCGAGGAAGACCGCCTGACAGCCGAGATGGCGCTGCCCGATTCGCCGGCCAAGTCAGTTGCAGCCATCGATGAGGGCGGCAAAAAAGGCCTACAGAAAGCCATGGCTGAGGCAGGCGGCAAGTTCGACCCCGATCGCACGGTGCTGCCAATCCCCGACCGCACTTACGGCGGGGCACTTGGACGTACGATTGGCCAGTCGGCCCCGGATTGGTCGTTTATCGCGGGCGCGCAGGCTCCAGAGGACGCGCCCAACGTGCTGCTGGTGCTGATCGACGACGCCGGTTTCGGCGGTCCTGATACCTTCGGCGGTGGGATCAGCACACCAACCCTGTCGCGTGTTCAGGAGATGGGCTTAACCTACAACCGCTTCCACGTGACAGCGGTCTGCTCACCGACCCGGGCCGCCCTGCTGACCGGGCGCAACCACCACCGGGTGGGCATGGGAGGCGTAGCCGAATTCCCGGCGCCATTCCCAGGCTACACCGGTCAACTGCCAAGAGACTGTACGCCATTCCCGCGCGCCTTGAAAGAAAACGGTTATATAACGGGCGGCTTTGGAAAGTGGCACCTCACACCCGGCCATGCGATGGGCCCTGCCGGTCCATTCAGCCGCTGGCCGCTGGCCTGGGGTTTTGACCATTTTTGGGGCTTCCTGAGCGGCGCTGCCGGCCAGTACGACCCGGTCATTTGCCAGGATAACTCCATCATCGGTGTGCCCGAGGGCGAGGACGGCGAGCTGTACTACTTCCCGGACGACATCACCGACAAATCGATCGAGTGGCTGCATGGGGTGCGAGCGCAGAAGCCTGACCAGCCCTGGTTCATGTACTACTCTACCGGCTGCAGCCACGCGCCGCACCACGTCGCCAAGGAGTGGGCCGACAAGTACAAGGGCAAGTTCGACGAGGGCTGGGACGCCTACCGCCAGGCAACCTTTGAGCGCCAGAAGAAATTGGGCGTCATCCCGGCGGACACCGAGCTGACAGAGCGTCCCGAGGCCTACGTTGCCTGGGATTCGCTCGGCGAAGACGAGAAGACCCTCTACCGGAGGCAGATGGAGGTCTTTGCCGGCTACTCTGAGAACGCCGACTGGAACGTCGGGCGGCTGCTCGACTCAATCGAGGAGATGGGCGAGCTCGACGACACGCTCATCATCTTCATCTGGGGCGATAATGGCGCCAGCATGGAAGGCACCTTCACCGGCTCCTTCAATGAGACTACTTTCTTCAACGGCGTCGTGCTCGAACCTGCGGAACAGCTCAAGATCATCGAGAAATATGGCGGTGTTTCGGAGCTGGGCGGTGAGCACACCGCACCGCATTACGCTGCACCCTGGGCTCACGCCGGCAACACCCCCTTCCAGTGGGGTAAGCAAATGGCCAGCCACCTGGGTGGCACGCGCGACCCGATGGTGATCGCCTGGCCGAACCGCATCAAGGCCGGCGACGAAATTCGCAGCCAGTTCACCCACGTCATCGACGTTGGCCCGACCATCCTGGAGTTGATCGGACTCCCCGAGCCAAAAGCGGTCGACGGGATCGAACAACAGCCCATGGACGGTACCAGCTTCGCCTACTCATTGGACGACGCGGATGCCGAGGAACAACACACGGTCCAGTATTTCGAGAACTACGGCAGCCGCTCCATCTACAAGGACGGCTGGTGGGCTTGCTCCAAGCTGGACAAGCTGCCCTGGGACCTGACCGTTGCGACCCTGAACCGCTTTGGCCCAGATGTCTATGATCCCGACGCCGACACATGGGAGCTGTATTACCTGCCGGATGACTTCTCGCAGGCCCATGACCTGGCTGCGGAAAAACCGGAGAAGCTCAAGGAGATGCAAGATCTCTTCTGGGCGGAGGCCGAGCGCAACAACGTGCTGCCGCTGCTGGGCGGCTTCGCGGTGTTCTTCGGTATGATGCCGCCGATGCCGACCACGACCCGCTTCAACTTTGCGGGCGATGTTCAGAATGTGGCGATGACTCTAATGCCTCGCATCTATGGGCGGACGTACGCCATTGAGGCCGAGATCAACGTGCCAGACGGCGGCGCTGAAGGTGTAATTATGGCTAATGCTGACTTCATCGGCGGATTCGCACTGTGGGTCGACGAGAATGGCCTGCTGAACCACACCTACCAGTTCCTGGGTGTGGATACCTACAGGCAGACCTCCACCGAACCTCTCCCGACCGGAGATGTGTCGGTCAAGATGCTCTTCGAGGCGGATGAGCCCAAGCCCGGCACCGGCGGCAACGTCACGCTGTGGGCTAACGGGGTGCAGATCGGCGAAGGCAGGATACCGCAAACAGTGTCGAAGCTCTACACGACCTATGCCGGGATGGATATGGGCCGCGACAATGGTGGTGTGGTCGATCTGGACTATGAGGAAAAAGCCCCCTACGCTTTCACCGGCACGGTTAAGAATGTAGTATTCGACCTCATGCCCGCAAACGTGGAAACGGAGCAGGAGCTGCACCATCACCACGAGACACAAGCCGTTGCTCACGGCATGGCCGGCTGAGTTTGAGAACCTCCAGGAGGCCCGAGTGATACGCAGTGCGTAAACCACACGCAGTGCGTAAACCAGGGGCCTCCTGACTCTATGGTGATGTAGTAAGGTCGCCTGAGCTGAACCTGAGTTAATCACTTTGCACCTTCCAGTTCTGAAGGCGGCATGCATTAATGAGGAGAATGAAATGACAGAAGAACAAGATGTAGTCGTTGNAGAAAATATGATCGAAGATGATGCAGTCTATGAAGATGAATTGACAACCTCAGGTTGGGGGTTATTTGCCGGCATGATGCTCTTCGGTGTCAGCATGTTAGCCTTTATGGCCATGTGCATCGGTTGGGGTGTCCCCGACATGTTCCAGTACACGGCCTTTGGGATGACAGTAGACTGGCTCTGGTACGGGATTTTTGATGGCCTGACAGCCCTGGTCGCTTTTATCGCTGCTGGAGCTGTCTTTCAGGGCAGGAAATTTGGATACTACCTCGGCCTGATCATAGCTACCCTGAGCGCCGGGCGCTGGTTCCTGTTCATCCCTCTCGTTCCTTTCTGGGGCGTGATGATGGGCATCGTCTGGGTCCTGGTCATTTACGGTTTGATCCGGGACAGGAAATCCTTCAAGTAACCANNCTGGGCGCCGGACCCCNGGCTGAACCGGCGGTTTAGTTCGTAAATTTTTATCAGGACCGCAATATTCCGAAGCCAGTGGTTGTGGCATAGGGGTATCTCCGTGCCCAACCACTGCTGGCGTTCATAAGAAATGGCAAATCAAAATAAATAAATTGAGGTGAATTAAACATGAACGATACACAATCACAGGGGACACCGGCTGTTGGATTTTTGGTGATGGCATTTACCGATGAAACAGCAGCGGATGAAACCCTCAAAGATATGAAAGAGGCCAAGAAGCAGAAGCAGTTCTACTTCGAAGAAGCCGCCGTCATCCGGCAGGACAGTGACGGAAAGGTGCATTACCACGAAACAGGCGACATGCGCACCGGTAAAGGAGCTGGCGCAGGCGCGCTGATCGGCGGCGTCCTGGGGATCCTGGGAGGTCCAGCCGGTGTGGCACTCGGCGCCGGGGCAGGAGCAGCCATCGGGGCTGCGGCCGCCCATGGAGACGCCGGATTTAAGGACGCCAGCCTGGAATCCGTTGGTACGGCAATGAAACCCGGCACATCCGCGGTGACTGCCATCACCAGCAGCGCTTTCCTGAAAGCGGTCCAGAAGCAGGTGGACAAGGCAGAAATTGCTGAAGTCGTCAAGAACCTGTCAGATGAAATAGCACGCAACCTGGAAGCCGGCAAAAGCATGGCACTGGGCATCCTCCTGGCGGAGGACGGTCTGGCGGTCAAGGAGGTGGCCGTCAGCGAGGAGTCCACAGAGGTCTTCGGCCTCGTCGTCACAGACGAAGCCGTGATCGCCGGTGCGGCCGTTGTGACCGCCGATGAAGTGGACTACGAGGTGGGTGTAGCCACGGAAGAAGGGGCGGTGGTTGAGGCGGGCGTCATTACAGAAGACCAGGCTGTCATCGTGGATTATGTCGAGACAGCAGAAACGCCCGAAGTTGAGGATGTGGACGAATCCACCGCTGGTGAAAGCCAGCCCGGCGAGGAAACCGGCTGAGGCACTAGCGCCCCAGTGATTCAACCAGGGTGATGGCCGTGCTCAGGATACCATTTGAACCGTTGTCTAGATATTGGACCAGCACTCCGGTCACCTCTGCGGTTGTGAATTCAGCAGGCTGAAATTGGTCGTGTGAGTAGGTTTGTGTAATAGTCAATTCTAACAGGAGAATGTTATGGATCAGACATTGGTGAAACCCAGAGCGAGGCTGACAACGCCCCGCGCTGCTGCTGTGGCGGGTATTTTGTTCTCAGTGTTGATCTTAATCAGCCTTGTGCTGATCAGGATTTCTGTTCCCCAAGACCCTATGGATTCAGGCAGCTGGCTTTCAGAAAATTCTAAGAGCGTTGCCCTGGCCTTGAATCTCGTGCCGTTCGCCGGGATCGCATTTCTATGGTTCATCGCGGTCATTCGCGATCGCCTTGGGGAGTCTGAGGACCGTTTTTTTTCCACGGTGTTCCTCGGCAGCGGGCTCCTGTTTTTGGCCATGATGTTCGCTTCAGCAGCAACCGCAGGCAGCCTTATCAACCTCTTCCAGTCTTCCGTGGAAACACCCCTCGATAGAGATATATACGATTACGCCCGGATCACAACTTACCAGATTATGAATATCTATACGATTAAGATGGCGGGTGTATTTATGCTGACAACCAGCACCATGGCGCTGCGTACAGGCATATTCAAGCGCTGGATGGCCTTTCTTGGCATCGCCCTGGCGCTTCTCCTTCTGCTGAGTGGTGGTTACTTATACTGGGCCATACTTGTTTTCCCGCTGTGGGTGCTGTTGATCAGCATTGACATCCTGCTGATAAATATAGGCCGGTCTGACGGCGAACTCCCAGAAGTAGCTTGAGACGAGAAATTGAGAGAAAAAGAGCTCAAAATACTTAATGGTTCACCCACTTGAATTCTTATATTCACCCCCAAAAAGGATCATGGCTGCATTGATGCGGCCCGCACTTCGGTCAACCTATGGTACATAACTGGAGGTCATCATGAGTAAAAAAGAACAAACGAGCGGTATTCAAAATTATATCCCCATCCTGGATTCGTTGGGCAGCTACAAAAAAGAATGGCTGCGCTTCGATATCATCGCGGCCTTATCTGTGTGGGCGCTGCTCGTTCCGCAGAGCATTGCCTATGCATCAA
>JGI24024J18818_10001025_pt1 | contig 11265 bp, 9 predicted proteins | sample Cruoilmetagenom2_FD_18818 | JGI IMG/M metagenome (IMG submission 18818) | reverse complement strand
ATCCAGATATGGAAGTGTAAAAATTTCTATGTCCACTCATAGTTGTTCTATGTCCACTTTTCGTTGTTCTATGTCCACTTCGGCGGGTTCTATGTCCATTCGCCTAGACACGTACAATTGTACATTCTAGGCATACAAAAAGCTCACACGCAAAAATGAGTACCAGCTCTAATCCCATAAAATTCCCAATTATTTCTGGTGGTTGCCCGTTTTTATTCATCGTATTGGTAATGTTGTTTGCAGGATTCATTGACGGATAGATTACTTGTCATGATAGTATCTTTTAAACATTCGATAGAAATTGTATTGCTCCATCTGAGGTAGAAGGGAAGGAGATCTTACTAGATATACATACGGTTCAGAGCTTAACAAAGTTTACCCAGGTGGAGTAGCAAAAGCAGCAAATGTTAAAAATAAAGGTAGCAAGTCCAAGTTTAAGCCGTTCGTCTCTCAAAACTTGTACATGGTTAATAGTAAGAGTGATCGGGATAAAGATTTGATTGCTTGTGAAAAATAAAAGATTCAACCACTTGTCTAATTGGACGAGTAGTGTTTTTTATGTTTACGAATAAGTTTTATATATATACACATTCATATTCTTCTAACCTTACATAACATAGAGTAACGGAATGGAGGTGAAAGAATGAATAAAAATTATTTAAGATGGTCTAAGGAACCCTATGCAGGAGAATCATCACCACCAATAAATCCTGTCACGCCTTCTGCAGGTTCTTGGTCCTTAACCTATCTTAAACGAGACAAAAAAGGTAACTTTCTAGATCCTAGAGGCAGAAACATGCAATTACCCATTAAAAATCCAAAAGATATTAATTTCAAGAATGAATTAGAAAACGTAAAAAATACGCTTGAAAATCTTACACCAAATCAAGAAAAAATAGCTGTATATTATGGCACGGGCGTTCCCACCAAACAGTGGACTCCGATAATCGACCGTCTAGTTGATTCCTATGGAGTTAGTCCAGTTGATGCTGCACGGATATTAGCTGCCGTGCAGATGGCTGTAAACGATACGATGATTGTGGTATGGGAACTAAAATACAAATGGGATGTAGCTAGACCAAACCAATATGAAAAAAATTTGAAAACTATCCTATGTACTCCACGTTTCCCTACCTATCCCTCTGGACACGCGAGCATGTCAGGTTGTGCAGAAATAATTTTAAGTTATTTCTTCCCAAAAGAAGCATCTAAATTGCGTAAAATTGCTGAAGATGATGCTGTAAGTCGATTGTATGCAGGAGTTCACTTTCCCATCGATAATAGTGAAGGTTTGAAATTAGGGAGATACATTGGAAAAGTAATCGTGAATCACTTAAAGACACAGCGGGATTATAAACGAATGCCTATTGATACACCCTACAAAGAATATCGAGATGCAAATATTTTTGCTGATAACTTCAACCAGTTTATCCCCTTTCATTTTCAAGACGAATGCTCATCACAAATTAAAGGACACGATAATTCAATAAAACGAACACCACCTTATGACCAAAATCTCCCTAAGCCAAGATTGTATTTATAGGTTAGACTTTTCGGATTTAAAAGACATTTAGACTTAAAAGGGACTTCTTTATATAAAGTACCTCTTCTACATATCAGTTGATAAAATTGGTTCATTTTTTGAAGAGGTATTGGAAGTTCTAGGTCGAGTGCTCTTGTACCATTGAAAACAAAAAATAAAAACAAGAACAACTTCAATAGCATCTCCTCCATAGTACATAAGCTGACCACCTTTTTCTGCTTGGGCTGTAGAAACTCCGATAGGCGGATGTGCATAAATATACTTCGATAAAATACTATGAGCAGCTAAAGTAAGTACTAACACAAATGAACGGAATATGTACCCCTTCCGATGTGGGGTAGGGTCAATATAAATAATAGATAATGTAAATAGGTAACCAGCAATAAAAACATGAATGTGTATAAGTATATGTAAAAGCATATTCTGTTGCATTAACATGTACAAGGTAGTTGTGTACAGGATCCATAGTCCACCTAGATTTAGTGTTGATGCAAAGATGGGATTACTAAGAATTCGAAAGAGCCAACTTTTCAATATACGAGTAAGAAATCTTGCCTGTTTTACATGAAGTGTACGTAACAAAAGTGTCGTAGGTGCAGCTAGCACCATAAGGAGTGGCGCGACCATACCAAGAAGTAAATGACCAACCATATGTGCTCTGAAATCAGTATGTGCCAAGTCTGCGATTGGACCTATGACAGCCGCAGAAGCAGAGAGTACACCTAAAATCCAGAAAACAGACCGATAAAGCGGCCATTTTTTTGTGTAGCGACGAGACGAAATAATTACCGCAAGAAGATAAACAAACATCATGAGAAGTATGGGGATAATAAAGATGCTTTGGAAAAAAGGTTCATCAACAAAATGATTGTGATTATTCATGGGCATCTGAGAAGTTTACTCCCATTTCCTTCGAGGTGTTCTTTACTAAAAGGAAGTACGCAACTACAATCATTGCAAAAGCAGATAAGTTCCATATCACGTCATAAGGCGTAATATTCACATTGTAGCGTATTTGATGCAATTGCATTAGTTTGTGCTGAATTGTACCATCATATAATTGGAACGCACCTCCTCCGAGAAATACTCCTCCCACCCACCTTTTGAGCCAAAATGCATTTCGACGATGGAGATCCGCTAATATAAATGACGAGGCAATGGTTGCAAACCAACTAAACGCATGGAATAAACCATCAGATACCAAACCAATATCAGTAGTAGACTTATCGTAAAAATGATGCCANTGNAGGAGTTGGTGAAACACAGTCTCATCTATAAANGCGACAAGACCAAGCCCGAAAAGTGAACCTCCCAATAGNTTCCTTCCCGAATACGCAGAACGATTGGNGTAGTATGTATGATTCTGTGAACTCTTAGGTTTAGTAGTCATAGAATCTCCTCTTTCTTTTTTGTATTTTGTTACCAAGGCATAACTTTTTTCAAATAGTGAATAGGTAAGTTTTACTTTGGAAACTTTTGAAAAAACATTCATCCTAATACTAATAATCGACAATAAAAGCAGGGAATAAACGGTTTACGTTAAAGAGCCCTCCAAATTAATTGAAGGGCTATTTTTACGTATTCAGTTTTATGATTTATTTTTATCATTTACATTTTTATTCTTATCATTATTGGCATTATCCGCTGCTTTAAATTCTTTTTGATACAAAACCTCTTGTGTATCTGAAAGGCCGTTGCTTTTAGTCGTCATCTTTTCATGGGGTTCTCGATTTTTATCCAACTTAATGTTCTCCTTTCAAACGATTTTTAGCCTTGAACTATTAGTCTTCAATAAAAACACATTTTTATACGCTGAAATTAATGACTCATTTGTATATAGATAAAACCAAATTATTTTTGGTGGAATTAAAGAATGAATTCCTCTGTTCACAAAAAAAGCAGCTGAAGATGCAATTTCAGCTGCTCCCAGCTACTAAAGCTCAGGTATTCTAATGCAAAAAAAACACCGCCTATGGAGACGGTGTCACTTCATTCTATTACTATTTTGCAAAAAAGACGGCATAATGGCGACTGAAAGCTACTGCGAAATCGCCACGAGTTACTTGAGCAGTTGGTGCAAAGGTTGCTTTAACTGTAGGTTCTAAGTCATATCTTCCTTGTGTAACAGAGAATGTAGCATTCAAAATATTTAGATCCAATGCCAGTTGTACGTAACCTTTTAAATCTGCAGGAATCATTGATTGGTCTTGAATTACCACACTTTCATCCTTATATTGGACTGTTACATCTCCCTTTAATGCTTCGGCTTGCTCTTGAAGTCCTAAGCTTTGAACAAGAGAATATGCTAAATCTGCTCTTGTAACGGATTCTTTTGGATTAAACGAACCGGTTGCTTTCGGTTGCATCACACCTTTAAATGTTTGACTATAGTCTCTGAAAGCAGCTCCTTTCGCTGACACTGCTTCTACGTATGGGCTATCTGTCAACGATACATCTGTAAAACTAGTTGTTTGAGGTAAACTCTGACGAATTTCAGCGCCCATGACTAAGTATTTTGCTAAATCGACTCTTGTAAGTTTTGAATCCGGTTTGAAGGTTCCATTCGCGTATGAGTCAAATAAACGATTTTCAATTCCCATCGCAATTGCGGCTTCTGCTGGATGCCCAGCAATATCATTGAGACCTGTTATTTCAGAAACCTTGTTATAAGCAATTGAACCTTTTACAGTCTCAGGTAAAGCAAGACCGATTGGGTTTAAAGTGTCTCCACGAAGACCTCTAATCTCTAATACCCATTTTCCAGGTTTAGGGTTGTTTACAATTACAGTCCGATCATACGTAGTTGGGAATAATAAGCTAATCCCTGAGCTATATTCTGTTCCATCTGGATCGATGAGTACAAGATTTACAGGATTACCCGTTTCTTCAAGTAGTCCTGCAGCATTTGCTTTGGCAAATAAAGTAGATAATCCCTCTTCAACTGTAAACGTGTGTTGAGTACTGGTAGAAACCGTATATTCAACCGCAAAATCTTCGGTTTTAGTTTCTGTAACTACTTCCGCATTAAAATCCTTCGTACTATTTAATGTCGTTCCATACGCTTTATTATTATAAACTAGATCTAATGCTGCATAAGCGTTTACATAACCTGCACCAACTTCCCAAGACTCATACCCTGGCATATTAGTTGCTGTTTGTTGAAGTGTGTTTTTCACTTCATCAGGTGATAGTGTAGAATCAGCTTCTAATAGCAAGGCTACAATTCCTGCTACATGAGGAGTAGCCATAGATGTTCCGCTCATAGTCGTGTAGTAAGGGAGGTAAGCTGGTTCGATTAATTGTGCATCCAACTCTGCAGCTAAAGTAGTAACAGGTGCAATTGTGCGAGTTGAAATTATATCGACCCCTGGTGCCACCACTGATGGGGCATCTGTCCATGTCCATGTTTTGCCGTGTAAATCAAAAGTTCCGCCTATATCTTTTGTTCCTCTTGAAGAGAAATCAGCTAAAGTGCCGTCCTTTTCACCTGCACCAACTGAAATGACCCAAGGTGCTTTAGCGTATGGATTATGTGTATTTTCAGCTGGTCCTTCATTGCCTGCTGCAAATAAAACAACAATTCCACGGTCATATGCTTTTTTACTTGCTAAGTTAATCGGATCATTTGGATCAAAGTCACCCGAAGAACCCCATGAGTTTGTAATAACTCGAATATTGTATTCTCTTTGATGTGTAATGGCATAATCAAATCCACCAATCCCATCTAATATGAAAAGTGCACCACCCGAACCGTAGCCGATCAAGTCTGCTCCAGGTGCAGCACCTTCGTATTTACCGCCAGAAAGCGCTCCCGTTCCGCCAACAGTCCCAGCGACATGTGTCCCGTGACCAGAGTTGGTATCTGTATTAATCACATTTTCTGTATAAGAGATAGGGACAATTCCAGTACCTTGTAAATTCGTAGTGCCCAATACGTTTTGTACGAGATTTCTACCTAATTCATGATCTTTATGTGTGCCGTCCACACCGCTATCATTTATAACAACCCCGACTGCTTTACCTGACACTGGGAATCCTCCGTTCAATTCTCTGAAACCTGGGTCAGTTTTTGCTTTATCAACACCGGTAATCTCGGTAGCATCTGCATTAAAATAAGATAATTTTTCGTTTAAATAAATAGATTGTACATCTTCATTTGCAGCTAATTCTTGTACTTGCTGTTTTGAAGCGATTACACCCATAATTGGAAGGCTTTGCATTGTAACAGCTGAAGTAATCCCTAATCCCTCTACAAACTTGACTTGAGCATCAGATGGCTTTTGATCTCCTTTAAAAGTTACAATCACCTGTGCTGTAGCAATTTCATCAAGAGCCGACCACACTTTTTCGTCTACTATAGTTTTAGTAGCTGGAAGTTCTGTTGCCTGTGATATAGAACTTGTTGGAATAATTAATAAGATTATAGCCAAAACAATAAACAGTTTTTTCATTCCTCAACCTCTTTTCGTAATAGTTTAATAATTCACACTTTAATTATTGCTTTTTTAAACACTTAATCCTATTCAGCATTAGTTATATCTTTAAAAACTAAGGAACTATAAATCTTACAACCAAAGCAGTATTTTTAAATAAAAATGTTTACTCACTAACCAATTGGGGTAAATAGCAATTTTTAATTAATAGTACCGACAGAAGTATTGGTCAAAGCTTTAATTGCATCGTAAGCATTTACATACCCAGCCCCAACTTCCCAAGCTTCATACCCATTCATTGGAGTAGCACTTTGCTGTAACAAATCTTTAACCTCTAAAGGTGAAAGAGTTGGATCTACTTCAAGAATTAAGGCAACTATTCCAGCAACATGTGGGGCAGCCATGGAAGTACCGCTAAACGTTGTATAGTACGGTAGATGTGCTGGTGAAATAGTGTTCAAATCCTTTTGAGCACTCAGTACTGAAAGTGGCGTAAAAACACGAGTAGAAATAATATCTACTCCTGGTGCAGTTACCGTTGGACGATCTTCCCATTGGAATGTCTCACCATCTACAAGGACACTTCCACCTTTTTCTTTCACCCCTCTAGACGAGAAGTCAGCTAATTCTTTATTACTATTTCCAGCTGCTACAGTAATAACCCAAGGGGCTTTTTTATAATTACCAGAAATCGTTGATTCGCCTGGACCGGAATTACCTGCAGAAAAAACGGTTATGATACCACGATCATATAATTTTTTTGTAGCTATATTAATAGGATGATTTGGATCAAAATCCGTGTTTGCGTCACTTGTATCACCCCAAGAGTTTGTGATAATACGAATGTTATATTCTTGTTGATGGGTAAGAGCATAGTCAAAACCACCAATTGTATCAATTATGGCAATCGCAGCACCAGAACCATAACCGATTAAGTTTGCCCCAGGAGCCACACCTTCGTATTTCCCTCCTGACATAGCACCAGTACCGCCAACAATTCCTGCCACATGAGTACCATGACCAGAAGTTGTATCTGTATTTGGAACGTTTTCAATGTATGTGATTGGTGCAAACCCGATCGTACTGTTGAGGTTTGTACTAGCCATTACGTTTTGTGAGAGATTTCTTCCTAGTTCGTGGTCCCTATGAGTCCCGTCAACTCCACTATCATTAATGACAACACCAATGTTATTTCCTGTAATTGGTAAGCCATTGTTTGCAGCTTGTAACTCAGAATCTATACGTACTTGATTAACGCCAGTTGTAAATGTTGAGGTTTCATTCTCGTATTGTAATGGGGCATTGTAATAAATGGATTGAATGCTTTGTTCAGTGGATAATTTAACAATTTGTTCTTTTGTCAAAAGGGCTCCGACAAAAGGAAGGTTTTGAAAGACTGTTGCGTTTTTTATTCCTACATCTTTTAGTATCTGTAGATTATTCTCTTCGATTTGCTGCACATCTTTAAACGTAATAATCACTTCAACTGGTAATGTTGCATCCTTTAAGATTTGTATCAGTTTGGTATCAATAACTGCCTCTTCGGATGCAGCAATTGGATTTTGATAAGAAGAATTTGAATGAAAGACAAGACCTAATGATAAGCAAATCATGCAGATAAAACTAAAACTTTTTTTCACAAATTAACACTCCTTTGAATTTAGAATATTTAGACATTACTATCATTTCATATATCCTATTGTTGTACTATTAAACATCGGACATATTCTTACTACGTAAAAAGGCATCCTTCACTACAACTTAAGTAGTAAAGAACGCCAGTGAATTACTTATAGTAATGGGACTAAATTATTTTGGACTGCGTAAATAATTGCCTGTGATCTACTTTTTACATCTAACTTTTTAAAAATATTACTTACATGGATTTTAACGGTTTTATCACTAATAAATAATCGATTCGCAATTTCTTTGTTCGATAATCCTTCTACTAACCTTAAAAGAACTTCCAACTCCCTAGTAGTTAATGTATTATCCTCTGTTTTATATTCGCCTTGATGAAGAGAAATCAATTTTTTTGTCATTCCAGCTGGAATAACAGACTCTCCATTACTAATTGTTCGAAGTGCAGCTATTACATCTTCTGAAGGTGAATCCTTTAGTAAGTATCCATCAGCACCTTCTCGAATGGATGCCATGAAGTATTCATCGTTTTTGTACATGGTCAGAATAATTATTTTGATTGTTGGGTAGTTACTTTTCACCCACTTTGTCAATTCAATACCGTTCATTTCTGGCATATTTATATCCATGATAATTATAGTGGGATTTACTGTTTTCAACATTTCCTGTAATTGGGTACTTCCTGTTGCTTCTCCAACCACTGTCATATCAATTTCCTGTGAAATTATTGTTTTAAGACCATCTCTTAATACCGCATGGTCATCCACTAAGACTACATTAATCAACTATTTCTTCCCCCTCATATCCCATCTTTGGAATCCTTACGATGATTTCTGTTCCCTTTTTTTCGCGACTTTCTATTTGAAGCGTTGCCCCTACTTTTGCAGCATCTTCATTCATTTGGAGAATGCCATAATGCGGTTCTTTCATTGCCGCTGTCATCGCTTCATACAATGAAAATCCAATTCCATTGTCTTTTACTTTTAAATAAACTTGATCTTTTTGATAGCTTAATAAAATATCGATTTTAGAAGCTTGAGCATGTTTCATGCAATTTCGAATACTTTCTTGAATAATTGAGAAAATAATTTTTTCAATTAATAAACTAAGTCTGGTCTGTACCCCTTTTGTTTCAAATGAGATGTCCAAGTTTATTTCCTGCCTAAGTTCATCTATTTTATTATTTATTGCAGTATGCAATCCCACTTGTTCAGTTGGGTAAGGTCGAAGTGCATAGATGGAGTCTCTTATTTCTTTTAATCCTTTTCTTAGTACAGTGTTGCTCTCTATTATTAGATCTTGAGCAACTTCTGGATTAACAGTAATATTCTTGACTGCTATATCAAGCTTCATAACTGCCCCTGCTAAGGTTTGTGCAATTCCGTCATGAATATCATGCGCTATACGATTCCGCTCTTCTAGTAAAATCCTTTGTTCTTTTTCTGAAAACAACATTTGGGTTTTCAGGAAAATGGCTAACTGATTAGCAATGGTTGCGATTGAATGCACATCTTGCACAACAAAACTATTAGTCCGAATTTTCGTCAAAATTAGGCAACCAAGCAATTCATTGTCCACAATGAGAGGCGCGAAGACTACTGCGTGAATATGTCCATTAAAATAATTAGATAGAGGTGCTTTATGTAAATCTTGCTTGTTGTATACTGTAGTAACTTGTACCCGATCTAATTCCTCTAGTTTTCCAAACTGATCACCATCTTTATTCAAATAGCCTTCCGCTATAATTAGTTTCCATGTCCCTTTATCATCTCGTGTAAATAGAAAACTTTCTTCATATGAAACAACTTCATTTAAGAGAACCTTAATATTATCTTCCCAATCTATTATTGGAATTGCTTTATTTAATTCCGAAGAAAAGTGAAATAAAGCTTTTAATCTTTGCTTATCTGCACGTAAACGGAGAATGATCGAACTGATAATTGCGAGAAATATCAAAGGTGATAAGAAAAAAAAGTAGGCAAAGAAATCCACTTCNCCAGTATTTCGACTCCCCAAAAAATGTATAAGAAATCCATACACTAATGAAATGGAAAAACTAAATAGCTCGCCCTTTCCTTTTTCGGCCCATATAGCAAATGGATATTTCTCTGGTCTAAGAAATAGAACAATATCAACAATAAGATTATTGATGATATAAAATAAACTAATAAACAGTAAGAAGGAGAATAAAATGGATGTAAATTCAGAGAAATGAGTGAATGGCATAATCCAGTTATTCAAAAAGTGTACTGAAGTTAAACTAAGAACTAACTGAGCTGGATTAAAAAAGATGATACGAATGGGTCTTTTATTAAGCAAAGCCGTTAATAAGACACTTATGAAATATAAGACAATCGTTATCTCTAATCCATGTACCAAGTAAATGAGATAAATAACTGGGAAAGTTAGCGAGGAATTCCCTTTTCGGAAAGGCATGGGGTAATATTCACATATAAAAATAAAAACCATTAAGAACAATAATAGGATTGGGTTCTTAATTAAAGGCAAGTTCAGTATTGAGAAAATCGCGATGGACCACCCAATAAACGAAATCACCATCATAAATAGCTGTGCAAAGTAATGTCGGTAAGATTTACGTTTCAATCTAAATCCACCCTATTCATTTTTTTTAGACTATACCCGCATTATATTGACCGTAAACATGAGATATTGAATTATATAATCTGTATCCATTTCCTATTCGGGCGGGAATAAGTTAGAAGCAATTTAAATGTAAGAAAACGGCGTGAAGCTGATGAACTTCTGCCGCTATATTCTACTTATTTTAGATTTTTTAACCACGTATCATAACCTTTACCATTTAAATGAATTCCATCAACCGTAAGTTCTTTTTTTAATTGCCCGTTCTCATCTTCAAAATGACGATTCAAATCAACATATTGTATTCCATTTTCTTCTGCAATAGTCTTAAGAACCTTATTGAATTGATCGATTCTTTCATTTGATATCGTATGGTTATAATCTTGGTTGTTAATTGGAAGAATGGATTGGAGAATGACTTTGGTAGAATTTTTATCAAAAGAGTGAACAATTTTTTCTATATTATTTTGATAAACATTCATGTCTATATTTTGACCAATATCATTAATACCAACCATAATATAAACTTCCTTTGGGTTTCGATTAACAACTTCATCAAGCCTATTTAAGATACCCTTTGTATCATCCTCAACAATTCCCCTATTCAAAACATCCTCACCTGTGAAATATGACTGGAACTCCCCATGATCGGTGATGCTGTCACCTAAAAAAATTTTATCCACTTCAATATCATTGAGAGTTTCAAAAAGTTTTTTCTTTTGAAGATAATAATCTGAATATTTTTGAGAAGAAGTCAAAACTTTCATTTGTTCTTTTAAAAAGACAATTCCTCCTTGTTTATATACCATAAGACTTCCCGCTCCAACTAATAAGATATTAACAAGTAAAGACAAAACAAATAAAACCTTAATTTTTTTCAACTTGAACACTTCCTATTTTAATTCAATTCCAAAATGTTAATTATCATTTTGATGAGATATTATTTTTGTATAACAATTTATATTACCTTTATTGCGTATACATAAACCTAGTTTTTATATGTAAATAAGATTAACTCCAAAAAGCTTCCAAGAGTAATCTTGGAAG
>JGI24024J18818_10001024_pt1 | contig 11266 bp, 10 predicted proteins | sample Cruoilmetagenom2_FD_18818 | JGI IMG/M metagenome (IMG submission 18818) | reverse complement strand
TTCTTCTTTTGATACCTGCATGGGTATTGGTAAATTGGTTGTTGAAACAGCAGAGTGATGAGAAAAAATGGCAGAAGGTCATTGCACCACAACTGCTAAAACATCTTCTTGTCAAGCCTGAGCAGAATCATGCCAAAATTGCTGCGCCCTGGCATTTGGGTCTGGTGTTGACCCTGTTGATCCTTTCTGTGTCAGGTCCAAGTTGGAAATTGAAAGATTCACCGTTTGCACAGGATGATACAAAGACAGCACTCTTAGTGTCGGTCAAAGAGAGTATGCTCACCACTGACATACTGCCAACCCGTCTTGAAAGAGCTACTATTAAGATAACAGATCTCTTGGAAAAAAGATCCGATACTCAGTCCGCACTCATTGCATACAGCGGCACGGCGCATCTGGTACTCCCGCTTACCAAAGACCAAAGTATCTTAAAAACTTTTGCACAGGCACTGGACCCAGTGATCATGCCTTTGGAGGGCGACAACATACAAGAAGCACTGTTGTTGGCACAAAAAGAGTTGAACAGTAAAGGTTCTACACTCATTGTGTTAACAGATGCAGTCTCCCCTTCCTTGGTAAAATCAGCGATCAAAGAGGGTGTTGATGATGATCAAAATGTCATTTTTTGGCAAATTGCTTCAAATGAACTCTCCAGTGCATCTGACTTTACGAGTGCCGCCTCTCTTGTAAATGGTCACTATGTCCCTTATAGCAGAGATGGGAGCGATGTGGAACAGGTCTCTTCTTTGATAGACAAAAATTTTAAAAATGCGGCACAGGATGACAAGAGCAGGTATGAAGATGGTGGATACACACTCATACCCCTTATCTTCCTTCTCGTACTGTTATGGGCTAGACAGGGCTTCTTCGCTGAGTTATGGAGACGGTCATGAAAACGTATATGAAAGATCATATGAGCCTCATGCCGTTTTACCTCACGTTGATACTCTCTCTTGTATGGCTGGTATTATTTTATGAAGGTGGGGTAAATAGACTTTTTGTCACCTCTGATCAACTCGGGTACGGGTATTACGAAAAAAAAGAGTATGACAAAGCAGCTGAGCGTTTTGAGAATCTCTCTTTTAAAGGGGCATCTTACTATAGAGATGGTGCATTTAAAAAATCTAAGTCTGTTTATCAAAATCTTAGTACCAAAGAGGGTACCTATAACCTGGGAAATGTTTTTGTTATGTTGGGGGACTATGATAACGCTATAAAAACCTATGAAAGAGCGTTAAAAATAGACCCAGACTTTAAAGAAGTACAAGATAACCTCATAGTAGCCAAAGCAAGAAAAATCCTTAAAGAACCTGAAAATGACGGGAAACAGGGGATAGGAGATATGTATGATATGCAGCCAGATGAAGTGGTATATGATAACACTGAAGGCAAAGGTGAAGATGACACAAGAAGTGCCAAAAAAGATGCAGAGAAGGGAAATCCTAACTGGTTGGACAGGTTACAAACGGGACCAAAAGACTTTTTGAAAAACAAATTTAAGTACCAATATCAGATGCAGGAGGAAAGTGATGAAAATTAGACGCAGTATGAGACTCTTTTTTCTTTTTTTCTTTTTTTCTTTAAGCCTTTTTGCCGTAGAGGGGAAGATGAAAGTATTTATAAAATCTGATGATGCAATCTATACCTCTCAAAAGCTAACAGTGTCAGTAGAACTTCTCTCTGACGCATTTAGTATTACTGATGCAAGGATCACTTTCCCCGCTTCAAAAAAGTATATCGTGCAAGCACCCAAAAGTGCTGCGTATCTTGGACAAGAGAAGGTAGAGGGTGAAAACTGGCAAATGGTGCATTATGATTATGAACTATATGCGCTTCAAGGAGGCAGGGTAGAGATACCTTCTGTGTCAGTTTCTTTTACTGCTTCTATGGGATATGGACAGCCTAAAAAGGAGTTTGTACTTCAAAGTGATGCTTTGCATTTTGATGTCAAAGTACCTGAAGGCATTAAAAACAACCAGTTTGTACTGGTCACCGATAACTACACTTTGACCTCCAAGATAAAGCCTGAGAAAACCCAAGTGATCGTGGGAGATGCTATAGAGCTAAGCATCACACAAAAGGCGAATGGTGTGCCTGATATANTGNTNACACCTATGGTNTANAAGTCCAATGCAATGTTGCGTGTCTATGATAAAGANCCTGAGCTTAAAAGNGNAGANAAAGNNTTGTATGATGTTTCACGAACAGATAGATTTACTTTTGTAGCCAGTGCGGAAGGAAATGTCACTTTAGCTGCACAAAAGACAGTCTGGTGGAACAGCAAAACCAAAACAGTCACTCTGGAAAAAATACCGGAGATGACCTTTGAAATACTTCCAGATCCACAAATAGCTATCGATGCCCAAAGGGAAAAAGAGAAAAAACTTCTACTTTATGCAGTATTATCTGTTTTATTGTTGCTGGTAGGGTATAAACTATTGTCTCCTATGTATCATCGGTATACATTGAAGCGAGAAGAAGCGTATAAAAAGAGTGAAGAAGGTAAATTTGATGTGTTATTAAATAGTCTTAATAATGATAACGCTCCCGGGATTTACAGAGACTTTTACCATTGGTTTGAAGTCGCTTCACCCAAGCTTTCACGGCTTGGGTTTAGAGGCATTGGAGAAGTACAGCCATCGTTTTCAGAGTCACTGCGTGAATTGGAAGCGGTATTATCTGTTCCGGAACAGACCTTTGACAAGATACGGTTTACAAGAGAACTTAAAAAGTTTAGAGAAATACTCCTGAAAGATCAGCAACGTGCGAAGCAAGGTTTGCCAAATAATATAAATCCTTTATAGGCTATAAGCATGGGAGTGTATACTAAGTTCATAAGGGGCTTGAAAATGTCTTATAAAAAAACAGTATTGGCTCTGATGCTTTTGGTAGGAATGAATCTGAGTTTAAATGCAGATGTCACTATGCGTTCACCCGAAATCCCGGAACATCCCATAGTCAGACCACCTATAGATCCCGAAAGACCCATAAGACCAAAACCTATAATCCGACCGGCCTTAATGTACGGGGTGCATTATCATACGTATGTGACGGAAGAAGACTCTGATTGTAATGAATATATAGAGATGCTCAAAGAAAAAGACAAGAAGATAGCAGCATTGCTGGAAGAGAATGCCAGGTTAAAAGAAGAAGCGCAGACAGGTCTTCAGAAACGTCTTAAAGAAGAGTACGATAAAGAGTTGAAGAAGTTTGATAACAGGCATAAATCGAAGAAGGAATGATCAAGTTTTACTATTTTTAAATTTGTGCTTAAGTTAAAAATAATCATAGGTGTATATAATGATAATATACATAATAAAGGTTCATTAAGTGGAATTTGAATGTTTGGATATTGAAAACACCATTGGCTTTGATTGGGATGATGGTAATATTTTTAAAAATGAGAAAAAACATCATTTAAAATGGCAGCTTATTGAAGAAGTTTTCTTTAATGCACCTTTGTTGATTCTCGAAGATCCTAAACATTCAAACACTGAATGTAGGTGTTTTGCTTTGGGTAAAACAGATGATGACATAAAACTGTTTATAGTTTTTACGAAAAGAGTTGATAAAATCCGTGTTATCAGCGCAAGACCAATGAATAAAAAGGAGAGGCAAGCTTATGAAAACTATTCCTAAATTTTCTACAGAGGAAGAAGAACAAATATTTTGGGAGAACCATGACAGTACTGAGTTTTTAGATTGGAAAAAAGCAAAACCGGTAAAACTTCCAAACTTAAAAAAGAGTACAAAAACTATCTCATTAAGATTACCTGCAGATATGCTTGAAAGTTTAAAGATACGAGCCAATGCAATGGATATCCCTTATCAGTCTTTAATTAAGATGTTTTTACAAAAAGAGTTGAGTTCGTAAAGTAGATTTTATCTAAAGACTACCTCAAAAGTGAAAATAATGATTCTTCTCCCTCAGAGAAGATCTCAAAATTTAAAATTTAAAATTCAACCCGATAATAGGACCATAGGTCGTTACATCATAAGCAAAATATCCTTTTTGACCTTTTGTACCACTCTCATAATCTGCCCAAAGTGCTTTATATTGAAGGTCTAGGTCTAAAAGATCATTGATAACATACTTGACACCAACTGAACCACTTGCGGTAAGATCTGAGCCAATTCCAAATCCACCCACCGTTCCAAGTACGCTGAATTTCCAATTTTCATTTATCTTTGTCGACCATCTTGCACCTATAACCGGATCGACCCAGTCTTCTTTTACTTCTACATCTAGTGGAAGAAGATTATGTGATACATCTATATCATTATCCCACCATCTGATACCTGCAAGATAGTCTATGTTCCCACTTCCTAATGGCTGTCTATACATAGCAAAAGCTTCAAGTGTTCCTTGTCGCATTCTCATATCTGTCACACCACCAATAGGTCCAGTAATGTCACTAGAAAGATCCATAAATCCATAATCAAGCCATATACCCCAACCACTTTGGTGAAGTGCTTCAAAGTGAGCCATGGCTCCTATGTCAAGTTTTTCAAGTATGTCTCCAAAGTCCATATCTATTTCTACCGTTGGTGAGCGACCTATTTTTGAATCACCTGACATTGAAGCGATGATCATATAGGGTTCAAACTCAAAAGACCAGGTATTGGCTACTGGTATTTCTACTACTACAGGTTCAACTGGAGCAATGTCTCCTCCTGCAAATAGTATTGATGACAATAGGGCAGACCCTAAGAGTAAGTTTTTAATTTTATGGTTTCCCTTTTTGTTCATTATACTTTCTAAAACTGATAGTTATATTCTATACGATGTGCACCATCTTTAAAGTCAATATATTGTGACCAGTTACCATAATAGCGTACATTGGAGCGAGGGGTCAGTTTGTATGAAACCGTCGCGTCATGTGTCAAGACAGAAGAGTGCCCTTCAAACCCATGATCCATAAAAAGGTCTGAACCTACCAACCCAACCGTCCAGAAAGGGTTGTAGTTGAGCCATATATTATCGTTTACCGTATATTTTTCTATAGACTTTAAATTAATGTTAATATTAGTTTACATAAATAAATAATTATGATATAATGTAAACTAATATTAACAAAAAGGCAGAGAAATGTTATCTGTAATGGCAGACGGTAAAGAAGCGGGTGGTTTGAATTACAATGCCCAGAAGCGTGAATTTATATTTAATTATACGCATGATAACCCTATATCTCTAACCATGCCTTATCGTTCGAAAAGTTATCTCTCTACTTATAATATTCATCCGATCTTTGATATGAACATGCCTGAGGGGTATCTCTTCTCACTTTTTAAGAATTTACTTACCAAAGAGTATGGAGAGATCAATGACTATATACTTTTTACGCATCTTTCTCGTACTATTGAAGGGTATCTTACGTATAAAGACAACAAAGAAAAAAAGAACACTGTAAAACTGGACCTTGAAGAAGTACTGCATGATAAAGATACCAATCTTTTTACTAAGCTGGTACATCTCTTTTTGGAACAATCTGCAATTTCCGGTGTACAGCCAAAAGTCTTGGCTCAACTGATCGACAAAGCTACTCTGTCACAAAGAGAGTACATTATCAAAACCTTCAGTGATGAGTATCCCCATTTAGCTGAAAATGAATATTTCTCAATGAAAGCACTGACTTATGCAGGGGTAAAAGTAGCAAAATTTTGGCTTTCAGATAATAAAAAACTTTTTATAATGGAGAAGTTCACCTATAAAAAAACAAATAAGAATTTTTATGGTTTTGAAGAGTTTTGTGTCCTTTTTTCTTTGAATAAAGAGAAAAAATACTCTGGGAGTTATGAGCAAATAGCAAAAGCTATTGCCAAGATCTCTACGCAAAAAGAGCAAGATCTAAATGATTTCTTTAAAATGATCGTTATGAGTTATCTGCTTAAAAACGGAGATGCTCATTTGAAGAATTTTGGTATATGTTATGAAGCTGATCTTTCCAAACGATTTCTGGCACCGGCGTATGATGTAGTCAATACTTGTATCTACTTGCCTAAAGACAAACCGGCACTTACCCTGTTTGGTAAAAAAACTTGGGTTTCAAAAGAGACTCTTCTTAAGTTTGGGACAACGTATTGTCTTTTGAATTCGAAAGAAGCTTTAAAAGAATTTGATATCTGTGTGGAAGCAGTGTTGAAGATAAGAAAAGAGATAGCAAGTTATATGGAGCATAATGAAGCATTTTATGATGTTGGCAGGAAGTTTATAGCTATTATAGATTTTTCACTTAAAGAAAATCTGCACAAAGAGTATAAGGATATATCAGATGGAATTTTATGATATAGCCCAAAAAATAAAAGAGATAAGAAAAGAGAAAAAATTGTCACAAAATACATTGGCTACTCAGGTTGGGATCACAAGACAAACACTCTCAAAACTTGAAAACGGTGAGATAGGAAAAGTATCTCTGCAAATGTTTATAAAAATACTTGAAGCCCTGGATCAGGAACTGCATATTGAAGCGAAAAAACCTTTTTACTATTTTGATCCAGAGAGTATTGAATAATTATTACCACACTTTTCTATAGTAACGGTTCAGATCATACAGCCCTGACTGAAGGGGGTTTGCTTTGTTAAAATGGTTTTGGAACCAGTCAAAGGTCTCCCAAAATCTACTGTCTGCTCGGGAGACAAAATGTTTTTTAAACCGCTTGATATCTTTTTCGCTTCCGTCAAAGTTAGCGATAAGGTCAAAAAAGTCCGGTAGATCTTTGTAGTCTATGATCCCGAACATATTGGGGTATGAGCCTATAGATCCGGGAACAATATCTATGGTGTCTTTACTACTATTCAGTTTTTTCTCTTCTCCAAAAAGAGAATTGACATTGTCATGCCATCTGTTTATCACCAGGGTAGAAACTTCAGATCTTCCTTTTGGCAAATTAATGCGAAGATGTAGAAGATTAATGCCGTGATCTGTCACGTATTTGAGAAATCCAGTACCAGGTGCAGTGAGTGAACGTGCACCTTGCTGAAAATCAGCACGGGTTCGGAATGTTTTTGGCATCTTTGGCGGATGTTGATATACTCTGTAGTAGTTTATATCGTCAAACTTGATGCCTGTAGATTTGAGAATGTGACGATGGACCACTCTTTCAATGAATTCATTTTTATAATAAGTCGTTTTATACTTGACAGCTGTTTCACGATGCATGCCGTATTTTTCCTGTCTTTGTACCTTTTTGTCCCCAATATACCAGGACTTGAACATTTTCAAACGTACATCATCGGGCATGTAAGAGAGGAAATTTGCTTCACCCTCCATGCGTAAAAAATCCATATATCGTCTGACATTGGTTTGATGTGAGACATTTCCATAGACATCATAACCAGCAACCAGTGAATAGTAAATACGTTCTAACTGTGGATAGTCAATGACCCACATGGTTTTAGGCAGTTCACCCACAACACCACGATGCACTGAAGCAGAGTCAAAGTGACGATAAATAGTGAGAAGCGGGGCATCTTTGGCTGTGTTACCTCTCCAAATACCTTCAAGTCCAAGTCCTTTAGGATAAGCAGCATCATATAGATTTTGTTTGGCTTTAAAATAATGAGCGTATTTTTTTCTATATGCATCAGAGAAAGTTTCAAAAATAGCCATGGTGGTATCTTTAATAGGCATACGAAGATTCTCTGCCTGTTGTAGTAAAAATTCAGGTGCACGTACAGAAAGATCGTGTTCAGGATCCTGGAACATTACCCAGAAGTGGTCATGTATGACATTGAGTGCTATTTGCCCTCTACAGACAGGTCCGCGTATAAATGTCATAACAATGTAATGACTGTGATCGAGAAGGAATTGGTAGCGTGAACGTACCGGTATCTGTGCAAAGGCAAGGAAAGGGTTGGTACTTAAGTCGGCATCGTAACCAACATGATGTGGTTTTTCAAGCCATTTTGGCTGTATGAAAAGTTCCTTTACTCGTGATAGTTCTTTGTCATCAAATTCTACCACCATATGGGTTTTATGGACAATGGTTGAGTGGATACGTCTGAAGCGGTAGTAGAATTTTTCTGTTTCCGGATCGTCAAAAGGACGCAGTGTAGGGATGATGTCTATGGCATGAGGTGCTGCTGTTCTTGAGCGTACCAGTTCATAAAACTCGTTTGGCGCTGCTTTGAAATTAATGTGTGCCAGAAAATAGTGTTCGTAGAGATAACGTGCCGTCATAGCATGTTTGGCATCTTTTTGATTTAAAAAACGCTCCCATTTTTGCATCTCTTTTAAGGCTTCATGACTTGGGTCTGTCAGTTTTTTCTGTTGTGTTTTATCGGGACCTCTGGCACCTTGCTCAAGCCAGTGCATTAAAGTTTTGTATTCCTTTTTTTGTAAGGCAGGAAAACCGTAAGGCATACCATGTTTGGTTTTTTTCTTACGATACTTCTGCATTTCATCCTGGTTTCTAGGGCAGATCTGTTTGTCATTTTCAGAGTCATACTCTGCAACATACTCCGGGTTAAGCATTTTGTCTCTAAGCATCTGACCCATAATGGAATCATTTTCCACAGAGACAGGGTTCAAGCTCTGTGTGACAGAGTAAAACTCTTTTTCTCTCCAGTCTACTGTATTTTGTGCATCGATGAATAGTCTTGTCGGATCTGCCGCAAACAGACGTGTTGCATCATAGACCATGTCTTTACTGGCACCACGATCAACTCCTTCAAATGAGCTGTATTTTGCCTGACAGGGAGAGTTGTAGCAAGAGTGACAGGAGACACAGCGTTTGTCGAGTATGGGCTTGACATCGTCGATGAAGTCTACTTTTTTACCTGTGACTTTGGGTTTGTAGAGTGTGGTAGTTGATGTGTCATTACATCCTGTAAAGAAGAATGTGAAGAGGAGTACAAAGAGAAGGTAGATTCTTGCCATTGGGTTTTACTCTTTCATTTGTTTTCAATATTATAGTGCAATAACCAAAATTTAGGATCTTATATTTCCTAAAAATGAATCTTGGATCTTATTATTTAGGCAAATTTTTCTTTATCAAATTTCTATAATCAAGGATGTGATAGAATAAAAGCTACTTGCAATAGGCGAACTTATAATTTCAAGGGAAGTGAAAATGCACAGTTTAAAAATATTATTTATCTTACTGAGTTTTTTGACACTGCTTCAGAGTGCAGAAGAATCTAATGTGACAGAAGAGAGGGGCTTTTTTGATATAGATAAAAGTCTATTTGTCAGTGACGATGACGGAAAGTTTGATATCTCTGCTTATTTATCAACAAAATATGGTTTTATGCCCATGCCCATCATAGTTACTGAACCTGCTGTAGGCTATGGAGGCGGTTTGAACCTTATGTTCTTACATGACAGTTTGGCTTCCAGTGTGGAAAGAAAATCCCCTCCATCTATCTCTGGTATTGTAGGACTCGGTACTGAAAATGGCACTTTGTTCGGAGCCGCGTACCATTTGGGATTTTGGAAAGAAGACACTATCCGTTCTACCACAGCGGTGGGTGCGTTAAATGTAAATATGAATTTCTATCTACGTGATATTGGTATAGATATGAACTTGAAGGGGTATGCAGCGTATCAGGAACTGATGTTTAGACTTGGAGACAGTAATTTCTTTTTGGGTGGTAATTACGTCTATGTAGATATTGACAGTAAAAAGAATAGCGAAGAACTGCCTATCCTCAACCCACTGTTTGAACATGAATTCAAAATGGGTGCCTTAGCAGCAGTACTTCAATACGATACACGTGATACGATCTTCACCCCTTCCAAAGGTCTTTTTGCCAAAGCATCGTTAAGGCGTGTGGATGAGAACTTTGGAGGCAATGAGAATTTCTGGCGTTATGGTGCAAAAGCATTTTATTTTCATCCGTTAATGGATAAGATAACGCTTGGTTTAAGAGTGGAGGGTGAAGCTGTGCATGCTTCCGGGAATGACAGAATTCCTTATATCGCACAGCCTTCTATCAATATGCGTGGTATATCTGCCATGCGTTATCAGGGAGAGAAGATGTTGCTGGGTGAGGTTCAAGTGCGTTGGGAGTTTACAGAGAGATGGAATATGGTCTTCTTTGGCGGTGCGGGAAAGGTGTATGGTGATGAGTATCAGTTTCTACCCAACCTAGGTGCTGTTCAAGAGACCATAAGCTTTATGGATGCTCCGGCACATCCTGCGGGTGGTGTCGGGTTTCGTTATGAGCTGGCACGAAAATTTGGTCTCTGGGGTGGTTTGGATTTTGCAGCCAGTGAAGACAATACTTTTGCATTTTACATCACTGTGGGAAGTGCCTGGGGAGCATTTTAAAAGTTAAAATGACAGGATAATATCTATTTTCGGCAAAAAGTTTTTTATTTACTCTATTCATGTGGCAATAGAGTAAGTATTTGATAAAATATACTCTAAATTTTAACTAAAAGTGAACCTATGACAAAAAAACTATTTTTAATACTTACGCTACTCTCCTCAGTCTTTGCAGAAGAACAAGCAACTTATGTGGGTGATAAAGCTTGTGCAGAGTGTCACAGTAAAGAAGTCAAAGAGTGGAAAGGGTCACATCATGACCTTGCCATGATGGTAGCAGATGAGAAGTCTGTCAAAGGAGACTTTGACAATGCAACATTCAATTACAATGGTATTATTTCGACTTTTTACAGAAAAGACGGGAAATTCATGGTGCGCACCGACAGTGAAGATGGCTCTCTGAAAGATTATGAGATCTCTTATACCTTTGGGATCTATCCGCTTCAGCAGTACATGATCAAATTTCCAAAAGGAAATGTACAGGTGATGGACATCGCATGGGATAGTCGAAGCAAAGAAGAGGGTGGTCAGCGTTGGTATCACATTCATGTAGATGACAATGTCACTGCAGGGGATGTACTGCACTGGACAGGAGGTAACTTTAACTGGAACTATATGTGTGCAGACTGTCACTCTACGAATTTGAAGAAAAACTATGATGTAGAGACTAAAAGTTATCATACTACCTGGGATGTGATGAATGTCTCTTGTGAAGCCTGTCATGGTCCTGCTTCCAAACATATGGAGTGGAGTAAAGCCCAAGATAAAACAATTGCTAACAGCGGTTTTCCTCTCTCTTTAAAATACAAGGTAGGGAAGTGGGATGTCAATACCACAACAAAAAGGTCAGATCTGAATGACAAAGAGATAAGCGTCTGTGCAAAATGTCACTCCAGACGCTCACAACTTGATGATGATTTTACTCCGGGTGACAAATTTGATGACCATTATCTTGCCACGATGCTGGAAGAGGACCTCTATTTCCCTGATGGCAAGA
>JGI24024J18818_10001022_pt1 | contig 11285 bp, 11 predicted proteins | sample Cruoilmetagenom2_FD_18818 | JGI IMG/M metagenome (IMG submission 18818) | reverse complement strand
GCTTTCCATCTCTTCAGCGGCGGAGTCATCGTCGGCGCCTTCTTTATCGCTACGGATCCGGTGACGACTGTCACTACCAAAAAAGGACAGCTTATCTTCGGCGCCATGATCGGCGTACTGGTCTACAGCATTCGCAGCTGGGGCGGCTATCCGGACGCTGTCGCCTTTGCCGTGCTGCTGATGAACATGGCTGCGCCGACCATCGGCTACTACACGCAACCGCGCATCTATGGGGAGCAGGAGAGCAAGGATGGAGTATAAAAACATCCTGGCATCCGGGCTGATTCTCGGCTTTTTCGGCATCCTCGGCGCACTGCTGGTCTCCGGCACAGAGCAGCAGACCCGCGACATCATCATTCACAATGAGCGCATGGCGCTGCTGAATCAGTTGTACGAACTTGTGCCCCAGTCCGAAATTGACAACGATTTTTTACAACACCCGCTGACGCTGAATGCGCCTGAATTTCTCGGCATCAGCGATACCACTGCTTACGTGGGGATGCGACAGGGAAAACTGGCTGCAGTCGTGTTTGAAGCAACCATCCCCAACGGCTATGCCGGCCCCATCCTGATGCTGGTTGCTGTGGATAGCAAGGGAACACTCAAGGGGGTGCGTGTCGTCTCCCACAGTGAAACACCCGGACTGGGCGACAAGGTTGAACTGGAGCGCTCCGACTGGGTGCTGGGTTTCAACGGAAAATCGCTCACAAATCCCAGCGAATCGCAGTGGAAGGTCAAAAAGGACGGCGGGGTCTTTGACCAGTTTACAGGCGCGACCATCACCCCGCGGGCAATCGTCAACAGCGTCAGGAAAGCACTGCTCTATTTCGACCAGGAGCACCAGGTGCTTTTCAAACGCTACATTAAAGAGACCCAGGAAGAGACGCCCAAAAAGGCTGATATTGAGACTCAAACGTAATTAACAGTTTAACCTGTCATCTCGATGAAAGTGAGGAACGATTAACCTGTCATCCCGAGGGAAGAGAGGAACGAACGACGAGGGATCTTTCAATGTTGAACACAAAATCTCTCCTGCGCCGAGATGACAGCTATGAAACCTGAGATCAATAATGTCGAAAAGAGAGACAATGAGGCACACAAAGAGGTGCAAAATCCATCATGAACAGCTATAGAGAGATTATCACCAACGGCCTGTGGGGCAACAACCAGGCGCTGGTTGCGCTGCTTGGGCTGTGTCCGCTGCTGGCGGTCAGCAATACCGCTATCAACGGCCTGGGGCTGGGACTGGCGACAACCCTGGTGCTGCTGCTCTCCAACACATCGGTATCGCTGATCCGCCACGTGGTGCGCCCGGAAGTGAGGCTGCCGGTGTTTGTGCTGGTGATCGCCTCGTTCGTGACAGCGGTTGAACTCTCCATGAAGGCGTGGTTCTTCGATCTCTACAAGATCCTCGGCATCTTCATCCCGCTCATCGTCACCAACTGCGCCATCATCGGCCGCGCAGAGGCCTTCGCCTCAAAAAACAACCCGGCCAAAGCCGCCGTCGACGGCCTGGCAATCGGAATCGGCTTTACGCTGGTGTTGTTCGTGCTCGGCGCAAGCCGTGAATTGATCGGCCAGGGCACCCTGCTCTCGCAGGCGCACCTAATGTTTGGCGAAGCGGCAAGAGACTGGACCATCCAGATCGAGGGCTTCAAAGGCGCCCTGCTCGCCATCCTGCCACCCGGCGCATTCCTCGGCCTGGGCTCCATCATTGCACTAAAGAACGTCGTCGATCACTGGCAGCAAAAGCAGGCGGCAAAAGAACCCGTCGTTGAGGCCGCGCCGCAGGAGTCTCCCGGATAAGGATCAGATCCATTTATTAACCACAGAACAGACGGAACAGAGAGATAATAGAAGATGACTTCCATGTAGTCCTTGTGTTCCGTGGTTAGAAAGAGACCCGTAGAGTGGCATAAGCCGAGGCATCCCACCATTTTCCGGTGCAATGCGCTACCGCTTATTGCACCCTACAGTTCTGGTTAGGGGATCGCGGTCAGAGGACCTCTCCTACACACCTGGGAGATCAAGCGAATATGCGGGAGCATTTTTCGGCTGGCCACGATAGGAACGGAGGCTCTTACAGGCGGACCATCAGCACGTCGCAGGAGGCGTTGTGCAGAACCGAGTTGACGCTGGATCCCAGCAGGCGTTCGATGCCGCGGCGGCCGTGTGAGCCGATGACGATCAGATCGACGTCATGCTCATGCGCATAGTGGGTGATGGCATGCCCGGGGTTCCCGGTAATAACCTCAGCCTTGAGGTTGCCTATGTTTACGGTTGCCACCAGCTCATCCATTCTCTGGTGCGCCACTTCCAGCAGGGTTTTCTCCAGTTCAATATCAGTGGCGAGATCATAAAACTCCCCAGGCATCATCAGGTCATCGACCACGTGCAGCAGGGTCAGGTTGGCATTGCTTACGAGTGCAAGTTCCTGCGCCCGGTGCAGCGCCCTTTCTGAATGCTCTGAAAAATCGGTGGCCAGCAGGATATGACGATAGCCTGCATAGCTGTCGCGCTCGATCCGATTTGTCACCTGGGAGAGCCACTGCAATGCCTGCTGTGACTGACTAGTATCAAAATAACGCACCTCCGTATCGACAAAAGTGTTGCCGATCATGGTCATCCAGTGTTCCATGGAATTCTCGCCGAGCACAGCGATGCGTGCGAAATCCTGCTGATGCTTGACGCCAAATTTGAAGTCATCCCAGGCAGCCTTTGCCTCCCAACCCTCGAAATCTTCCAGCTTGATCAGCAGTGAGATAGGAGTCTCCTGCTGCAGTATCTCCTCGACGCGGGGAATCAATGCCTGATAATCCGCATCAGTCAGTTTGCCGCTCGCCTTGAAGGCATAAACATGCGTATCATCAACCGGGATCTCCTTAAACATCCTGCTGCTCCTCTTTATCAGAGCCACTCTGCTGTTCACGCTCCCTGATTCTTTCAGCGAGCTCCTCATTTAATTGTATCAACTCCACCGAGGTTTGATCTGCAACCATTTTCAACCGTTCCAGGATGCCAGCCGAGATATACATGGCATCCATTTTCAGGGCATCTCCCATACCCTCCCGGAGTTCATGCGCCTGTTCACCAACCTCCTTGAGGTCTTTGGCAAACTCACTGCTGATGTCGTCAATCTCATCTCGCGACAGCTCGCCCAAATCATGCAGCCGCGTCTGCGCCTGCTGCACCGCTTCGCCTAGGGTGGTTTTTTCTCTATCAAGAAACTCTTCGACATGCGTCAGCAGGGTTTCGTAGGCATGCTGAAATTTTGATTTCATCTCATTTGTATTCATCATATGTTCCTTTTTGGCATCTCGGTTTAGCGCTTACTCTTTCTTTAATATCGCCCTGTTTGTCGGATTCTTCAAGTGATATGAGTCATAAAACCCTTTTTAAACCACGGAACTGAGAGAATACAGGGAAAAAGAGAATTAACCACAGATGAACACGGATGCACACAGATATTACGGCATTTCTTCATCTGTGTTTATCTGTGTGCATTTGTGGTAAAAAAACAGACCCTGTGCTCTTCCATCATTGTCATCTCGATGCAGGAGAGATCTTGGTGTTCAAGATCCCTCGTCGTTCGTGCCTCACTTCCCTCGGGATGACAGAACAATTCCGTGTGTTCCGTGGTTCATCCTTAAAAGAGTGTTGCACTGAGCTCATTAACTGCCGCCATCATATCGGTGTCGTCCGTCAGCGCCTGTGAAATGGCGCACTGGCAGGCAACCACCGGGGCGACTCCATCCACCATCAGCTTGGCTGCGTGCACCAGCAGACGGGTTGACGCACCTTCATCCAGTCCCTGCCCTTTGAGGTTGCGCGTCATGTGGGCGAATTTCACCAGTTGCATCGCCTCAGCTGCTGCAATGCCGGACTCCTTGACGATAATGGTCTGCTCCAGTTCCATCTCCGGATAGTCGAATTCGAGCGCAATAAAGCGCTGCCGCGTCGATTGCTTGAGATCCTTGAGTACACTCTGGTAGCCTGGATTGTATGACATCGCAAGGCTAAACTCAGATGTCGCCCGCAGCACTTCGCCAAGCTTCTCAATCGGCAGCTCACGGCGGTCATCGGCAAGCGGGTGTATGACCACTGTGGTGTCCTTGCGCGCCTCGACGACTTCATCGAGGTAGCAGATGGCGCCGTGACGCACGGAGCGCGCCAGCGGGCCGTCGACCCAGGTGGTCTCGCCTCCCTTGATGAGATAGCGGCCAACCAGGTCGGACGCCGTCAGGTCGTCATGGCAGGAGACCGTGATCAGCGGACGTTTCAATCGCCACGCCATGTGTTCCATAAAGCGGGTTTTTCCGCAACCTGTCGGTCCTTTCAACAACACTGGCAAAGCGTTTCTCCAGGCGGCTTCGAAGATCGCGATCTCCTCGCCAACCGGTTCAAAATAGGGTTCTGTTTCGATCATGTAGGATTGCATTGATTCAGTCACAATTTTCTTCCCATTTTAAGTTAAGAGCATGAGATTGCTGTAACTTCTCAAAAAGCCCGTGCTTTGAAGAAGCATTTGCCGGAACTCATGTCATTTCGACCAAAGGGAGAAATCCTGATGCACCCTGTTAAATCCGCAGGTTTAAGATTTCTCCCTTTGGTCGAAATGACAATATAGAGGCCCTGCGCAGAGTTATTGAGATATTACAGATTGCTTCGTTCCTCGCAATGACAATTCCCGTCATTGCAAGCGCAGCACGGCAATCTCGAAGTATTCCTTATTGAAAGGATTATAACGACAATCGCATCGATACATTGATCAGTTCTATCTCCATATTTGAAATTTCGATAGAAACTATCCCCCGCGGGCTATATCCCCCTGACCGTTAGGGGAGTAAGATCAGCAAAATTTTTCGGATAGTTGCAGGTGGCCTGACGGCTACCTGTTATTTTTTCATTAATCCGTGACGGAGGAAGATCCATGACGGAAGTCGTCGCAACCAACGAAACCATTCTGGTGGTCGGAGGCGGAATCAGTGGTATGACCGCTGCCGTGGAAGCCGCAGAAACCGGGAAACGCGTGGTACTGGTCGAAAAACGCCCCTATCTTGGCGGACGTGTCAGCCAGTTCTATAAATATTTCCCTAAAATGTGTTTTCCCACCTGTGGACTGGAGATCAACCAGCGCCGCACCAAGATGAACCCCAACATCACTGTGCTGACCATGGCGGAGGTGACCAGCATTGAAGGTGAAGCCGGCAACTACAACGCCACCATCACATTGAGTCCACGTTACATCAACGAAAACTGCACCGGTTGCGGTGACTGCGCCAAGGCGGTTGAAGCCGAGTTCGATAACGAATACGACTACGGCATGTCCAAACGCAAGGGCGCCTATCTTCCGCATGTGATGGCGCATCCAATGCGCTACGTGCTCGACCCGGCGATTATCGGCACCGAAGAAGCCGACAAGGCCAAGACTGCCTGCAAGGTCGATGCTGTCGATCTCGAGATGCAGGAAGAGGAAGTCAAGTTCAACTGCGGCGCCGTCATCTGGGCAACCGGCTGGCAGCCCTATGATGCAGACAAGATTCAGCCCTACGGTCACGACCGTTTTGACAACGTGCTGAGCAATGTCGAATTTGAACGCATGTGTGATCCCAAGGGACCCACAGGCGGCAAGATTGTACGTCCTTCCGACGGCAAAGAGGCGAAGAACATCGCCTTTATCCAGTGCGCCGGTTCACGTGACCGCAACCACCTCTATCACTGCTCACGCATCTGCTGCATGGCAACCCTGAAGCAGACCAACTATGTCACCGACGCCCTGGGCGACGATGCCGATGTCACCATCTACTATATCGACATCCGCTCCATCGACCGTTTCGAAGATTTCTACAAAAAGGTCCAGGAGAATGAGAACGTCAAGTTCGTCAAATCCAAGGTCGCCAGTGTGACCCAGGACAGCGACGGCAATCCCGTCTGCAACGGCGTGGATACCGAAGGATACAACCGCTATGCGCAGGCGCATGACCTGGTGGTCCTGGCGACAGGCATGGAACCCAGCGTCGATGCTGACAAGTTCCCTGTCGATATCGTCGTCAACCGCGAAGGCTTTATCGAAGCCGATGAGAAAAACGGCGGTATTTTTGCAGCAGGCGTCGCATCCGAAGCACTGGATGTCAACCGCGCTGTACAACACGCGACCGGCGCTGCACTGCGCGCCATTCAGGTTGTTAACCGCGTTGCAAGTACGGAGGCCTAATCATGTCAGATGAAATTAAATATACCGGCTATCTCTGCACCGGCTGTGGCATTGGCGACAGGCTGGACGCTTCGCAGATCGAGATGATTGCCACGCGTGAAGGCAAGATGTCCGAATGCAAGAGCCACGAAATGCTGTGTTCGAAGGAAGGCGTGGAGATGATCCGCAACGACATCGACAACGATGGCGTGACCCATATCATGCTTGCGGCCTGTTCGAGACGCGCCAAGGTTGAGGCATTCAACTTCAGCGATGTCGCCATGACACGCGCCAATCTGCGTGAAGGCGTCATCTGGGTTCGCCCCGAAGATGACGAGCACCAGGAGACGACCCAGGAGATGGCGGACGACTATATCCGCATGGCCTGCGCCGAGCTCAAGGCATCGAAAAAACCCGCCCCTTCCGGCGAGCAGTCGCTGAACAAGAACATTCTGGTCGTCGGCGGCGGCGTCACCGGCATGACCGCCGCCATCGAGGCGGCAGCAGCCGGCTACACAGCGCATATTGTCGAAAAGAGCGGCGCTCTGGGCGGCTGGGCAGCCAAGTGGTACAAGCGGGTGCCTTTCAAGGCCGCGGCTGCCGGCACATCCAACAGCAGAACCGCTGATTTGCCACAGCCGATCGAGACCGGTGTGGAGGAGATGATCGCTGCGGTTGAAAGCAGCGATGGCATCACCGTGCATCTCAACAGCATTGTCAGCAAGACCTCCGGTGCTCCCGGGCGTTTCTCGGCTGATATCAGCACCGAGTCCGGCTCCACCACGACCGAGAACTTTGGCTCAATTGTGCAAGCTTCAGGTTTCACGCTGTTCGATCCCAGCGAGCTCTCCGCATACAACTATGCAAACTCTGCCGACATCATCACCAATGCAGAGATGGAGGAGCTGGCCAAAGCCGCTGACGGCGGAGCGATCAAGCGCCCTTCCGACGGCAAAGAGGTGCAGTCCGTTGCATTCGTACAGAATGTCGGCCAAAGCTCTGATAAAGAGGGAGAACTCCCCTACCACTCGGGCATCGGCGACCTGGTTGCAATCAAGCAGGCGATCTACTGCAAGGATCTGAATCCTGGCTGCAGCACCACCATCATGTTCAACAACCTGCGCACTCCAGGCGCCGCCGGTGAGGATTTCTACCGCGCAGGCCAACAGGCGATGGTTACCTTTACCAAGGGCGCTGTCACCGAGGTCATTGCAGGCGACTCTCCGACCGTCAAGTTCAGGGACCTGATCCTCGATGACGATGCCGAGATGGCATGCGACCTGGTGGTTCTTGATGTTGGCATGGTTCCCAACTCCGGTCCCGATCCCTACGCCGGCATGGAAAATGATGAGGGGAGTGATGCTGATTCTGAAGAGACTGTTGAAGAGAATGCCGATGCTTCTGAAGAAGCGGCGCCGGAGGTCTCTGTCGACTCCATTCTGAACCTCGAGTACCGCCAGGGCACCGACCTGCCGCATCTGAAATGGGGTTTTACCGACTCGCACTTTATCTGCTTCCCGTATGAGACGCGCCGCACCGGCATCTATGCAGCCGGCCCTGTGCGCCGTCCCATGGATATCAAGCAGGCGCAGGATGATGCAACCGGCGCTGCACTGAAGGCCATCCAGGCGCTGGAGCATGCCGGCAGCAATAACGCAGTGCATCCGCGTGTCGGCGACCTCTCCTTCCCCAGCTTCCGCAAAGAGGGCTGCACCCAGTGCAAACGCTGTACTGTTGAATGCCCCTTCGGCGCCATTAATGAGGATGAAGCCGGATTCCCGATGTACAACGAGTCGCGCTGCCGCCGTTGCGGCACCTGCATGGGCGCCTGTCCGGTACGCGTCATCTCCTTCGAGAACTACTCGGTCGAAACTGTCGGCCAGCAGATCAAGAATGTCGAGGTGCCGGACGAATTCGACGAGAAACCGCGAATTCTGGTGCTGGCATGCGAAAACGACGCCTATCCGGCGCTCGACCAGGCCGCAATCAGCGGCGAAGAGGTGAGCCCCTGGGCGCGGGTCATCCCGGTTCGCTGCCTGGGTTCGGTCAGCATCTCATGGGTGACCGACGCCATGAACAATGGTTACGACGGCGTCGTCATGATGGGCTGCCAGCGTGGTGAAGACTACCAGTGCCACTTTGTGCGCGGTTCCGCCATGGCTGCCGAGCGTATGGCCAAAGTCGGCGATACACTTCAGCAACTCGGCCTCGAAAGTGAACGCGTGGTCGTCCACGAAGTCGCGATTACCGACATCGAGCGTGCTCCGGCGCTGATCAAGGAGATGGAAGAGACCATCGAAAAGGTCGGCCTGAGCCCATTCAAATTCTAAGGAGCATTCGTTATGAGCGATCTCAATACCAACATGATCGAGAAGTATCGCAACAGCTTCCTCAACGAAGTTGAAGCAAATGTCGAGGAAGGCGAATGGGTCAAGATGTGCATGCAGTGCGGTGTATGCTCGGGATCCTGCCCGCTGGGCAACGCCTGGGACCATCCGCCGCAGGAGCTGTTCATGATGATTCGCGCCGGCAAGCGTGAAGAGGTCCTGAGCTCCGACTCCATGTGGATGTGCACCTCCTGCTACAACTGCATCGTGCGTTGTCCGCGCGAGGTTCCCATCACCCACATCATGCACGGCCTGGCGCACTACGCCAAGCGCCTCGGCATGCAGCCCAAGGAGCAGCCTACTGCAAAATTTGCACAGCTGTTCTGGGACAACCTCATGAAGAAGGGGCGCGTCAACGAGCTCAAGCTCGGCGTCGATCTCTACTTCAAGGTTGGCGAAGGCATGAAAACCGCCATGAAGAACAAGGACATCGGCATGGCGATGTGGAAAGCCAAGCGCATGAACCCGATGGAGTTTTTTGGCGGCCACGCCGTCAAGGATCTCGGCGGCTTGCAGAAAGCGATCAAAAAAGCCGAAGAGCTGGAAGCAGCCCGTCTCGAAAAGCACAAGGCCTGAGGAGCATAAACCATGGCAACACGTGAATATTCGTTCTACCCCGGATGCTCCTCGCAGAAAGGCGCGTCTTCATCCAACTACCTGGTGTCGGTCGAGACCATGTGTGAAGAGCTGGATATCAAGCTCAACACCATTCCCGACTGGAACTGCTGCTCCGCCTCCATCGGCTATGCCGGAGGTGGCGAGCTGCCGCGTCTGACACTCTCGGCGCGCAACATTGCGCTCTCCGAGGAGCATAATCCCGACCAGGAGATCGTCGCAACCTGTGCGGCCTGCTGGCTGGCAACCAAGGAGGCGGCAGAGCGCCTGCATGATGATCCCGATATGCTGGCGGATGCCAATACCGCACTGGCCGAGGCCAGTCTCAAGCTGACGAACCAGACTCCTATCAAGCACATGGCGGAAGTTCTGGTCGAGGATTTCGGTTTCGATGCGATTGCAGCCAAGGTCAAGAAGCCGCTGGAAGGTCTGAAAATCGCCGGTTATGTCGGCTGTCAGACCAACCGTCCTTTCGGCATCGCCGGAGAGTCATTCGAAAATCCGAAATATCTCGACAAGATCGTCGACGCCCTGGGCGCCGATTCGGTCCCCGACTACGAGAAAAAGGTGCAATGCTGCGGCGGCGCGCTGGCCTTCTCCGAGCCGGAGAAGTCTCAGGAGATGATCAAGGGCATTCTCGAGTCCGCCTACGATCACGGTGCCGACATGATCGTGACACCCTGTCCCGTCTGCCAGATGAACGTCGAGGTCTACCAGGGTCAGATCAATGAAACCCACGGCACCAAGTTCGACATGCCTGTACTCTACTACTCGCAGTTGATGTCGGTCGCCTTCGGACGCTCTGCGAAAGACGCGGCATTGAACGGCCAGGTCGTCAAGGCCAAGCAACTGGAAGAGATTGCCGGCAAGTAAGGCGGGATCAACAGCAACGCAATTGAAGCCCCGTTGATACGGGGCTTTTTTACGCCATCATCAGAAAGGAATTTAACCACAGATGAACACAGATGCACACAGATACTATTGAGGCTTTTGCAAAATTCGTAAATAGTAAGTTTTGTCATCTCGAACGAATGTGAGAGATCTTATGAATCAATAAGTGAAGATTTCTCCTTTCAGTCGAAATGACAGCTTTTGAGCGTTTTTCAAGAGGCCCTATTAATCTGTGTTTATCTGTGTGTATCTGTGGTAAAAAACAAGAGATATATTGCAGGAGCGGTCTTCTGACCACGATAGAGTGAGATGCCGAACAAACGCAAGCTGTCTAAACAGGAGCGCCGTCACTACTATGAGCAGATGGTGCAGCGCTATACCAAACAGCGGCAGAGAAATGCAGCGGCTGCCGCCGGTTGTCAGCAAATGATCTTTGTACTGGATCATCTCAAGGCGGGGTTCAATGTCGCCAAGATTTTTCGCAGTGGCGAGAGCTTCGGCGTGCATGAGATTCACCTCATTGATATCCCGCCATTCGATCCTGCGCCGTCCAAGGGCGCTTTCAGAAAGGTCCCTGCCCGCTTTCATGACCATTTTGACAGCTGCTATCAGGAGCTGATTGAGCGAGGTTATCAACTCTTTACGCTGGAGCCCGGTTGCAGCGCTAACTTAAACGTGACAGAACTACCTGAAAAAAGCGCCTTCGTCATGGGCCACGAGGAGCATGGCATCAGCTTTGACCGCAGTGAATATGACATTCAATGCCTCTCGATTCCGCAGTTTGGCCAGACCGAAAGCCTCAATGTCAGCATCGCTGCCTCGATCGTGATGTATGAATACAGTCGCCAGCATACGAAATAGATTGCAGAGAGCCTGCCGGAACAGAGACCTACACATAGGATGTGCTGAGGTACGAAGCGCATCTGGATTATGCCGTGGCAAATATGGCGGTTTCGCAATACCGGCCTGCTATGGCGGTCGCAGGGGAGATAAGCAACAGCACATCCACCATGAATCCGGCTTCGCTGTCCCTTTACGGCCCACAAGCCGGAATCACGCCAGTAACCGGAACATCGTCACCACGGTAAAGCAACTGGCCACGCTGGTGGCGAATACCAGTCTGGACGCTAGCCTGGCGTCACAACCGTAGCTACTGGTCAGCACTACCGCCAACAGTGCCGAGGGCATGGCAGCCTCCA
>JGI24024J18818_10001021_pt1 | contig 11287 bp, 10 predicted proteins | sample Cruoilmetagenom2_FD_18818 | JGI IMG/M metagenome (IMG submission 18818) | reverse complement strand
TTCCCCTCTGCAATCTCTACAATCTCTTTACCGACGTCCAGCGTGTGATACTGCTCGACCTCAACTGTGGCAGCCGGAAGCACCTGACCGCCATACTTCGCATTTCCGGAGAAGACAAATCCCTCTTCCATGCCGTACGGTCTCACATACGGGATGACCTCTGTCTGCTCCGCTGCAACCTCGGAATCCCAGCCATACCATGTCTCTTCGCCGCAGTGAATCACGGCTTTGCAGTAGTCGATCAGATTCTCTCCATCATCCTCGTATTTCACCAGTACGATGGAATCGCCGTCCTGATCAACGGTAAACGTTGTTTTATAGGCTACAAAGTCACCAGGACTTCCGTCTTCATGCTGTCCCGGAACAGTGATCTGTTCGGGTGTAAGCTGCTCGACTGTTCCGTCAGGATTTGTGACAGAGATCTCAGGTGCGGATGTCATATCAAATGATATGTGCTCGTATGGGTGACCCCACATCACATATACTGTCTTTGTCTCGCCCTGCTCTGCGATGTAGTCTTCAGGTGTCACATCCCAGACGGTAGCCTCGCTGTCGCTTGGAAAGACCATCGTGAAATGCGCACCAGCGATGCCGGTACACGCGATCAGCAGCAATGTTGCGAACGCGGTTAGTAGTGTGTTTTTATTCATATTTATTACATCCTATGTTGTTAGGTATGCACGAGATATGTGTTGGTGTTATCTCGGTATGTGACAGTGTTTACCCCTCCTATATATATCTTTTGCGAGACCCACGCGCGAGGATGCGGACATTCATACCAGAATTGACATTCTGGCGCCGCCACAATGGCAGAATGTTACGAATCTGATAAAGATAATACATAATCCCACATATCTGAGGATTGTCAGAAATTTTGCGTGATGATTGAACTTTGATCTTAAATTAACCGGTGTACGCCAGAGCTTTTAAGTATCAGTCATGGTTTACATCTGTATTGTGATTAATATGACCTGTACAACTTCACTTTACACGGGCGGGCAGACCGCATTCATTCACGACTCAGATATGCATGAACAGATCATACCGGCTCTTGGCATCTGCTCGGATTCCTGCGCAGGATTGGTAGCCGGAGAGATCATAGGTATCTATTCGATGGTCGCGGATTCTGACCGCGAAGAGACATACCCCCACCCATCAACTCATCTCAATACCGTCTTTGAAAGGCTGGACCAATTGATCGCACTGGATGTAGACGATGTGGTCACAGATACGATTCTGTCCAATTCCGGGCTCAATTCTGCGTTCGATGTGATCACCAGATTCAGAAGTCGTTACACCGCAGAACTGGAGATCGAACAGGCGAACGCAATATTGAATAGCAGTGACCCGTGGCGATCGCTCAAAGGTTTCGACTACTTTTCCAATTATATCCAGCTTGCAAGAACCGAATTTCATGGAGCCGGACTCAAAGCGGGCGACACAGTTCTCTTTCTCGGAAGCGGACCGCTGCCACTCAGCTTAATCATCCTCTGCCGCGAGTACGGACTCAGAGGAATCGGAATCGAGCAGGAAAAAGAGAGGGCAGAACTCTCGCGAAAGGTGATTGAGAGAATTGGGCTCTCAAAGGAGATCCAGATAATCGATGGCAACCAGTTCACGCTGCCCCTGGAGGGGCCGGTCGATCTGATCATGGTGGCTGCTCAGGCAGAACCAAAAAGTGCGATCTTTAGCTATCTGGCAGAGGTCTTGCCTGCAGGAACAAAGATATCATACCGCATCTATGAAAAAGGGATGAGGCGGCTGTTGGACACGTTTTCTCGCTACGAACTGCCAGAAAATCTCAGAGAGTATAGGAGAATCCGGCCAACACCTCCTGCCAATAACACATCCGTCTTTCTGTCGGTAGGTTGTGCATGAGCGTCCGGTTTGAATATTCTGAGATGCGGTTACGCATCAAGACGCGTGGCAAATTGGTTCCATCTGCCGATACCCTTTAGTACCACCACCGCTCAAAACCTCTCTTATATGCCCGGGTGGCCTAGCCGGGATGGCGCCAGACTCATAGGGACAACAGAAGTGCGCTGAAATATCCGGAGAAATCTGGAGATCACGGGATCGAAACCCGTCCCGGGCATTGTACATATTCTGCGAGGGTCAGTTGGATGTGCAACAGTACAAAAGGCGTGGATTAGCAGTAACTGCTCATATATAAGTAAATAAAACAGGGTCCTGCAACCTCACTATGTCCGCACTGCATGACCCGGAACCGGTACAATTGGAGATTCCAGTGAACTGCACCCGGAGACTTTTGTTCTTTGCGCCATTGCATCTTTCTCGTTATTGTTTTCGTATCTGACATTCCGCACGTGTTTTTTGTAAGAAGATCTATTCTTGCAAATGGTGACTATTGGCTAATGATTGTGATTTTTTGTTTTTGAAGACAATATATTTATTAAAATACATACTTATTAAATACACCTGTAAAGCACTCTCTGTTGAAATTGGATATGTTGTGCCACCACAGTATAAAAATAATATTTTTTAGATATTCAAAACCGCTACCAGTAGAAATTATGTAAAATGAATGACCACCTGCGGAATGTCAGTTAGAAGAGTGCCATACGCGATATGCGCTCGATTTCGGACACGGTCAATTCGATGGTGAAACGCAGGTTCGGCGTGCCGTGGAGGAAATGGCTTAAATCGCGGAAGGGGGCTGAAACTTGAACATGGTATTGGAAGGGTGGAGTATCTTGAGATATCGGAAGCCGTGGTGCCTGACTGGCGCAGGCAGGGGTATCGGTCGAATTTTGCCCCACCACTTTCACGAGGGTTACCTTTATGTACTATGGGCGCCATAATAACTCATTATCATTATGATAATAATGATGATAACTTCAGGGATGTGGCAACAATGCAGAACAATACAGACACGGGGTGTGTGGAACGAATAGAACGACTGAAGCGGGAGAAGAACGCAATCATCCTCGCTCATAACTACGAAAGACCGGAGATCCGAGCTGTGGCGGACGTCGTTTCCGGATCTTTGGGGCTCACAGAGGCGGCAAACGAGACGAGCGCCGACACAATCCTCGTCTGCGGTGTCGATTTCATGGCAGAGATGGTAGCAGTCATGAACCCGGACCGAAAAGTCATCTCTCCGATCCAAAATGCNGNNTGCCCGCTGNCACAACAACTGTCGCCGCGGAAGTTGCGCGACGCAAANAGGGTGAACCNGGACTCNGAGGTTCTACTNTANCTGANCGCGCACGCAAGTGNCATAGCGCTTGCCGACTGCGTCTGCACCGCTNCNAATGCGCTGACGGTNNCAGAGNCGATGGACCGCGGTTCACCCATCCTGTTCGGTCCCGATNATGGTGTATCCTACTACATCAGCAAACGGACTGGAAGGGAGCTTATACCCGTTCCTAAGAACGGGGCGTGCCCCGTGCACCACAAGATATCGCTTGAAGCCCTGATTGCGGCAAAAGCGGCACATCCCGGAGCAAAAGTCGTTGCTCATCCGGAATGCCGACCGGAAGTTCAGGATCACACGGATTACGTCGGTTCAACAGACGGGATCCTGAGATTTTGCAAGAAAGCTGACGCCGGGGAGTTTCTGGTGGCTACCGATTCCGGGGTGTCTTGCATGCTTCAGAAGGAGTCTCCGGAGAAGACGTTTTATCCGATATCCGATGATCTGGTCTGCCCGCGCATGAAGGTTCCGACACTCTCAAAGCTGGAGGAGGCGCTGGCAATGGAGAAGTTCAGGGTAGTTGTGCCGCAAGAGATCGCTGATGCCGCGAGAATGCCGATTGAGAGAATGCTCGAACTGTCCTGAAAGGACTCTACCGATTAAGAAGGGGTGATTGTGCACCCCACCCCTATCAGAACGGTACAGAAATGTGTTTTCCTGAATTGATTTCGGGAAATCGACGATTGCGATATCAGCGCCGAAGGCATAAAGACTGTCATAATAACACTAAATCCGGATAAAGACACGCCAAAACTGGTGTGGATGGATTAAACAAATAATCGATCCAACGAAGTTCCGGAACACTTTTCACTCCATATATCAGAGAGACTTTATTTTCCGTACGCAATGATTTCATCACGTATTGTATGAATAAACGATTTTCGTGAATCTATATGGCAACAGTCACCATATTCGTGTCATTTACGCCATTTTTTCCGGTTTCATTCGTAACAAGCGGCGGATGCTGGAACTGGAGAGGAGTGGGCTACGCCATAAAGCAGGGCAGACCTTGATGGGGGGCGAACAGTCTGATTGAGCAGTGTTAATTTAAAAGAGGTGCTTACATTCGGAACCGATTCCGGATTTTCGATATTTCGTGCGGCAAAAGTACTTACTCAATATTGTGTTATCCGCATATAAAACCACGAGATTAACACAGAACTCTTGTGGAAATCTGTGTAATCTTGTGGTTAGCTAAACGCGTACTTGTTTTCCAATTTAACGAGAGGGACGCGAAGAGTGTTGTCAATCGTGGTCTTCACGTCTCTCGTGTTGTGGTACATCCAACTGATCATTTATGGACCTCACGTGATCTCCGGACAGTGGCGGTGACCGCAAAGAACACAAATCCCCCTGTTGATCATGTTATGGGCGCATCAGTCGCTGTGTGTTCATGGTCCAATTGCCCATTACCGCATTTCACATAGTCCACTACTTCATCAAACTCCCGCACCACCCCATATTTTCGATTAAAGAACGTAAGCACGTTCCTAACGTCTCTTGTGAGCAGAAATTCCGCGTCAGGATGCATCGTCGTCACATACCCTGGCCAATCGATGATCTCAACACCTTCCGGGCTTGCGAAGACGTTGTACTCGCTCAGATCCGCGTGGATAAATCCTACGGCGTATATTTTCCTGATCTGCTCGATTATACCGTCCAGAAACCAGTCCGGATCGTCCACAGTTGTCTTTGAGAGTTCGCTTCCGTTAGCAACGGTCATCACGACCACGTGCCGATTGTAATCAATGATTCCTGGCACACGGACCGTGTTCTGCAGCATGGCAAGCGCATCACGCTCACGCTCGGCTGCGCGCTTGGCTACGAATACCCAGTGATGCTCCTGCCCAATATCGCGCTGGCGTGCCACCTGCTTGAAGCTCGTGTATCCGGCGCGGTGGAACTTCAAAATCACAGGTTCGGAATCGTAGATTCCCTCATACACAACCGACTCCTTCCCAACGCCGATATTCTCTCCAATCGCTGAGAGCCCCCGCCGTGTCAGCCTGCCCAGCGCAAGTACGTCGTAGCCACCGAAATGTATCCGGTAACCCGTGTACGGCATAGTGGTCCTCTTGATGAGTCCGAATTTGAGGAGCCTGTTGATGCGATACGTAACCTCACTTGTGGGCAGTCGCGAAAAAGAGGACAGTGTATCCGATAAAACCCACTGGTAGTTCCGCATACCAATCTCTATGCCTGTGAGTACACGGAAATCGTTCTTTTCCAGTTTCTTAAAGACCGAGCTATCAAACATTGTGGTTAAGTGATGAAGCCAAGGTCCGGATTCGAACCGGAATAGAATCGCTCTGCAGGCGATCGCGTTGCCTCTCTGCCACCTTGGCGCGGGTTACTGCACTTGGAAATTGTGCAACGATTTCTTGGTGTGTTATGGTATATAAGATATATGCAATTCGTTGCGAGACCATTTTATGCTAAACCGTATCTGTTATTTGGGATGCGTTTAGCTGAGGTGCAAAAACCACGAGATTAGCACAAGAAGATGGTGGTCTATCTCGTGGAAATCTGTGTAATCCTGTGGTTAGCTAAACACGTACGTTATTTGTAACTTTCTGCCACAGAGGTCACAGAGACGCCTTTTCCACACATCCAAATCCCTTCTCGGTAGTCTCTGTGGCGGTCATCTATAGTTCCAAACCATGCCTGCGGAGCATTATAGTTGCCACCAGAAGCGGGTGTTTTGGGAAGCGTGCAGCGAAAAACGGATGGTGAATCTCAATTCCCGGTTATCTCTCGCCCTCGCAATCACCACTATCACCTCCATCGCACCCAACATCGCAGACATCACATCCAGACCCGCGCTTGACTCCGTCCTCTGAATCCAGAACCCGTGTTGCATAAGCAAGTACTGTTGCGTTCGAGAGCGTTCCCGCAATCAAGATTGCATCGAAGATCTCCTCTTTTGACAATCCCAGCTTCTCTGCGATGCGGATGTGCATTCGTAGGCAGTGATCGCACCTGATCGCAGCGGATACTCCAATTGAGATCAGTTCAATCGTCTGGGGGTCGAGACGTTTGAATTCCCGGATGATTGCGCTGTCGTAGAGTATCTTCGGGACCAGGAGCTCAGGCGTCTCCTTCATGAACTGCAGGATGTACGGAACCTCGCCGTAGTACTTCTCAACAGCATCGAGCAGTTCACCCACAACATCCTCAGGATCCCTCTTCATGATCCGCTGTATCTTCTCGATGTCCATCCGCACCCCTCCTAAATTACAAAACCGGTCACTGATTTTGGTAGTATTCTGATCAGCATGTAATCTCTCACGCCGGACGGTAACACCCTGGCAATCTCGCCAAGCTTTGGACCCTCTTCAAACTCTATATTCTCTATTGCCTCTTTGTATTGCGAATACGGAAGTTTTACGCGAGCACCCATGAGTTGCAGCGTGATTGGCGCTGGAGAGAGAGATTTGTTGATCTCCGGGATATGCTCCTTGATCTCCTTCATAAGGCGTGCCGGATGTGTGGTCAGCGGGTCCTTTGAGATCTCGAGTCTCTGTTCATCGAGGATTGTGCCCACCACCTCTGCCAACTTATCGAGCGCGCCAATCTCACCTTCGTTTCTCAATCGGTGTGCAATCCTGCCGAGATGCCCGACATACGCCTTCGCATACGCAGGAGTCGTGCTGAGTTCAGGTGTGCCAGTGATGACACACGGAACCTCAATATCCTTGTACAGCACGTATTTCTCTTTCATCAGGCAGTTCTCGAAGTTTCCGAGTGTGAAGAGAGCGAGATCATGCTCGTCTGCCAGTGCACGTTCCTTTGATGAGATCTGTGCAATCCTCCGACCGACACCCCTCGCAAGCCCGATCAGCGTTGTGTTTGCGCCCTGTCTGCGCATATACTCTGCCACATCGCAGGAATGGTGTGGAAGATGGTGGTATGCCAGCGTCGGTGCGATCACGATTATGTCTGTTCCGGTGAGCGGCGCTCTTGTGATCTTGGCGCGGAGCTCCTTTGCCAGATCCTCGAGCATGGATACATCCTCGTGCGGGCAGAGCATCTGGATCATGACCTCGGTCTGCATGTAGTTTGTCTGAAGGACGTATCCGCCAAGGTCCTCGATCAACTCGATTACGAGATTGTGTTTGAAGACGCCGCCCTCGTACATGATCGGTTCAAGCATGTCCGGAAACCTCCATTTCAATGCCCTCTTTTAGCTCAGCCATCATCTCTTCCGCCCTCTTGATCCATTCCGGTTGTATGGGATCCTCTGACGCCACAAAGAGCATCTCTGATCCGGTGGAGACGTGGTGCCTCACACGGAAGCCCTCCGGCGTGATTCTAAGAAGGGCATCTGCGAGCCGCACCTCAATCTCCTTGCGCGGATCGGCAATGACCGTATCCGCAATCGATTCGGATGCCTCTTTCATCTCCTCGGTTGTAATTGTCATCGTCTTTTTGTCGGGCTGCTCGATATTCTCGTGCCCGTACTCCATTCTGAGTCTGCCAAGCAACTGGGGCACGTATTCTTCGTTTGTCAGCTCCAGAATCACCTGTTTACTGCTCGCCGTTCCGAGTGTGACGTCTGCAACATCACGGACCCGAATTGGCGGAAGACCGGTCCTGATTAATGTGCAGAAGATAAAAACCGGTTCAACCGGGTCGATTTCGACCCACAGACGTCCGAGAACTGTTGTGAGTTCCAGATCAGAAAGGACATCACGAATAACTGAGTCATACGCCTCCGCGCCTGCCTCGTCCGGGGACTCGACTTTGAATACCTCGAGCGGTTTCATGAACTGTCACCACCTGCCATCGCAATCACTCCTCGATGAAACCCGAGGCGAGCAATGCAGAGCCCACCGCGCCGATCAACTGTGCGTGTGGTGGCACGATCACCTCTGCCTGTAGCAGTTCGTGCATCGCATGCGGTAGCCCCTCTATGAGCGATGTACCCCCGACCATGATCACAGGCTCTCTCACCTCGACCTCCTGGAGTTGCTGCTCAAAGACCTGCTCCGCAACGCTGTAGCATGCTGCTGCCGCAACATCCTCGTGGCGCGCCCCTTTTGAGAGCGAGTTCACAAGACTCTGTATGCCAAAGACGATACAGTAGCTGTTCATCGAGATTGCGGACGCGTCGCCTGCGAGTGCAAGCTTGCCGAGTTCGGTGATATCGACACCCAGACGTTTTGCGGTCATCTCAAGGAATCGCCCTGATGCGCCTGCGCAGATTCCACCCATCGTGAATATTCCGGGAATTCCGTCGTTCACTGATATTGCTTTGTTGTCCATTCCGCCGACGTCAATTACGGTTGCTGCCCCTTTCTGCCGGTCGGCAAGGTATACAGCGCCCTTTGAGTTCACGGTGATCTCCTCCTGGACCAGATCCGCATTGAACGCATCTCCCAGAAGGAATCTGCCATATCCGGTCACACCCAGCGCCTGAATCTCGTCTCTCTTGATTCCTGATTCCTGAAGCGCTGTTGCAAACGCCTCCTCCGCGCTCTTTATAACATCGGTGGAACTGACCCAGCCGAATCCGAGAACCTCGTCATCCTTCATGACCACAGCTTTCGTGGTGGTTGATCCCGAGTCGATTCCTGCGGTGATGCCGGACTGAGTCTCGCGTGCGAGCAGACTGCGCCTCTTGGCGATCGTTGTCAGTGCTTCCATCCTCGTTAGGAGAGTATCTGCCGTGGTTCGCTCGGTATACGAGTAACTGATCACAGGAAGCCCGGATTTATCGTGGATGTACCTGCGAATCTCGTTTCGGACGAGCGCGCCCTCTGCACACCGGAAGCATGTTCCGATGAATACGGCGTCAGCAGTGGTGTGTCCCTCAACAACCGAGATTGCGCGGGCGAGCATCAATTTGAGGTCAGGACTCGTGACTTTCAGTCCGAATTTCGCCTCTGCTACCTCCACCTCGTCAAGATCGATGTCCGGAAAGATGATCTTTGCTCCGACCTGCTCTGCGGCTGATTCAATCTCGCCCTGAATTCCGGTATACTCGGAACCACACGAGATCTGTGCGACCTCTATTTCGTTCATGCGTCCGCCTCCGTTGCGCCCTCAAGACCTTTCAAGAATTCGGATATCCTGTAAACGAAATTCTCCGCATCAGCATCCGATGTCGGATAATTCAGCTCGAGAATCGGGATTCGTTTTGCGCGTATCAGAAAACCTACGAGCTCGCTTGTGCGCTGGCAGCCCATGCATCCGAACCCGATCGGTGCGTCCTCGACGAGAATCGCCGCCTCTGCATCCTCGATCAATGGATCTATAAGCGACATGCGCCCACGAACGCCTGCAGGAACCTCGACAGCTGCATACTTGAGCCCACGTTTCGGGTCTTCGGGCGTGATGTTGAGGGGCGGAGAGTCGATCCCCGCCGTCGTGACTTTTTTTCTGATCTCCTGCATGATCGCAAGCGGCTTGTGACCGAAGCGCTCGACGAGATCATAGAGGATCAGACTGTTGCTTGGGTAAATGAAGATGTTTTTCATGTTCCGCCTCGCTGATGTGCTATGATGTGTAAGATATGATCGATTCCGGTATATGAATGTGTCTGAATGTGACTAAAGGAAAAGCGGTATGAATGCTAAAGTAGTTTGTGGTTGTGACTGTGTCATGGCGAAAGCGGGAGTGGACTGGTGGCAATCGCAGAAGGCGAGACAATATCTGATCAGCGCCATCGCCCAATTCAATGAGACTGTGGCTTGCAGAAGGAAAGATAACGAAACCGGGTCTTGCAAATCGATTTTTAGAGTGTTGGACCTGTTGTGCGACGGATTTCGTGCACGCAATGACGCAGACGAAGAACCGGATGATCTGTGGGCGCGCGGGGTTGTGGAGTGCCTGCTTGGCAACCCGTCAAACCGGCTTGCGGTCTACGGCACACTGATGCGAGGCAAATCGAATCACAGGGTAATTGAGGGGATTGCAGGTGAGTGGAGATGCGGGTTTGTGCACGGGCGTCTGTATGAGCATTACGGGTTTCCGTTCTTTGTGCCGGATGCCGGCGGGGACCTAATCCCGGTTGACGTCTTGAGTTCTACCAAACTTCCTGCCGCGTGGGAGCGGATCGATCGGTTCGAGGGAGTCTGGTACAATAGATGCCTGGTACTGGTGCATGATTCTAACGACGAGGTGCTCTTTATCGCAAACATCTATTGCAAAGCGTCTTTTTCGCAATTGCAAATCTACTGATCGATTCCGGAACCGCGCGAACGCGAGGGATACAATAACGATACGCGTTTAGCCATACTCAGCGACCGGCATAAACTGTGATTGCCATGGCGCGTACACATCATACTGCCACAGAGTGAGTCTCCTGCCAAGTCGTGCCCATAGCACACCTCTTGTTTGAGATAATGGCACCGATGTTATTATTGAAGCCCCTCATAGAACCGGACTTGAAGATTTTCCTCACCCATACTCTGAACACACGCGTCCCCGGATCGCTCTATGAAACGTTTCAGCCAGATAAGGAAAGGCGATATTAGGTAGATTCGAGTTTGTATACCCCCCAAAGCATGGGAGCTGGTTGAATATGGCAGAGATTGAGTTTAACGTGCTCACCGGACAGTGTTTGAACAGAAGAATCGATGACATCGAGGTTGTCAGGAAAGAGGTACTGGCATGGCAGGAATTCAGAAACAACAGAAATGCGAGAGTCAATTGGCAATTCACTGCAAAGGCTGCCCGGATAAAGTTATCTCGTCTTTATCCGGCACTTGAAAGTTGACGTGACACTATAAATGGGGCGTGATTGAAAGAAGTGGTAGGAGCGTCTTATGGAATAACTTTGGTAACCATTCCACCAGAGCCTTTAAAGATGGGTGCAGCAGAGGTTGACCGCATCACCCAATGGGCGATTTCCATGAAAGAACTGAACACGCTCATACTCGAACTCCGCGAGATTGCACTCGATAGCGGCGCAAACGAGTTGCAACAGATTCCCGCAGGAATCGTGAAGACGGCGGCATGGGTGCGGTTCAAGTGCAGATACGGGTGTAAGGCTTATGGCAAGCATCTCTCATGCCCGCCGTACTCACCAACCCACGAGGAAACGGAGAATGTGCTCCGTGACTACGA
>JGI24024J18818_10001020_pt1 | contig 11287 bp, 7 predicted proteins | sample Cruoilmetagenom2_FD_18818 | JGI IMG/M metagenome (IMG submission 18818) | reverse complement strand
TGAAATCAAAGATGGACTACAATGTCGTTCGCGTAAAATATAAAACACTTTATTCGTATAAAACTGTAATTATCGATATGCACTTAGTACCAATTTTAATTGAAAGCAAAAGAATTCCGATAGAAGAGAAAGGAAAAAACGAGTATGAATCTGTAGCTTCTTCAAATTACAATTAACTTAAACAAGCTAAAAAGTAAAGACCATTTCTTTCCATAGGTTACAAAACAAAAAAACCTCAGACTATACTGAAGTTTTTNATCGGCTAACTTATTAANTTACAAGACTTAAAGTTAACAACACAACTATTTTTACTCATATCACTTCTATTGTTGTCATAGGAATTCGTGATATGCTTTGCAATTGTTGCGGTCTGGACGGGACTCGAACCCGCGACCCCCTGCGTGACAGGCAGGTATTCTAACCAGCTGAACTACCAAACCGTTGCTTTAAGCAGGTGCAAATATAAGTGCGTTTTTTCTATTGGCAAAATGATTTTTACTTTTTTCACAAAAAATTATTTCTACTTATTAGATAGGTCATTAATATTTGTTCATAGCCATTTGAGATGTCAACCGGAACATAATCAATTTTATATTGCATACATTTTAATTTCAACTCTTTAAAATACTTATTAACTCTTTTCTGGTAATTTTCTTTAATATTACTAGCGAACAAATTAATTTGTTCGCCTGTTTCAACATCCACAAATTTCTTTGGAGTGTTATCAAAATTAAAATTTAATTCACGTTTTCCATCATACGTATGAAATAAAACTACTTCGTGTTTGTTATACTTTAAATGTCGTAATGCAGCAAATAATTCTTCTTCTTGTTTATCTGCTTGCAACATATCTGTAAATAGAAATATTAATGATCGTCTACGGATTTTTTCAGCAATCTCATGTAAAACTTTATAGGTATTAGTGTTCTTTTCAGACTTATGAATCAATAAATTTTCTAATTGATTCAAAAGCATCCTTCGGTGCTTTTCATTTCCTTTTGCAGGAGCATAATATTCATTTTTATTTGCATAAATACTTAATCCAAAAGCATCTCTTTGTCGTTTTAAAATTTCTAAGAGAGCTGCAGTAGCAATTACAGAAAATCCAATCTTATTAAGATTTTTAGAAGATGTTTTTTCTAACTCAGGATAATGCATCGATGCAGAATTGTCTATGATAATGTGACATCTTAAATTAGTTTCCTCTTCGTAACGTTTGACAAATAGCTTTTCAGTTTTAGCAAATAACTTCCAATCAATATGTCTTGTGCTTTCGCCTTTATTATAGAGGCGATGTTCTGCAAATTCAACAGAAAATCCATGAAACGGACTCTTATGCATACCGGTAATAAAACCTTCAACCACTTGCTTGGCTAAAAGTTCTAAGTTTTGAATATTACTACTATTATAATCCGCTAACTGCATAAATCAAAAATAAGAAATAACCTTTTTCTAGCAAACTTTAATTGATACAAACAAAAAAGGTTTGATTCTATTCAGAATCAAACCTTTAAATATGAGGTAATTACACTTTTTTATAAAAGAGCATTTAATTTATCTGCATAAACATTTTTAGGGGCTACTCCAACTTGCTTATCAGCTACTTCTCCGCCTTTAAATAATAAAATTGTAGGTATATTTCTAACACCATATTTAGCTGCAAATTCTTGATTTGCATCTACATCAACTTTTGCTACCGTTACTTTATCTCCAAAATCTTTTGATAATTCTTCTACTATTGGAGCTATCATTCTACAAGGTCCACACCATGCAGCCCAAAAATCTACTAAAACAGGTTTGTCTGATTTTAATACTACTTCATCAAATGTAGCATCGGTTACTTCTATTGCCATAATTTATTTTTTATTAAGTGTTAAGTTCTATTTTACTTCAAGCAAAAATAAAAAAATATTTTACTAAAAATTCAGAAAATAAATTTCTTTTTCTTATAGTAGTATTTAAAAGATTGATTTACTTATAATTTTTCTATTCTAAAAAACTTTGGAAGCTATTGCTTTAATATTATCTGATTTTCCCATAGAGTAATAATGAATTACAGGTACTCCCGCTTTTTGTAATTCTTTTGATTGTGTAATTGCCCATTCAATTCCAACTTGTCTTATTTCTTTATTGTCTTTACATTTTTCAATTTCATTTACTAAAATATCCGGAAGGTTCAAATTAAAAACTTGAGGCAAAATGTTTAAATGCCTTCTTATTGAAATTGGCTTAATACCTGGAATGATAGGAACATCGATCCCAATTTCTTTAGCTGCCTTTATAAAACTAAAGTATTTTTGATTATCAAAAAACATTTGAGTAACTACATAATCCGCTCCGGCATCAACCTTCTCTTTTAATTTTCGTAAATCAGATTCCATACTTGGAGATTCCATATGCTTTTCAGGATACCCAGCTACACCTATGCAAAAATTTGAATTATACGTTGTTTCAATAATTTCATGTAAATATTTACCTTTATTTAAATCATTAATTTGACTTACTAAATTACTAGCATATTTATTTCCTTCTTTTTGAGGGGTAAAATACGATTCATGTTTCATGGCATCACCTCGTAAAGCCATAACATTTTCAATACCTAAATAGTGACAGTCCACCAAAACATATTCTGTTTCTTCTTTTGTAAAACCTCCACATAAGACGTGTGGCACCGTATCTACTTTATATTTATGCATCAAACTGGCACAAATACCAACGGTGCCTGGTCGCATTCTTGTAATTTTTTGTTCTAACAAACCTCCTCCTTTTTTAATGTAAACATGCTCTTCTCGTGAAGTTGTTACATCAATAAATGGAGGTTTAAACTCCATTAAAGGATCAATATTGTCATATAATTTTTGAATGCTTTGCCCCTTTTGTGGCGGAATTATTTCAAAAGAAAATAATGTTTCTTCTTTTGCATTTTTTATGTGATCTGTTATTTTCATTTTTAAATATTAATACCTACAAGGTTCTAAAAACTTGTAAGAAAATTTTATTACTCACTTAAATTTGGTTGTAACCATTTTTCAGCTTTTTCTATACTTATTCCTTTTCTTTTTGCATAATTAACCACTTGATCTTTATTTATTTTTCCTAATCCAAAATATTTAGATTCTTCATTAGCAAAATAATAACCAGATACACTTGCCGCTGGCCACATAGCCATACTTTCGGTAAGCTTTACACCAATAATTTTTTCTACCTCCAACAGATCCCAAATCGTTTCTTTTTCTAAATGATCTGGGCAAGCAGGGTAACCTGGTGCTGGTCTAATGCCTTTATATTTTTCTTTAATCAAATCTTCATTATTCAAGTTTTCATTTTTAGAATATGCCCAGTGTTTGGTTCTAATCTGGTGGTGTAAATATTCTGCAAAAGCTTCTGCAAATCTATCGGTAATAGCCTGAACTAAAATGGCATTATAATCATCATGCTTTAATTTATACTCCTTAGCTAAACTATCTGCTCCAAATATAGAAACACAAAAGGCCCCCATATAATCGGTTAAACCGGAATCGCTTGGAGCAACAAAATCAGCTAGAGCTAAATTTGCAACACCTTGTTTTTTTTGTAATTGTTGGCGTAATGTTCTAAAAATAGCTATTTGGTTTCCATTCTTTTTTATCGAGATATCATCATCATTTACAGTATTTGCTTCAAACAAACCGAAAACCGCTTTAGGTTTTAAAAGTTGATTGTCAACCAGTTTTTTTATCATTATTTGTGCATCTTCGTACAATTGAGTTGCTTGTTCTCCAACTTTCTCATCTTGTAAAATATTTGGAAACTTTCCATGCAAATCCCAAGAAATAAAAAATGGTTGCCAATCTATGTATGGCAGTAATTCTTTTAAAGATATTTGCTTTAACATTTGCACACCCATTTCTTTGGGTTTAACAATTGTTGATTCTGTCCAATTTATTTTGAATTTATTTTCACGAGCATTATCTAGACTTAAGTATGTTTTTGTCTTTCCTCTTTTTATAAATTTCTTTCGAAATACTTCATAATCCTTTTTTAAATTGGTAATATATTCTTTAGAGGTTTTTTTATTTAGTAAATCGCCAACAACTGTAACTGCTCTTGAAGCATCATTTACATGAACCACGGCATTCTTATATTCAGGATTTATTTTAACTGCGGTATGTGCTTTTGAAGTTGTAGCGCCTCCAATAAGTAAGGGAATATAAAAATCTTGCCTCTCCATTTCTTTTGCCAAGTACACCATTTCATCTAATGAAGGGGTTATTAAACCAGACAAACCAATAATATCAACATTCTTCTTTTTAGCAGTTTCAATTATCTTCTCGGGAGGTACCATGACTCCCAAATCAATAATTTCATAGTTATTACAACCTAGTACAACACTTACAATATTTTTACCTATATCATGAACATCACCTTTTACTGTTGCTAATAAAATTTTTCCTTGCCCCCCAGCCCCCAAAGGGGGAGCTAACAACTGTTCTAAAACTTCTTTCAATACATAATCAAGATTAGAAAGAACTTCACTATTTGTAAACCTAACTACCCTGTATCCTTCAGATTCTAACCATAGCGTCCGTTCATTATCTGACACTATGTTTTCTGGCAACTGATGAATTAACCCATCTATTTCAATAATTAAGTTTTCTTTCAAACAAATAAAATCAGTTATATATTCGCCAATAATATGTTGTCTTCTAAATTTAAAACCTTCTAATTGCTTTCCTTTAAGGACTTTCCACAATAAAGCCTCGGCTTCTGTTGGTTGATTCCTCATTTTTTTAGCATAATCTTTTAGTAAACCATATAATGCAGGGTTTGCTGTTTCCCAATGGTAAGTCCCCTTTGGGGATTTAGGGGCTTTTTTTACCTCCTCTATAAAAGGATTCAAATATCCCACGGCTTTTTTCATTACTCTGGCAGATTTTACAACTTGAGGTAAAAACATTTTTCCTGAACCAAATAAATCTCCAACTACATCCATTCCAATCATTAAATGCCCTTCTATTATCTCGATTGGGTTTTCAACAATTTGCCTTGCTTCTTCAATATCTTCAATAATATAAGTATCAATTCCTTTTACTAAAGCATGCGTAATTCTATCTTGAATTGAATCTTTACGCCAGGCTTCATCAATAATTTTTTCTTTTTTATTACCTTTTACTGTTTCTGCAAAATCTAATAATCTTTCTGTTGCATCTTCTCTTCTATTTAAAATTACATCTTCAACTCGGTCTAATAGATCTTTTGGAATATCATCATAAATTTCAAGCATAGCTGGGTTTACAATACCCATATTCATTCCCGCCTGAATAGCATGGTAAAGAAAAACAGAATGCATGGCTTCTCTAACCGTATTATTTCCTCTAAAAGAAAATGAAACATTGCTTAAACCACCACTAACACTAACATTTGGTAAATTTTCTCTAACCCATTTAGTTGCTTCTATAAAATCGGTTGCATTTTTCTTATGCTCGTCCATTCCTGTTGCCACAGGAAAAATATTGAGATCAAAAATAATATCTTCACTAGGAAAGCCAACTTTATCAACTAAAACATCATACGATCTTTTTGCAATTTCAATTCTTCTTTCATAATTATCTGCTTGACCAACCTCATCAAAAGCCATCACAATAATTGCAGCACCATAGCGCTTAATTTTAATTGCTTGATTTATAAAATTATCTTCCCCTTCTTTTAATGAAATTGAATTCACCACACATTTTCCTTGTACTACTTGTAAACCAGCTTCAATAATTTCCCACTTTGAGCTATCAATCATGATTGGAACTCTACAAATATCCGGCTCAGCCGCAATTAAGTTTAAAAAACGTACCATCGCTTCTTTGCCATCAATCAAACCATCATCCATATTAATATCGATAATTTGTGCACCTCCATCTACTTGGTGACGGGCAATAGCTAATGCTTCATCAAATTTTTCTTCTTTTATCAATCGAAGAAATTTACGAGACCCCGCTACATTGGTCCGCTCACCAACATTGATAAAGTTGCTGTTGCCATCAATTATTAGTGGCTCCAGGCCAGATAGTTTTAATTTTTTCTTCTTTATTTGCATAATCAGTTTATACTTTATTCACTTTTAACCCTTCTTTAGAGAAGGAATTAAATTTTATAATTTCCTCGGTTTATATTTAGCGGCAACTTCTGCAATAGCGGTAATATGAGCAGGAGTTGTACCGCAACATCCACCGATAATATTAATCAAATCTTTTTTAAGATACTCTTCAATTTGTGATGCCATTTGCTCAGGGGTTTCATCATACTCGCCAAAAGCATTTGGCAATCCTGCATTAGGATGTGCAGAAATTGCAAAATTTGTTTTTGGAGCTATTGCTTCTAAATGAGGCTGTAATAAATTAGCGCCTAAAGCGCAATTAAAGCCCACTGTTAACAAGGGAATATGTGAAACCGAAATCAAAAAAGCTTCGGCTGTTTGGCCTGATAAAGTACGACCGCTGGCATCGGTAATTGTACCGCTTAACATGATTGGTATTTCTATGTTTCTTTCGGCTTTAACCTCTTCAATTGCAAATAATGCAGCTTTTGCATTTAAAGTATCAAAAACTGTTTCGACTAAAAGTAAATCAACGCCTCCATCTATTAAAGCTTCAACTTGCTGTTTATAAGCAATACGTAAATCTTCAAAAGTTACTGCTCTAAACCCTGGGTCATTAACATCTGGCGACATACTTGCCGTACGGTTTGTTGGACCAATTGAGCCTGCTACAAAACGAGGTTTATTTGGTTCTTTTTTATTAAATTCATCTGCAACTTCTTTAGCAATTTTAGCCGATTCGTAATTTAGTTCATAAACTAAATCTTCCATATTATAATCAGCCATTGCAATGGTTGTTCCAGAAAAAGTATTGGTTTCAATAATATCAGCTCCTGAATTGAAATATTTTCTATGCACTTCCTTAATTGCCTCAGGTTGCGTTATAGATAACAAATCATTATTCCCTTTTAAGGGTGATGAATAATCTTTAAATCGCTCCCCTCGAAAATCTTCTTCGGTAAAATTATATTGTTGCAACATCGTACCCATTGCACCGTCCAATACAAGTATTTTTTTCTTTATAATATCCTTAATATGTTTTTTCATTTTTTGCTTCTTCAAATTCTCTTTTACCCCAAAATACACTGTTCCAAAATCTTTCGTGGAAAAAATACAAAATAGGTTTTGTAATTAGTTCTATTAAAGCTATTCCCGTTGCATGCTTTACATTTTTTGTGAAAAAAGTAGAAATAATAAAAGTGTCTAGTGTACCTAAAATTCTCCAAGTTGTCGCTTTTATTATGCTACGTCTTTTCGTATCCGCTGTTTCCACACCAGGCAAATCTTCTATTCTTTTGCCCCATGTAACTTTATTCCAAACCCTCTCATGAAAATAATAAAATACCATTTTCGTAATTACTTCAAACCCTCCAATAGAAATAGCTTTAGTTATATCACCCCCAGTTACAAAATAGGCAATTACTGTAGTATCCAAGCTGGCTATTACACGCCAAGTTATAGTTTTAACTATACTCCTTCGATTGGATTCGCCATGGGAATGGTGTTTATGTTTTATTTTTAATTGCACTTTATATTTTTAATGCCTGATTTAAATCGTTTATTATATCGTCAATGTGTTCTAATCCTACTGAAATTCTCACTAAGCCATCCGTTATACCAACCTCTAATCTATCAGTTTCACTCAATTTACTATGTGTTGTCGATGCTGGGTGAGTCACAATGGTTCTGGTATCACCCAGGTTGGCCGATAAAGAACACATTTTAATATGGTTTAAAAAAATTCTTCCTGATTCTATTCCACCTTTTACTTCAAAAGCTACAATATTTCCGCCTAATCTCATTTGTTTTTTAGCTACTTCGTATTGTGGATGAGATTTAAGAAACGGATATTTTACCCAATTTACATTGGTATGATTTTCTAAAAATCCAGCAACTTTTAAAGCATTTTCACAATGTTTGTCAACTCTTACAGCTAAAGTTTCTAAGCTTTTAGATAAAACCCAAGCATTAAACGGTGACATTGCCGGACCTGTATTACGAGAAAATAAATAAATTTCACGTATTAAATCTTCTCTACCTACTGCTACTCCACCTAAAACTCTTCCCTGTCCATCTATTAATTTAGTTGCCGAATGCACAACAATATCTGCTCCAAATTTAATTGGCTGTTGTAAATATGGCGTTGCAAAACAATTGTCAATCACCAATAACAAATTATGCTTTTTAGCAATTTTACCCAAGAATTCTAAATCTAAAATATCTACTGCGGGATTGGTAGGCGTTTCGGCATATAATATTTTAGTGTTTGATTGAATCAAACTCTCAATTTTATCGACTTCATTTACTTTAAAATATGATGTTTCTATATTCCATTTTGGTAAATATTTTGTAAATAAAGTATGTGTTGAACCAAAAACTGATCTTGCCGAAACGATATGATCTCCGCTTTTTAACAAAGCACCAAAAGTAGAAAATATAGCAGCCATACCAGTTGCAAAAGCATAACCACTTTTCGCTCCTTCCATGGCTACAATTTTATTAACAAATTCTGTTGTATTTGGATTTGAAAATCTACTGTATAAGTTTTTATCTTTTTCCTCAGCAAAAGAAGCTCTCATATCTTCAGCATCATCAAAAACAAAACTCGAGGTTACATACATAGGTGTGCTATGTTCACTAAATTGCGTTCGATCAGTTTGCAATCTTATCGCTTCCGTTTCAAAATGTTTTTTATCTTTCATACTTTTGTGTAAATCTTTAAAATTGTTCTGTTCCTACTTTCGTGGAATTGACAATTTTTATACGGCCTTTTCACTTAATCTTAATATATCACCAAAAACACCTCTTGCAGTTACCTTTGCTCCAGCACCAGCTCCTTGAATTACTATAGGTCTTTCTTCATACGATTCAGTATAAATCTCAAAAATAGAATCAGAACCTTGTACTTGGCCTAAAGAACTATTTTGAGGTACAGAAACCAATTTAACTTCTAGAGTTCCTTTGGTTTTTGACAAATCTCCAGATAATTCACCAACATATCTCAAGACAAAACCATCTTTTTGATTTTCTTTAATGGTTTGGTATTCTTGATTTAATTCGGTCAATCGATTTAAAAAATCTGACAGAGAGGTTTCTCTTAACTGTTTTGGTATTAAGTTCTGAATTTTAACATCTTCTATTTCATTTTCTAAATCTAATTCTCTTGCCAAAATTAACAATTTTCTAGCAACATCATTACCGCTAAGGTCTTCTCTTGGGTCTGGTTCTGTAAATCCTTTTTCTACTGCAGTAGATAATATTTCACTAAAATCTTTATTCTCGGCAGAGAAATTATTAAACAAATAACTTAACGACCCTGAAAATATTCCTTTAATTTTAGTGATATTTTCACCTGAATGATGCAATAATTTAATGGTATCTACCAAAGGTAAACCAGCTCCAACATTGGTTTCATACAAATAATTCTTTTCGTTTTCTTTCAGTTTTAATCTTAAATCCTTGTAAAAAGAAAAGTCAACTGTATTAGCAACTTTATTAGAAGATACTAAATCAAAACCATTGGAAACTAAAGGTATATAATTTTGAATAAAATCAATACTCGCAGTATTATCTACTGCAATTAAATTTTCAAGATGATTTTCTTTAGCGAAGCCTATCACATCATTTATAGTAAAATTCTTTATTTCACTATTCTTTAGGTTATTTTTCCAATCACTTGAAATCCCTCTATTATTTAGAAGCAATTTTTTTGAATTACTAATTCCAAAAATATTTAAATGGATATTTTTTCGTTTTAAAATATCTTTTTTACTCTTTAAAATTTGTTCAATTAGCGTCCCTCCAACCAAACCAACTCCAAAAATTGCAATATTAATATTGGTTGAAACTCCAAATATTTGACCATGAATAACATTTACTGCTTTATTCAAATCGCGATCTTCTAATACCAAACAAATATTATCTCCGGTAACGGTATTATTTATTAGTATTGGCTTTATTTTATTGATTGTTAATGCATTATACGATTTATGAAAATTACTTAAGTTTTGACCAATAATAGAAACTATTGACAAATCGTCTTTGATATAAATACGGTTAACATCTTTTGTTTTTAAATCTGTTTCAAATTCTTGTTCTAGAATCTCTTTTGCTTTTTGAGCATCTGTTGAATCAACAACAAAACCAATTCCTCGTTCAGAGGAGCCTTGTGAAATTATACTAACACTTATATTCTCTTTACTTAAAGCAGAAAAAATTCGAGCATCAACACCAACTCTTCCTAACAAACCGCGACCTTCTAAATTAATAAGAGATACATTTTTTTGCACAGTAACAGATCTTATTCCTTTACTTGTTGCATGAGATTTTATTAAAGTGCCTTTATTATTCTTATCAAAAGTGTTTAATAATCGTAATGGAATATTCTTTTCTAATAGCGGAATTATCGTTTTGGCATGTAAAATATTAGCGCCAAAATTGGCAAGTTCATTGGCTTCTTGATAAGTTAACTCTTCTATTTTTTGTGCATTAGAAACCAAATCAGGGTTTGCTGTATAAATACCATTAACGTGGGTATAATTTTGCAATTCAGAAGCATCTAAAAAATTAGCTATTAAAGCAGCGGAATAATTACTTCCATTTCTACCTAATGTAGTGGTTTCATCATAAGCGTTTGACGCAATAAAACCTGAAATAACCTGCAACCTATCTTTATTCTCATTAAAATGCTTTTTTACATTTTCTTGTGAAATTTCTATTAAAGGAATTGCCTCACCAAAACTATCATCAGTTTTTATCAGCTTTCTTGAATCGACAAAGTCGGCTTCAATTTCATTATCATTTAACAAAGCGGTTAGCATTTTAATAGATAAAATTTCGCCTTGTGCTAGAACTTGATCTTTTATTTTCTGACTATAATCTCCTAACAAATGAACTCCTTCAAAAATATTTTTCAAGAGGTTAAATTCTTTGTCAAAATCAATTTTAATTTTTGGTTGTATTTGATATTCTTTAAATTCTTCAAAGGTTGCTTTATAATCCCTATTGTTTTTTGCATTTTCAAGCATTTGCTCTAAAACATCTGTTGTATTTCCTCTTGCTGATAATACCAAAGCAAATTTTTCATTAGCATTTACTTTATTCTTAATTATTTCTAAAACGCTTTGTAAACCTTCACCATTAGCTAAAGATTTACCACCAAATTTTATTATTTTGATTTTATCATTTTTATAGTTTTTGATTTTTGGTTGATCAAAAACA
>JGI24024J18818_10001019_pt1 | contig 11292 bp, 9 predicted proteins | sample Cruoilmetagenom2_FD_18818 | JGI IMG/M metagenome (IMG submission 18818) | reverse complement strand
TTTCTTTAAATTTTGGTTTTGAATAACCCATGTTTATTTTGGTTTAAATTGATTGACACCTACTCTTTTAAAGATTTTCGGTTTTCTCTTTTTTATAAAATTCATTTACTTTTTAAAGCCATTTTTACGGCACTTTCAGCATGTATTTTTGTAGTATCAAAAATAGTAATGTCTACATCTTTCTGTTGGATTAACAATGGTATTTCTGTACAGCCTAAAATTACGCCTTCTGCACCTCGTTTTTCAAGGTTTTTTATAACCCTCTTATAAATCTCTCTAGAATTATTTTTTAAAATACCTTGAACTAATTCTTTATAAATAATATCATGAACAAACCCTCTATCCTTCTCATTAGGAATTATAGTTTCAATTCCAAAATCATTTAGAATATCTTTATAAAAATCCTTTTCCATAGTAAATTTTGTTCCCAAAAGAGCAATTTTTTTTAACCTTTTTTCTTTTATACTTTCTGCAGTGGCTTTTGCAATATGTAAAAACGGAACAGACGTATTTTTAATTATTTCATCACTAGAAATATGCATCGTATTGGTGCATAAAACAATCAAATCTGCGCCGGCATTTTCTAATTGCTTAGCAGATTGGACCATTATTTTATTTTGACTTTCCCAATCTTCAATTTTTTGTAATTTTTCAATTTCAGCAAAATCTACAGATACCAAAACACATTTAGCAGAATGAAAGCCACCAAGAATTTCATTCACTTTTTTATTTATTAAGTTATAATAAACAGCAGATGATTCCCAACTCAAGCCACCAATTAATCCAATTGTTTTCATACGTTTATTTTGTAATTTATGACCAATAAAAATCGTAAACACCCAAAATTGTTTGAAAATAATCAGGGTTGCTTTTTATTTGAATAAATTATTATTTAACAAAAAGAGGTGGTTAAACGATAAAGTTATATTATTTATTCAAATAAACAGTTCTATCATTTATAGCTTGCACATTTCTATAATTATTCAAAGGCATATTTTCTTTAAAGTGCATAATTTCATCATGTGAGACTTGCATTTGATTCTTGAAAATTATCCAATTTACATTCTCGGAACATGGAGGTGTTGTTAACGATCCGCTATAAGAATAATAATCTCTTTTTTTAGGTTGCAATTCTATCAATGGTAATTTATGGTCAATAATTTTAGATTTTCCATTTTCGATTGGAAGAAAAGATTCGAAAAATTCGAAAAATTCACTTTCTTTTCCTTCTTCCCCTAAAACACTTAAAACAGTTAACTCACCTTGATTACTTTTATGAACTAAATGAATTTCAATTGGATACCTAACTCCGTTAATTGTATGTTCTGATGGTTCGTGCAAATGCAATTGAATTAATTGGTAAATTTTATCGTTATAATTAATAGAATCACCTTTATCAAAATCAAATTGTATAGAATGGCCATTATTTACAACTTTATTTAATTTGGTTTCTCGTGAATACAATATTTTAAGGTTATTTTGAGAGCTAGATTCAGTAACATCATTTACCGTAATATTTATAGGAGATTGGCTCATACCTCCACAATCAGAATCTTTTTCAATTTCTGCCCAATTTTCAGGTGATGTTTCCCCTTCATAACTCCAATGTTTTTTGTCTTTATGATTGTCAATTTCAGATTCATGCTTATTTTCTACAGCTACCGATTCATCTTTTTTTATTTTAGTAGTTGTATTCTGATTTTTACAAGAACTGATAAAAACTACAGAAAAGCTTAAAAAAATTACTATTAATTGTTTCATTTTAATTTCATTTTAGTGTGATTTTTATATAATCACTTGTTAGACTTAATTTATATTTATAAAATTCAATTATATTAAAAAATCTGGATCATTATATTTAGGGTTAGGATACGTATAAAATCCTTTACCGGTACTTACTCCTAAGTTACCTTTATCCATGTAGTTTTCTTTAATCATTTCACTACTTTTTATTAAAGATTTATCGTCAAGTTCATTACCCCAAAGCATTCCAATATCGTATGCTGTTTTCATTCCAACCATATCTAAAATTCCAAATGGTCCTATTTTAGATTGAAGACCAATCATCCATGTTTTATCAATACTTTCAACGTCGGATATCTCTTTAGATAATAATTTTAATCCAGCTGTTAAAAATGGAACTAGTAAAGAGTTCAAAATATAACCATTTTGTTCTTTATGAATGGGAATAGGAACCATACCAATATTTTTGGCAAACTCCATAACTTGATCAAATATATTTGGGTCAGTTCCGGGATGCCCCATAACTTCTCCAATATTTGCATCCCAAATACCATTTGCAAAATGAAGAGCAAGAAACTTTTCTGGTCTACCTGATTCTTCTGCATATTGGCTGGGAAGTGTGGTGGAACTGTTTGTTGTGAAAATTGTTTTCTCAGGTGCAACCTTAGCTAACTCCGTATAAAAACTTTTTTTAATTTCAACTTTTTCTGGAACAGATTCACTTATCAAATCCGCATCTTTTACAGCTTCTTTTAAGTTTGTTGTATAACTTAATCTGCTATTTGTTTGATCTATAGTTTCTTGTGAAGTACCACGAGTATTTAAAAAAAGGTCGGCAAAACTCTTATGAAATGCTTTGCTTTTTTCTAAACCTTCTTCAAACTTATCGTAAACAGTAACGTTAAATCCATTAATAGCTGTTTGCCAGGCAATTTGAGATCCTAAAGTTCCACCGCCAGCAATTGTAACATTTTTAATTTTCATGTTTCTAGCATTTAGTTGATTAATCGTTAATGTTTTTCAGTGATAAAGTTACAATTTTGAATTAAAAAATGATATTTTTATCTAATAATTTTATTTATGCAACTCTCAATAATAATTGTAAATTATAATGTATCAAGTTTTTTAGAGCATTGTTTGTTAAGTGCTCAGGCAGCTTTAAAAAATATTTCATCAGAAATTATTGTTGTAGATAATAATTCCAATGATGATAGTTGTGAAATGATCAAGAAAAAATTTAGCACTGTAAAACTTATTGAGAATAAAGAAAATTTTGGTTTTGCGAAAGCGAATAATTTAGGGGTCGCTATTTCGGAAGGTAAATATGTTTTGGTTTTAAATCCGGATACAGTCCTAAGCGAAGACACTTTAGATAAAGTAATAAGTTTTGCCGAAAAACAAAAGAAATTGGGCGCAATTGGAATCAAATTTATAGATGGAACTGGTAATTTCTTGCCTGAATGTAAACGTAATATTCCAACAGTAAAAATTGCAAATCAAAAAATAAGAGGAATCACCAAAAAGTATTATTCCAATCATATTTCTGAAAATGAAGTTTCAAAAGTTGAGATATTAACAGGTGCGTTTATGTTTATGAAACGCGAAGTATATTTAAATGTAGGAGGTTTTGATGAAGATTATTTTATGTTTGGCGAAGACATTGATTTGAGTTATAAATTACTAAATAAAGGTTTAGATAATTATTATTATGGTGATACTACGATGATTCATTATAAGGGAGAAAGTACGATAAAAGACCTTTCTTATTTGAAGAATTTTTATGGGGCGATGCAAATATTTTACAAAAAGCATTATAAAGAGAATACATTGACTAGTTTTATTTCGGAAGTTGCTGTGAAATCCATGGTGTTATTAAAATCATCTTCAAGTTCAAAAGAAATTTTAAATAATAAAAATATTCAAACTCTTTTAATTATTAGTACTAATAAAGAAACGGTTCGTAAAATTAAAAACAAAATTAAGCCAGATCAATTGGAAGTTAGAGATATGTTGCCAGACAATTGTATATCTTTTGATATGGTAATTTTTGATAATTCTATCTTAACAAACAAAAAAATAATAGCTGGTTTTATAAAATTAAAATTAGAAAATATTTCAAAAAGAATGATTCCAAAAAACACTTCTTTTTTTATAGGTAGTGATTCGTCATCAAGTAGAGGAGAAGTTAAATATTTTTGAATATTCTCTTAAGTCAAATACTCATTTACTTTTCAATTCTTATTCTACAATCGACGGCTACAATATTATTATCGTTTGCCATAAGTGGGTTAATATCTAATTCTGATATTTCAGGTATAACTTCCATTAAATCAGATATTTTACAAATAAAATTTGCATACTTTTCAAGGTTAATCCCTTTTTGCCCTCTTACACCTTTTAAAATAGAATAAGCTTTTAAATTTTCAATCATTTTATTTGCTTCTGTATGGGAGACAGGTGTCATACCAACACTTACATCCTTCATAATTTCAATAAAAACGCCACCTAAACCACATACAACAATTGGTGAAAAATTTGACTCTCTTTTAGCGCCAATAAAAATTTCTTTACCTGTAATCATGGGTTGAATTAATATGGATTTGGCACTTTCAATTTCCATCAAATTGTGGAAATTTTTAAGAAGCTCATTTTTATTTTTAACATTTAAAATTACACCTCCATTATCTGATTTATGTAAGGGCCCAACTACTTTTTGAACAACTGGAAATTTTAAAATCTTTTCTATTTTGAGAAGCTCATCTAGAGTTTTAACTTCAAATTCTTTTACAAAATCAATTCCGGCAAGGCTTAATAATTCATAAGCTTTTTTAGGACTTAAATACCCATTTTTTGAATGGCTAATTATCTTGTTTGCACCTTTAACATCAATGACATTTTCTTTGCTGTTTTTGAAATCGGGTAATTTAGTATGATAAACTTGCCCCAATGCTTTACCAAATGAAACTTCATCCGCGAAAGCGACATTTCCATTATCAATAAATTGTAAAATTTCATTTTTTGCATTAACAACCGACGGTAAAATAGCGTAAATGGGTTTTTTACAAGTTCGTATTTTTTTATTTAAAACGGAGTAGGCATCAAAAACTTCTGTTAATCCAGGACTACCAAAAATTACAACGATGGCATCTATAGCGTCAAATTTATTTTCACAAAAATCAATAATGGTTTCTAATTGATCTGCAGTACCAGTAGCTAAAAAATCAATTGGATTGGAAACAGAAGAGCCATCATATAGTTGATCTAATAATTTGTTACTTTCTTTTCCTTTTATTTGAGGGACTTTTAATCCGTTTTTTGACAAAATATCGGTTAACATTACGGCTGGTCCACCAGCGTGAGTGATGATTGCTATATGTTCACCTTTCAGCTCTTTTTGCTGTAAAATACCAGCAACATTTATCAATTCATTTCTGCCAAAACAACGAGTAATTCCGGCTTTTTTAAATAAAGCATCTACAAAAATATCAGATGTTGCTAAAGCACCTGTATGCGATGAAGCTGCTCTGTTTCCTTCTTCAGAAGTCCCTGCTTTTATTGCTGCAATTTTACACCCTTTTTGTATTAAAGAAGTAGTATGTTTTAAAAATTTAGTTGGATTTTTTATACTTTCAATATATAGTAATTTAACTTTTGAACTCAGTTTATAATTAAATGTTTGATCAAAGTATTCTAATATTTCTTCAACACCAATTTGAGCACTGTTACCAACGGAATAAACATTTGAAAAAGTTAAACCTATACTTTGAGCAGCTTCCATAATAAAAACTGCAGTTGCTCCAGAACCTGAAATAAAATCAACTCCCTTAGGATCTAATTTAGGAATTGGAGTTGTAAAAACACCAGCATAATTTTGATTTATAAGGCCAATATTATTGGGACCTAATAAGGTGCCTCCAACTTGGTTGATTAAATGAACGATATTATTTTCTAACTTTGTTCCTTCTTCATCTTTTTCACTAAAACCTGCTGAAAAAATAATAAAACCTTTGGTATTTTTTTTCTGCGTTAGAACTTTTACAGTTGCTGGAATTAATTTTGCTGCAATTGCAATAATGGCTAAATCAACAGTAGGAATATCAATAATGTCCCTATAACATTTAATATTTTGAACATTATCTTTTTTTGGATTTACAACCAATAAATTACCTTTAAATTTATGGTCGGTTAAATTTTTTAAAACCCTGCCTCCGGGACTCTGAATATTATCAGAGCCTCCAATCACAACGATACTTTTTGGATCAATTAAGTTGGTATGAATCATAAATTAATTAAAGATTTCGTTATGTAAATTAATAAAAAAAAATGATTTTATACCCTGATATTTATCAATATAATTATGAATAAAATATCGTTATTTTGAATAGAATTTTAACCTCGATATATATGTACGCATTTTCCAATGCTGTTAATTCAATGCATTCTGAAGATATTAAATTATTGATGCAGCAATCTTCAGGAAAAAGTATGATTTCATTTGCTGGTGGAATGCCAAATATTAATCTATTTCCTGTGAAACAAATGGATGATATTTATAATTCTTTATCAGAAGATTTAAAAAAGTTGTGTTTTCAATATGGACCAACTTCTGGTTTCCCCCCATTGGTAAAATCACTCGAAAAAATATTATCTAAAAAAGGATTGCCAACGGTTAGGGATAAAATATTAATTACCACTGGGTCACTTCAAGCAATTAGTATAATTACTCAGGTGTTTGTAAATGAAGGAGATGTAATATTGACGGAGAACCCTAGCTTTGTTGGAGCTTTGTCAGTTTTTGAAACTTATGGTGCAGATATTCACGGAATTCCTATCGATAAAAACGGAATTGATATTGAAGCTTTAAGAGATAAACTTAAAAGTTTAGAAAAGAAGCCAAAGTTTTTATATGTCACTCCAAATTATCACAATCCCGCTGGAATTATTTATTCACCAAAGCGAAAAAAAGAGCTGTTAGAGGTTTTATCAGGAACAGGAATTATTTTGTTAGAGGATGATGCTTATAGTGATTTGTACTTTAAAGAAGAAGAGAAGTATTTAACAAAATCAATGAAATGTAATAACGATTATGATGTAGAAATTATTTATACAGGATCGTTTTCAAAAATATTAGGTCCGGGTTTTAGATTAGGATACATGCTTGCCTCGCCAGAAATTTTTGAAAAAGCAGAAACAATCAAGCAGGCTTTAGATGCCTGTACATCAAACTTTATGCAAATATTGGCAAATGAATTTTTGGTGCAGAATAAATTGCAACCGTATTTAAAGTTTTTGCGTAAAGAATATGAAGGTCGTAAAAACTTGTTACACGAAAGTCTAAAAAAGCACTTACCAAAAGAAATTACCTGGAACGAACCAAAAGGCGGATTTTATATTTGGTTGAAGTTACCAAACGATATTAATTCAACTGAAATTTTTAAAGAAAGTATAAAAAAAGGTGTTGTATTTGTAACAGGAAGAACCTTTGATCCATCAAGTAAAAAAGATGACCGGATTAGACTTTCCTTTGCTAATGTTCCAATAAAAAGAGATGGATAAAGGAATAAAAATACTGGCTGATTCTATTATGTTAATAATGAATAAAGCTCAAATCAATAAACAAACTCGGTGAAATCTTTAGCCATTTGTTTACCAGTTTGAAAAGCTTTTATATTTAACTGGATAATTTTTTCACTTTTGTTTTTAAATAAACCATGAATTGCATTTAGCAAACTTTCTTCAGATAAAGGAATAAATGAAGATGCTGCACCTAATAAAATCATATTGGCAATTTTTGAATTGCCTAATTTTTTGGCAATATCTGTTGCATTGATAATAATATGATTTGAATGAGATTTAATTTGCTTGTATAAATTATCTTTTTTAGGATAATCTAAAATATTTGCAAAAGGTTTAGAATCGGTAATTAACCAACCATTATTTTTTAAATAAGGAATGTATCTTAACAGTTCCATTGGCTCTACAGACAAAATCATATTAGCTTTTCCTTTTGGAATTAAATCAGAATAAATTTCTTTATTAGATATTCTAACATGCGATTGAACCGCTCCACCACGTTGGCTCATGCCATGAACTTCTGATTGTTTGACATATAAATTTTCATTTAAAGCTGCAGTATCTAATACAGCTGCAATTGTTAAAATTCCTTGTCCTCCTACTCCTGATAAAATAATGTTTGTATTCATTTGGTTTTGGTTTAGTTCAAAGCTGTCAATTTTTGTTTGATTATTTCTTTTTTCTCTCGTGATAACCTCACACATGGCCTTTGAGATATAATTACAGATACACCTTTATATTTAATTTCATTTCTTAATAGGTCAATATTTTTAATATGGTTTTTCTTTAACGGAACCATCATTTTTAAATGATCAGGTTCAACACCAAGTCCTAAACAAATGTTTTTTAATCTACCAACGGCAGTTGAATCTTGAGCACCTGTCATTGCAATAGCTGAATTGTCAGAAATAATTACGGTGATAGGCGTTTTTTCATAAACAGCGTCTAATAAACCAGTCATACCAGAATGTGTAAAAGTAGAATCACCAATTATAGCAATTGCATTTTCAACTCCAGCATCGGCTGCTCCCTTCGCCATAGTAATTGAAGCCCCCATATCAATTAAAGTGTTGATTGTATTTAATGGTGCTAATGCTCCCAAAGCATAACAACCAATATCTCCAAATACTCTTTTTTCTCCAATTTCTGGAATCAATTCATTGATTGCATTAAACAAATCGGTGTGCCCACACCCTTCGCAAAGTTGTGGTGGTCGTCCTTTAACAACATCGGACACATTTTTAGATTTATCATAATAAAAACCTGCAGCTCTACCAACAATATTTGGGTCTAATTCACCAACAAGAGGTAGAATGCCACTTAATTTTCCAATAATTTTAGGATCTTCATCAAAATAGTCATGCAATAACTCTTCAACCAATGGATATCCCTCTTCAACAATTAATATTTTATCACAATGATTGTATAATTCTTTGATCTTTTTTTTAGGAACTGGATATTGTGAAACTTTTAATAAAGAATAAAACTCTTTATTTTCATCAATATTCTCCATCACATAATTGTATGCAATACCACAAGCAATAATTCCTAGTGATTTGTCTTTGCTTAAAGTTAATTTATTTAAAGATGATTTTTCAGAGCTCTTTAATAGTAACTTTTTTTTCTTAACCAATTTTTCAAATTGAATTTTGGCATTGGCAGGAATTAAAGCAAACCTTTTGCTATTTATAGGTAATTGAATTCCGTTTTGAGTTCTTCTCTCTTTAAAAGTAACCCCTGATCTTGAATGTGATAAACGAGTTACCATTCTTACCAAAATCGGTAACTTTAATTCTTCTGATAGTTCAAATGCGTAGTGCATTATATTATATGCATCTTGTTGGTTTGATGGTTCAAGAATAGGAACCATTGCAAATTTTCCATAAAACCTTGAATCTTGTTCATTTTGAGAAGAGTGCATTGATGGATCATCAGCTACAACCACAACTAGACCTCCGTTTATTCCAGAAACAGCCATATTCATAAAAACATCAGAAGCAACGTTTAAACCAACATGTTTCATGACAACCATAGATCTTTTCCCCGCGTATGACATTCCCAAAGCTGCCTCCATAGCAGTTTTTTCATTGACTGACCAAGTAGAATGAATTCCTAAACTTTTGGCTTTTTTTGATTTTTGAATATATTCGGTTATTTCTGTTGATGGTGTTCCTGGGTAAGCATAAACTCCTGACAAACCTGCATCTATAGCTCCTTGAGCAAGAGCTTCGTTTCCTAAAACTAATTTTTTCATTAATTTTTTTGTTTTTTAACTGGGTAAAAGTATAAGTTTTGATCTGTATTTTTTATGATTTTCATCATGGTAGAAAATGATGGAATAACTTTATTGTTTTTAACAAATATGTGATAGTAATGGTGAAGAAGAGTTAAAAGAAATTGGAAGTAAAAAAGCATAATCCGGCCGACAGTAAAAAAAGGGGATTAAAACTACCGACCTGGAAAATGCCTTATTCGTTGGTTATAACGAAAAACATAAAAATATTATTGCTTTAAACACTAGAGTATTAGTTGAAATAGAATATTTTTCGTAAATTTTTGCAGAACAATCCAATGAAAATGTATTATTTGACTCTATTTAGAATTAAATACAATATTTTTATTGAAAATAATATAACCAAGAATGAGAAAAATAATATTTATAACAGGTGCTACTTCTGGGATTGGTAAAGCTTCAGCAGAATTATTTGCAAAAAATAATTATGATTTAATTATAACGGGNAGAAGAAATGAAAAGNTAGAAGAACTATCAANTAAACTTAAGAATGAATATAATATAAAAGTTTTAGTTTTAAATTTTGATGTAAGAGATAAAAATGCTGTAAAATCAGTTATCTCATCGATACCTGATAAATGGAAAAACATTGATGTTTTATTAAATAATGCGGGATTGGCAGTTGGATTAGATAATATTCAAGAAGGCAAAATAGAAAATTGGGAAACTATGATTGATACTAATATTAAAGGTTTATTATTTGTTAGTCACGAAATTATTCCATTAATGATAAAGAACAAAAAGGGACATATTATTAATATTGGTTCAACAGCTGCCAAAGCTATTTATGAAAAAGGTAATGTTTATTGTGCCACAAAATTTGCAGTGGATGCCTTATCAAAAACTATGAGAGTTGATTTGTTAAATCAGGGAATTAAAGTGACCCAAGTTTCACCGGGAGCAGCCGAGACCGAGTTTTCTATAGTTAGATTTAATGGCGATAAGGCCAAAGCAAAAAATGTTTATAACGGTTTCAAACCACTAACAGCGAAAGATATAGCTGATAGTATTTATTATGTTACAACTTTACCAAAGCATGTTTGTATCAATGAATTGGAAATTACTGCATTAGCACAAGCAAACAGTAATTATATTTATAAAACATAAATAATAGTATTTTTAAGAAATCTCTAATTATTTAGTAACTTTGACTTCCCTAAAATAAATCAAATAAATATGTCAAAATTTGAAGTAAAACTGCCAAAAATGGGTGAAAGTGTTGCAGAAGCAACCATAACTTCATGGCTAAAAGAGGTTGGTGATACTATTGATTTAGATGAACCAATTGTTGAAGTTGCAACAGATAAAGTNGACTCAGAAGTGCCAAGTGAAGTTGAAGGTATTTTGGTTGAAATTTTGTATAAAGTTGATGATGTTGTTGATGTTGGTCAAACTATAGCAATTATTGAAATTGAAGGAAATGTTGAAATTCCAACAGAAACAAAAGAAGAAATAGTTGTTGATATTCCAACTGTTGAAAGTGTAAAGACGGATTTAAAAAAAGAAGAAAAAGTAATTGTTGATAGGTCATCAACATCCGGAAAATTCTATTCGCCACTAGTAAAAAATATTGCTAAAGCTGAAGGTGTTTCAATGGAAGAATTAGAAGCAATAATTGGTAGCGGTAAAGATCAAAGAGTAACAAAAAATGACATTTTAGCTTATATCAAGAATAAAGGGAG
>JGI24024J18818_10001017_pt1 | contig 11302 bp, 9 predicted proteins | sample Cruoilmetagenom2_FD_18818 | JGI IMG/M metagenome (IMG submission 18818) | reverse complement strand
CGTCGGACTTGGCCAGGTGCTGTTCGAGGGACTCACGGTCGACGTCGTGCGATGGTGGAACCCCCGGCCTGCTCTGCCGCGAACTCCAGCCACACAACTTGCGGCGGCGGTCGCTGGTCTGCCTGCAACAGTGCCTGATGTCGAGCCACGGCCGCTCTCGGCGGCGTTGTCCGAGGAATCGAGCTCCGCGATTCTTGATGCGGCGGAGTCGCTGATCGGGCGGGGTCCGGGTCTCACTCCTGAAGGCGACGATTATCTCGCAGGGGCTCTTGCTGCCACTCGGACGCTTGGCGAAGCACTGGGCTGCACGAACACCGGGGCGATGCTCGACTCGATCGCCGGATCGCTGAAGCGCCTTGCGTCGATCCGAACGACCACGTTCTCAGCCTCCCTGATCAACCACGCCGTCAATGGTCAAGTTGCCGCACCTGCAGGGTCGCTGCTGNGTGCTCTCACGGGTCGAGGCGATGTCATAGACAGCTACCGGAACCTCACTCACGTCGGACATACGTCGGGACCGGCCCTCGCTGCCGGCATGATCCTCGGCGCCCGTTCACTTCTCCAATATCAACCGCATCCCAACGGAGGCAAACGATGATCTCTCGTGTCGAGGTACACCCCGGTCGTTATCACGACTCGGTCAGGCTGATGCAAGCGAGCAAAGCTCTCCAAGGTGTCGAAGGCGTAACCGATGCGCTCGTCGCGATGGCGACCGAACTCAATCTGAGTCTGCTTGCCGACATGGGGTTCGACATGGACACTGTGGTCGGTGTCGGCCCCAACGACCTTCTCCTGGCTATCCACGCTGAAAGTGAAGATGCCGTTGCCGCCGCTCATCGAGCGCTCGAGGAGGCCCTCACCCCGAAGATCGCCCGCTCCGGTGGGCTCGACGCACCCGACCCGAAAACCATCGGGGCTGCCGCCAAGATCAACGGAGCCGATGTTGCCCTGCTCTCGGTACCCGGCGAGCACGCATTCGTCGAGGCGATGGAAGCGCTCCAAAACGGTCTGCACGTGATGATCTTCAGCGACAACGTGCCGATCTCTCAGGAGATCACACTCAAGCAGTACGGGTTGGATCACGGTCTGCTTGTCATGGGGCCGGACTGCGGAACGACGATCGTCAACGGTCTCGGTCTCGGATTCGCGAACGCCGTTCAACCGGGCTCCGTGAGCATGGTCGGTGCATCGGGTACGGGGATTCAGGAAATGTGTGCGCTGCTCGACGACGCTGGCGTGGGGATCAGACATGCGCTCGGTACAGGGAGCCACGACCTCTCCGAAGACGTGGGTGCTTCGTCGACGCTGCAAGCGCTGGAAGCCCTCGACACCGATCCAGGCACGGATCTCATCGTCGTCATCTCGAAGCCACCCGCTGCACCGGTGGCCGCGAACGTTCGCCGNGTGGCTGCTGAGTGCGCCACCCCGGTCGTGATCACTTTCATGGGAGAGACGACNCTTGAAGAGGGCGCAGGAGAGGTGCTCGACGTTCTCGGTCTGCCACGACCGNTCTACGAATCATGGGAAGCCGCCAACCAGGATCACAGGCACGGTTCGGTGCGCGGACTCTTCTCCGGCGGCACGTTGCGTTCCGAGGCCCGCCACGTGGCCGCACCGCATCTCGGTGAGATTGGGACTCGCGAGGAAGATGACGGGCATACGTTCATCGACTACGGCGACGACGAGTACACCCAGGGTCGGGCACACCCGATGATCGACCAGACCGTTCGTGTCGAGAGACTTGCAGCGGCGGGCCAGGATGAGTCCGTTGGTGTTGTGCTCATGGACGTTGTCCTCGGGTACGGCGCCAACGCCAACCCCGCCGCGGAACTCGCACCGATCGTCGCGCGAGTGGTGGAGTCAGGGGTAGCGGTCGTCGTGTCCCTCTGCGGAACGAGGGGAGATCCGCAGGGCCGCGATGCCCAGGCCAGGGCACTCAACGACGCGGGAGCATCCGTGTACCTCTCGAATGCCGCGGCTGCGATCGAAGCTGCACGCCTCGCAACGACAAGGAGTTCATCATGAGTGACCTCAGCCAACTTCTCGATACCGAGCCGGTCGTAGCCACTGCGGGAACGGACATGCTCGCGGCGTCGATCGAGGAGCAGGGTTCTGCCGTCGAACGGGCCGACTGGCGACCACCGCATGAGGGGACCGAGACAGCGCTCAACGTTCTCTTCTCCGACGACCGGATGCGGGATGCGAACGAGATCGCGATCGGACGGATGCTCGCCGTGCGCCCGCAGCTCGTTGACGTCACCATCGCTCGAGACGTGTTCCCCGGCATGACCGACCGCACCTTCCTGCATGCCGGCCCACCGCTCGAATGGGATCGAGCCAGCGGACCGATGCGGGGGGCCATCATCGGCGCCATGATCTACGAGGGCCTCGCCAACGATCCCGAAGATGCCGCAACCAAGGCCGCCAGGGGCGACGTCGAACTGTCGCCATGTCACCATCACGGCGCGGTCGGCCCGATGGCAGGGGTGACGTCGCCATCGATGCCGGTGGCGGTGGTCACCGACGCGGCAGGCGACGGGATCTCTTACTCAACGCTCAACGAGGGGCTCGGCAAAGTGCTGCGCTATGGAGCCTTCGGCCCTGAGGCCATCGATCGACTTCACTGGATGGACGAGGTACTGGGTCCTGTCCTGAGTGCGGTCCTCGAGAGTCGGGGACCGATCGACCTTCAATCGCTGATCGCTCAGGCGTTGCAGATGGGCGACGACGGGCACAACAGGAACCGGGCCGTGACGTCTCTGTTCCTCAGGGAGATCGCCGGATCGCTCATCGACGGTGCCGATGCGCCGCTCGACCAGCGGCGAGCTGTGTTCGACTTCATCGACGGCAACGACCACTTCATGCTCAACCTGGTCATGGCCGCGGGCAAGCTCGGTTCGGACGCCGCATCCGGCGTACCGGCCTCGAGCCTTGTCACCGTCATGGCACGCAACGGCACCGACTTCGGTATCAGATTGTCGGGTACCGGAGACGAGTGGTTCATCGCTCCCGCCCCTCCGGTCGACGGTCTCTACCTCGGCTCGTTCACCGAGGATGACGCCAGCCCCGACATCGGAGACTCGACCATCACCGAGACGGTTGGCCTTGGAGGGCTTGCAATGGCAGCGGCGCCGGCGATCGTTGGATTCGTCGGTGGAACGGCCGCCGGTGCGGTCCGTCGCACGCTGGCGATGTACGAGATCACGATGGCCGAGCACCCGATGTACCAGATCCCGATGCTCGAGTTCCGTGGCACACCGGTCGGCATCGATGCTGCCCGGGTAGTTCGCACCGAAGTTCTCCCGCAGATCAACACAGGCGTGGCCGGCAAGGTGCCCGGCACGGGGATGGTCGGCGCCGGACTGGTCGAGGCCCCGATCGAGTGTTTCGTCCAGGGAATCAACGCACTGGCGGAGACCTTCCAATGATCCGCTATCCACGCCGGATGGCGAGATCTGGGGCCCCTGCCAGTGTCTGTAAGATGCCCCCACCGGGGGCGACGAGGGAGGCTATTCGTGGTCATCGCTAACGAGTTCGACTACCGACGTCCCGAGACTCTCGCCGAAGCTACGGAGCTTCTTGCGAACCATTCCGGTTCAGTCCGCATCCTCGCCGGTGGAACGGATCTCGTTGCCTGGTTGCGCGATGACGCGGTCGCTCCCGACCTGGTCGTCGACATCAAGAACGTCCCCGGGCTCCACGATCTCAGGCTCGACGGCGGCACCCTCCACATCGGTGCGCTCGTCACGTTCACCGATCTGATCGAGTCGGACGTGGTCGAGGAGAATGCTCCATTGCTGGCCGAAATGGCCGAGACCGTGGCATCTCAGGGCATCCGCAATCGGGCAACCATGGTCGGGAACATCTGCTCGGCCGTCCCATCATGCGATGCCGGGCCTGTCCTGCTCTCGTACGACACGACCGTTCACCTCACGGGACCCGATGGGGATCGCAGCGTCGACATCAACGACTGGTTCGTCGGACTTCGTCAGACAGCACGCACCGAAGATGAAGTCGTCACCCACCTGACCATCGCCCTCCGTCCGCACGGTGGTGTCTACGTGAAGCTGATGCGGTACGGCGGCGAAGACCTCGCCCAGGCAGCCGTGGGGATCATCGCATACCCGGATCATGAGTTTCGCGTCGCGTTCGGAGCGGTTGCTCCCACGCCGATCCGGTCGACGCGAATCGAGGCCGCCCTCAAAGGCAAGCCGCTCGACGACGATCTCGTGGCCGAAGCCACCGCCATGGTTCGCGACGAGATCAGTCCGATAACCGACATCCGATCGTCCGCGGAGTACCGCAGTCGCATGACAGAAGTGATGCTGAAACGGGGACTGGTCGCAGCGACCGAGAGGCTTGCCGGCACAGGACCCGCATACGGCACTCGGCTCATCTGAGAGGACGACGATGAATCTCACTATCAAAGTCAATGGCGAAGAATGGGCGCTCGACGTCGCTCCCGCCGACGTGCTTCTGGACGTCCTGAGGGAACGGATCGGGACCAAGAGCCCCAAGATCGGATGCGAACGCGGCGACTGTGGCTCGTGCACCATCATCATGGACGGCCGCACGGTACGGAGCTGCCTCGTACTCGCCGTCGAAGCTGATGGCCACGAGATCACGACGGTCGAAGGAATCAGCTACGACGGGATCAGCGAACTGCAGACACTGTTCCTCGAGAACAACTCGTTCCAGTGCGGTTTCTGCGCTCCCGGCATCGTCCTCTCGGCCACGGAGTTGCTCGAGAACAACCCGAACCCCACACGCCACGACGTGCAGGAGGCCCTCGCCGGCAACCTCTGCCGTTGCACCGGTTACGAGCCGATCATCGACGCCGTGCTTGCCGCAGGAGAGGGGGGTTCAGAATGACGACGGACTATCCCTTCGAAGCCAAGCCCGAGAACGGTGATCTCAAGACCGTTGGTACTTCCGCTGTGAGAATCGATGGACTCGACAAGGTCAGTGGTGCCGCAGAGTTCGTCGACGACATGGACTTCGGGCCGGGGCTCCTGCACGCCGCAATTGTCGAGAGCCCGCATGCCTATGCCAGGATCGTCTCCATCGACACATCCAAAGCCGAAGCGGCGAAGGGTGTCGTACGGATCGCCACAGGCGAGGACTTTCCATACAAGTTCGGCATGTACATGGAAGACCGCTACATCTTCGCCCAGGACTACGTCCGCTTCGTAGGTGAGCAGGTGGCGGGAGTAATCGCTCGAAGCCATCGCGAGGCAGTGCAGGCGGCCAAGCTCGTCGAAGTCGAGTACGAAGTTCTGACGCCGTTGCTCGACCCGAGGGGTGCCGTCGCCGACGGCGCTGAGTTGATCCATCCCGATCTCGAGGACTACACCCACGTCCCCTGGTTCTTTCCCCAGACCGATACCAACATCGCCCACCTGAGGAAGATCCGGAAGGGTGACACTGAGAAGGCGTTCGCCGAAGCTGACTACGTACTCGAAGACACCTATCACGTGCCGCGTTACGCGCACTGTGCCATCGAACCGCACGTCACCGTCAGCAAACTCGACCAGGCCGATCGGCTCACCGTGTGGACCGCGTCGCAGTCGCCGCATACGCAGCGTCATCTCTTCGCCGAAGCTCTCGCACCGCTGGGATTCACCCACAAGGACGTTCGCGTCATCACGCCGTATGTCGGTGGCGGATTCGGTGGCAAGGCGGGCGTCTCCATGGAGATCCTGGGAGCTGCCATGGCCACGCTCGTCAAGGGCCGTCCTGTGAAGCTGCGGTGGACAAGAGAGCAAGAGTTCTACAACACGTATCAGCGCCAGGGTGTGGTCGCCGAGCTCAAGGTCGGTGTCATGAACGACGGCACCATCACCGCCGTCGAACACAAGCTCTACTGGGATGCCGGCGCGTACGTCGAGTACGGGGCCAACGTCGTCAACGCCGCGGGCCTCTCCGCGACCGGACCCTATCGGGTTCCGAACATCACGAACGACTCGCTGTGCATCTACACGAATCTTCCCCCTGGCGGTCCTTACCGCGGTTTCGGCTACTCCGAGTTCCACTTCGGTCTCGAGTCCCACATGGACCGTATCGCGGAAGCCATCGGGATGGACCCCGTCGAGTTCCGGCGAAAGAACGCCATCGTTGAAGGCGACGAACTCGCATACGGCGCCTCGATGAATCCGTCGGGGATGCTCGAGGCGATCGACAAGACCGCCGAAGCCATCGAATGGGGTGTCGAAGAGGAATCGGACAACCCGAACACAGTGATCGGAAAAGGCCTCGCCCTCTTCTGGAAGGCGCCGGCGATGCCGCCCAACTCGTCGTCCGCGTCGTTCCTCAAATTCAACGAAGACGGAAGCATCAACATCACGGTGTCGGGCATGGAACTCGGTCAGGGCTACCTCACCGTCATGGCTCAGATCGCAGGCGAAGTGTTGTCGGTCCCGGTCGAGAAGATCAGGGTCGAAACGCCGGACACCGATCGGAACCCGTACGAATGGCAGACGGTCGCATCGCATGTGACATGGAGCTCCGGTCTCGCCGTCGAGAAGGCAGCGATCGAAGCTCGCGGGAAGATCTTCGACGTCATTCACCAGGTATACGGCTACGAGGACGACTCGCTCTATCTCGAAGATGAGGCGGTCAAGTGCCGGACCGACGAGAGTTTCTCGAAGCCGCTGCGGGATTTCGTCATCGACGGTATCCAGACCGAAGACGGCACATGGCGTGGCGGGCCGATCGTCGCCAGCGGCAAGTTCATGCCCGAGTTCACGAATGCCAACAGTGATCCCGAGACCGGACAGGGCGGTCATCCCAACGTTCACTACACGGTTGGCGCTACGGGTGTCGTGCTCGAGATCGACAAGGACACCGGTCGAATCTGGGTCCGCAAAGCTGCACTGGCAGTCGATGCTGGCCGCGCCATCAACCCGGACCTGGTGAACGGCCAGATCACCGGAGGTTTGGTTCAGGGGTTGGCGACCGTCCTCTACGAAGACATGCGCTTCGACGAGAACGGGAAGCTCCTGAACCCGAACTTCACCGACTACAAGATCCCGACGGCCTTCGACATCCCCGACGAGATCATTCCGATCATCGTCGAAGTCCCACAACCCGACGGCCCATTTGGGGCCAGGGGTGTCGGAGAACACACCATGATCGGCGCCGCCCCAGTGATCGCCAATGCCGTGTACAACGCGCTTGGCGTTCGTATCAAGTCGATGCCGATCACCCAGGAGAAGGTCGCCATGGCGATCATCGAGAAGTTCGAGGAGCGTGCTGAGTAATGCCGTTGCCCAGATCGGCGGCCAGGCGCGCCAGGCGCAAGGATGAGGGTTCGCCACTCCTTGGGTTGGAATGGTGGATCCGAAGCCACAGCGCGTGGCGATGCATGGTCGTCGAGATGGGTGGCATGCATTGCTCAGGGCGATCCTGTAACTGAAGCAACGAAAGAGGAGTGAAGCACGAATGTCCGTCGACCTAGAGAAGATTCTTCGGCCTATCCCTGCAGAGATGGCGCCGTACGAACCGAAATACATGCTTCTGGCCAGCGGCGAAGCCGCCGTGGTTCGCGCCGTCGACCGGGATGAGATACCGGATCTGCTGAAGCACGTGGAGCCGCTCCTGCACGTCGAGCGCGACTACTACGACGTCGTCGCCTCCCGCGTCTACGCGGAGCTGCTCTCCCACTACCAGTACCGATTCCAGGACCAGTACGTTCTCGCGGTCCAGGTTGACGGAGAGCTTGCCGCCATCGTCAACGGCCGTCAGGTGACGCCGAATCTCGGTCTCTCGCTGCACACGCTGGCGCTTCGCCGAGGCTTGCGGATCGGTGCGCACGCCTTCGCAGCCAAGATGGAGTACCACTTCGATCAGCTCGGACACGATGAGGTCCTGATCGTCGCAGAGTCACCGATCGGATTCCGCCGGTGGATGATCGAGTACAAGCTCGAGAAGCGATTCGAGGTCCCCCACGAGCTCGGCGGTGTCCCCTCTTGGGCACTGACTCGTGAGCTGTTCGATGCCGCGCGCTCCTCGCTCGTCGTCGGGCGTCGACCGGTACCCCCGGAGATCCTCGACAAGGCGAAGGCAGCGATCCTGCCGCCGTCGGATCCGCCGACTCCCGCTCTCGATCCGCTCTCCGCGACTCGCTCGAAGTACGATCCGACCGCCACTGCACTCATGGTGGAGCGTTGGGCGATGGAGGCGGGGGTGCAAGATGCGTGACGTCTACGTAGCCGGAATCGGCATCACCACCTTCACCCGATTGGAGTTCGCGCTCTCAGAGATAGCGTCCTATGCGTCGATGATGGCTCTCAAAGACGCCGGGATCACCGAAGTCGATCAGGTCTACGTGGCCAATATGGGCGCTCCCCGGGTCAACCATCAGACGGCGCTTGCCAGCGCGGTCGTGGACAGTCTCAGTCTCACTCCTGCAGGTGCTGCAGCGATCGAGAACGGACCGGCTTCGGGTGGTTCTGCGATCAAGGCCGGATTCCAGGCAGTCGCATCCGGCATGGATGACGTTGTTCTGGTCGCCGGTGTGGAGCGAATGCGCGAGGTCAACGGCCTGGAGGCAACTGACTTCGTGGCAACGCTCACCCATCCGATCGCCGAGTACATCTACGGCGTGACCCTCCCGGCACACGCTGCGATGTTCACCCGCCTCTACATGGACAAGTACGGCGTCACCGAGCGCCACCTTGCCATGGTGGGGGTCAAGAACCAGAACGCGGCACTTGCGAACGAGTGGGCCCATCTGCAGCAGGAGATCAGCCTCGAGGGCATCCTCGACTCTCCGGAGGCAATGACCAACAATCCGTACGTTGCCGAACCGCTCCGGTTCTTCGACGCCTGTCCCGTATCCGACGGTGGCGCAGCCATCATCCTGGTCTCTGAAGACAAGGCCAAAGAGCTCGGCAGACCGATGATCAAGATCAGCGGTGTGGGACAAGCAACCGACACGCATGCTGTTCACGAGCGCGAGGAACCAACTGACCTACTGGCCGTTCGGAAGGCGGCGGCAGACGCGTTCGAGATGGCGGGGCTGACACCCGATGATGTCGACGTTGCCGAACTTCACGACGCGTTCACGATCCTCGAGATCGTCGAAAGCGAAGAGGTCGGATTCTTCCCCAAGGGAGAAGGGCATCTGGCCCTCGAGAGAGGCGATACGGCTCTTGGAGGGAAGATCCCCATCAACGTTGGCGGAGGGCTGAAAGGACGCGGTCACCCGGTCGGAGCGACGGGAGTCGCCCAAGCATGGGAGATCGTCACCCAATTGCGCGGAGACGGTGGCGATCGGCAGGTAGAGGACGCCTCTGTCGGCTTCACCTGCAACTTCGGCGGCTTTGGCAACAACGTCGTCTGTCTTACATTCGAGAAGGAGGCCTGATGGCTCGCGAGATCTACGCATACCGGTGCCAGAAGTGCGACACGATGCACTACCCGTTCCGGATGGTGTGCAAGAACTGCAAGCAGAACGACTTCTTCGAGTTCGACACCGTGCCGCTCCCGAAGGACGGCAAGCTGTTGACCTTCACACGCGTCTACAACCTGCCGGCTCAGTACGAAGTCGCGACCCTTGGTCTCGGCATCGTCGAGTTGGACAACGGGTTGCGGATGCTGGGCCAGCTGGAGATTGACGAACCCAGGGCCGGAATGGCTGTGAAGGGGAACGTCGAAGTGGTGCGCAAGGAGACCTACGAGGACTTCTACGGGATGGTGTTCAGAGGCGCATGACGCTAACGAAGGCCATCGAAGGCACCCAGCAGCGGTTGGATCTCGGGACGGGACGTGTGGTCCTGTACGCTCTCCGCCGATGCCGGGTGAAGCAAACATGACAGTCCTGACTGAGGCGAAGGCCACCGGTCAGGTTCGGGCGATGAGTTCGATGGGTAAGACAGAGAGCCACCCTGAAGGGGGTGGCTCTCTTCGCGAGTGGGAGAGGGATCAGGTATGGAACTGACGATGCAGAAGAAGACGGTGCTGGGATTGCAGCACGTCGTGGCCATGTTCGGAGCAACGGTCCTTGTGCCGTTGTTGACGGGACTCAATCCGTCTGTCGCTCTGTTTGCGGCCGGCGTGGGAACATTGCTGTTCCATCTTGTTACCAAGCAGATGGTCCCGGTGTTCCTGGGGTCGTCGTTTGCGTTCATCCCGGCGATCATCATCGCTACCGAGCGCGGATACTCGTGGGCGGCGATCGGGCTCGGGATCATGGCCGCAGGTGTCCTCTACATGTTGATGTCGTTGCTCGTGTCGTTGGTTGGCCACAAGGTCATCCAGCGGATCTTCCCGCCGATCGTGACCGGACCGGTCATCATCGTTATCGGNATCACCTTGGCACCCGTTGCCATCAACATGTCCGAAGGCGCATGGTGGTTGGCTCTCATCACGACGGCGACGGTGATCGTCGCGGCCGTCTTCTTCAAGGGCTTGTTCCGGATGCTCCCGATCCTGACGGGTGCGGTTGTCGGTTTCGTCCTGGGAGCGATCTTCCTTGCGGACTTCAGTTTCCAGCCGGTTCTTGANGCTGCCTGGGTNGGTCTCCCCGACTTCACATGGGGTTTCGGAGACATCCAGTGGGCATCGATCGCCTTGATCGCACCCATCGCGTTCGTCACGATGATCGAACACGTTGGTGACATCATGGCCAACGGCAACGTCGTCGGGAAGGACTTCTTCGAGGAGCCCGGCCTGAACCGAACCTTGCTGGGCGACGGTATCGCGACGTTCTTCGCAGGCATGGTCGGCGGCCCGCCGAACACGACCTACTCGGAGAACACGGGTGTGCTTGCCGTGACCAAGGTCTACGACCCGATGATCCTGCGGATCGGTGCCGGGTTCGCGATCTTCCTTGCCCTGATCCCCAAACTGGCGGCGCTGCTGAGGACCGTGCCCGTTCCGGTGCTCGGTGGGTTGTCGATCGTTCTCTTCGGCATGATCGCAGCGGTCGGCCTGAGGACGTTGGTCACCGCACAGGTGGACTTCACGAAGAGCCGAAACATGATTGTCGTCGGCCTGATCCTCGTGTTCGGGCTGGGAATCAGCGGCCTGTCGAGTGCTCTTTCCATCGGTGATGTTCCGATCTCGGGTCTGGCGCTTGCCGCCGTGGTCGGCGTCATCATCAACCTCGTCCTCCCGGTGAGCGACGAAGAAGAGCAGATTGCGATGCCGGCAGAGGCAAAGGTCGAAGAAGACTGACGTTTCGGTCGTTCACGCAGATGAGCATGAAGTGGGAGCCGGTGCCACCGGCTCCCACTTCCTATGTCGGATCCAAGGGTCGGGGAGGGAATCGACCGGGTTATCCCCGGGGAATACGCTCGCG
>JGI24024J18818_10001016_pt1 | contig 11304 bp, 14 predicted proteins | sample Cruoilmetagenom2_FD_18818 | JGI IMG/M metagenome (IMG submission 18818) | reverse complement strand
GGATTTGAACCCGCGTCCAGAAACTCTAACACTTAAGCTTCTACGCGTGTATCTTGCCTATTTAGGTTTCGCGTNTGNACNNNCGTCCAGAAACTCTAACACTTAAGCTTCTACGCGTGTATCTTGCCTATTTAGGTTTCGCGTAGCACTATGCCGACCTTAGAACCATAAGTATTGAGTCCATATTTATATTTAAACTATTTTATTATTGGGTGTATTACATGATTCATGAACTTGGTTATAAAACTTCTTAACCACATTATATCATGTGTATATAAAATATAAAGAGAATATTTTTCAGATTCTCCTTTGCCTACGTTTATTTACTTTCCTATTTCCACTCAATCGTCGCTGGAGGTTTACTCTTACATTATACAGTACACGGTTAAAGTAAGGCATTTCCCCCTAACCGAATCAATAATTATCATAATCAAATGATAAGTTAGACATGATCATTCGTTTGATAAACTCTGAGACTATATCCTTTTTCAAAGTAAACTATTATCTATAGTAAACAAAATATGAAGGTTTTGAATTAACTTTACTAACGCACTTATTACCTTTTTACTCATAAAAATAATCTATAGGATGTCGGTTCTAAAGTAGCATTTGTTATTGTTGTTAAATCTCCAATAATAGTATAATATTTTAATTTATCATCTGATGGTTTAAAGTCATATAGCCTGTACACTATATATTCATTTCCAAAATGCTTTGAACATCCAACTTCATTTCTAGTTACTTCTATAGGAGTATCTTTACCGCGAGTTGTTGCCTTAACTTCAATATATTTATCTGTAATAAATCCACTTGAATCAATATCTATAGATTTAATATCATAACCAGCTCCATCACCATTTATATTTGACTCCCATTTCACTTCATCTATACGGTTAGGATCTATTTTTCTTATTCTCTCAACTTCATGTTCATAAACTATTTTTTCTGCTGCTTTCCCAATTGTTGATTGTCGTTTGATTCTCTCTATAAAATCAGTCTTATGTGTTCTACCTTGATATTTATATTGTATAACAGGAATACTAGGCATTGTTTTATCTTCCTCAAGAGTTATATTCTCACTAACAAAAAGAGTCTCTTGAAAATTATTTAAAGCAACAACATTTGATGCAATATTTATTGAATAATGCTTACTAAAATAATCAATCAAATCCTTTGTTGTTCTAGTAATATACTCTGCATAAAACTTTTGTTCACTTAAATCTGTTAGAACATCAACTGTTAAGGTTGAAATCATAGTGCTGTCTATTGCATTGATTAGTTCATCCTTCTTTGATACATCACCATTATATTGTATTTTATTATTTGATATTTTAGTAAAATAAATTGTCTCAGATAAAACATTAAATAATAACCTACATGATTCTTTAATTTTTTTTATTTTATTCTTACTACATGATGTTAAATATTCTTGATTAACTAATGTATTATTTGTATATATATCATTTACATTTAGGTACTGGTTAGCATTAGTAAACGCACATAATACACATTCTTTTAATACGGATATTATTTTATTGTCAATAATTTGTATATAATTAAACATTACAATCGAAATATATTCTTGTGGCGATATTGTTTGCTTTTGTAATTCTTCTGCTAATGCTGTTAGCTCAAAACTTATTGTTGATTTCCATACACCAAATTCTAATCCTGGAGTATATTGGCTATCAAATTGCTTTAAGGTTCCAATATATCTACCAGTACCAATTGTTTTTCCGTAAGAACCATTTGATTTTATCCTGATATTATTTAAACTAGATATTAATTCATTTGCGACATCTTGTTTTATTGCAATCTTGCTTATATGCTTATTTCTTGCCTTCACTGTTGCATCTGCTAATGATCTTAACATTAGTGATTTATCAGTTCTACTTAACACATCAAAATATAGATGTTCCTTATTTACTATTCCCATTTTTATCCCCCTAAGAAAATCTAGTATATAATTATAAATGACACAGAAAAATTTCCATATACAATTACCATTATATAGAAAATAAGCACTTTTTACTAGGAATAATAGAAGCATCCCAACAGAGAACTAAACATGATCATGATGTGTTTCTTGCGTTGCAGCTGTTTCCGCTTGTGCTTGTTGTTCAGCTAATTCACGTTCAGCCTTTTCACGTTCATTCTTTATATTTACTTCACGTTCTGCACGTTCTTCAGCAAGTTGTTTTGTTCCTTCTATTAGGTTTAAAATTGCACTCATTCCATCCATCTCCTTAAAACTATTTTTATTATCCTTTTCAAACGAGAAAGTAATGCTGATTTGCGTTCTTCCAAGTTCACACTTTTCCATTTGTTCTTGTTTATCAGCTTCAGCCAAATATCCAAATGTTTCATAGAAAAGTTCAATTTCCTTAATTGTTGGATTCTGTTTATATGGAATCTTCAAGACGTGTTTTTTCATGGCCTGGAAAGCATCTTTTTCATCTGCTGGAATAACTGAATTTTGAACTTGTGAAAGATAATGATTAAATTCTGGAATTTCTAAAAATGAATACCATGTTTTCGTTGAAATTCCGTTATCCTTACAAAAATCTGCAATCGTGAAACCATCCATTAATTTTCCACGTGCGAACTTTGTAGCAAGTTCAATATGCTTGTCATTTAAAGTATTTGGCACTGGTATAACCTTCAGTAACTTTTCATCATGGCTTGTTTCATGTGTTGTCATATTAAACCACCCGCACATATTCAGTTTGAAACACTGATTTTTTTGAAATAACTGCATCTAACATCATTTTTTTCTGAAGATTATCAGTGAAATATGTTGTTTTCTCAATTTGATTTAGTAATGAAATCATGTATTTATTATTTGGGTTCTTGCTTTTCAATTCACGCTGAACATCTTCTAATGTTGCGATTAATAAAGACTTGTTTCTTTTCCCAAACGATTTAAAGGTTTTCAGATGTTCAACTAAATCTGGATATAAATTTCGCTTGATATTTGAAAGTGATCTCACGAACTTCTGCAATGGCTGCATCAAGTTTCAAACTCATTTCTGAAGTATCGTAACCGCCTTTTTTCATGCTTGTTGTAATGTGGTTTATTTGCTTTTCAAGTGTCATTTTTCAGCACCAACTTTCTTTGCATCAGCAGATGCTTTAATTAAGTTCGTCAAAAGCATAATATCGAAATCTGTTATACCGTTTTCCTTTGCTAGTTGTTCCATTTGTTCAGCAACCGTCACTGTAATCTGTAACGTACCGATTTCATATTTTGCAATTGTGCTTTGTGTCAATCCAAGAATTGCACCAAGTTCTGTTTGAGTAATTCCACAAAATCCACGAAGGATTCTAAAAAGTGTGTTGTTCATTTATCATTTCCCCTTAATTTTTTTGTTGTTTTTGCTATAGCTGCGAATAATTTATGATTAATAAGTCAAAAAGAAAAAGCACTGAATTTCTCCGATGCCCAACTTATTCTGAATTTAAGAAAGCCGATTCCACCTAGAGAAATCGACCAACTGTTTTTAATACATATCAGGATGTATTTTGTTTTTGGTAGTTGCGACATTTCCACACATCAACAACTAAAACATTTGGAGTTTATGACACTTATATAGAGGTGTCACACGGTGTCCTGATTCTACACAAAATCAGTATGTGTATATTCATCACCAGTTTTCACTGGTCGTGCTACTCGTTCATATATTAGGTGCGACTTATAGGGGTGATGTAATACGAATATTTTAAAGATAAGTCTAAAGTACCACGCTGAAAATTAATTTAAAAATGTTGTACTTAACTAAAGCACTTTCTTTTGCTATCTATCTTTGTATTAAAGAAGGTTCTTAAGCTATCAGAAAGAATTTGAAATCTGAATAAGACACTTCACATGGAAAATATCAGGTGTATTTTTAGTGAAAATTTGTGTTGTCAGGGAGATTCACTGTTTGTATAAAGTGAATCATGGATGCCCCCTATTGCTTTCAGCTATATTCGTTGAGTGCTGTTGCTATTGAAAAGTTTAAGTACTATAAAATAGTAGATGTATATATAAAACGATAACTAAAATAACTTGCCAGCCCCGTCCCCCCTGTGGGTGGGTGCTGATAAATAACCGCACCTTTATTTTCACATCAATTTATTTGTATAAATCCGTGTGCAATCTTGAATATTATTTTCCAAAAATACTTTCATTTTATATTTGAATCAATTCCATTTCAAGAGATTACTTAAGAGAAGGAAATATGTGACGATAAAAGTTATGTAAAATGTTTGAAGTTTTTAAAGGAAGGTGAGGACATCATGATTGTTACAGCATGGATTATTGGGATTATAATATTTATTTTCACTTTAATTTCTGTATGGGGTACGTTTTTTCTTCTTTTATTGTTTGCGGGTGGATTGGTGGCATTAACAAATTATACTGGATTTGACCCATTTACTTATCTAGGGGAAGATGCTTTTGGCATGTTTGGTATGGCTTTCTTTGGGTCTTGGACGGTAGCTACCGTTTTAATTATGCTTGGACGAATTTTCGGATTCTTCGAAGATGTAGGTAAAGCTGTTAAAAACTTAGCAGATGATGATAGAAGAAGATATTGAAAAATAGTAATTTTTGATTTAAAAAGTCGATTCCTTAATGGAGTAGGCTTTTTTGTGTTGTCATAACTTAAAGCTTTTGACACCCTCATCTGGATGTGATAGTATCAGTACATCAGGTCGTGTCATAAGATAGGTTCATAAGTAAAGGTGGAATATATAATGAAATATGGGTACGCACGTGTATCAACAATAAATCAAGATTTACAGATACAACTAGATACATTGAAAGCTGAAGGTTGTGAAGTGATTTATTCTGAAAAGTTCACTGGAACAAGTACAGACCGCCCACAATTTAAAGAAGTTCGTCAAGTGCTTCAAACAGGTGATACATTAGTGGTCACAAAACTTGATAGACTTGCACGGAATACAAAAGAAGGTATAGAAGTGATTCAAGAACTGTTTGCTAAAGATGTGAAGGTTCATGTTCTGAATGTTGGTCTGTTAGAAAATACACCAATGGGACATTTCTTCCTTACAACACTTTTAGCAGTTGCAGAACTTGAAAGAAACATGATTGTGGAAAGAACACAAGAAGGAAAAGCAGTTGCAAAGTTAAAACCTGATTTCAAAGATGGTCGCCCCAACAAGTTCAGCAAAGACCACATTAATAATGCCCTGAAGCTTCTTGAAACACATTCTTATAAACAAGTGGATGCAATGACAGGTATATCTAAATCAACGCTTATACGTGCAAAGAAGAAGATTCAAGAAGAACTGGTGTAACAATGCTGGTTCTTTTTTTATTGCATGATTCTTGACAGTATGAACATTAATATTCAATTTATAGCCTGTAAAATAAGGGATGGGTTATTTTCGTTCCCATGCACAAGGTTCATTACATGTATTTTTTCACCCATTCCCACCAGTAATTTTTCAGTATTTTGTTCATCATTCAGACACAATTTCGTAAGTACTTTCCATATATAAATCACACACTCATTCACCTAAATTAAAATGTGCAGAACAAAACTGCACAAATGCTTTCAAAACCCATTCATACCAACGGTTCCAAGCCCTAATCCTTAAAAGGAATATAGAGAAAACTGCACATTTCTAATACAATGGTTTACCACTGATTCATAAATTGTTTACTCGTTATAAAGATGATTCATCCGAACCAAAAGAAGGTTCGTCTGCTATTAATGAAACTGAAGATTTTCCAATGATACGCTGAACAATAGAACCTTTTTCAGATGTATCTTTTTATTAGATGGATGCGTTAGCATCTGCGAAGCATTTCTTTTGAACTTGTTTTTATTTCTTCATTTAATGGTCTGAATCCTTTCAATTAGTTGTGTAAAAGGACGAGAGATACTTTTTGAAATGGAGGAATACAAATGACTTTAACCAAAGAAACACATTACACAAGACCAACAACGCAACCAAAAATAAACGTGGTTGATTCCATCATGGGTTCAGGTAAAACATCATGGTCGATTCAATACATGAATGAAGCAGGTTCAGATAGAAATTTCATATACATTACACCATTCTTGGATGAAGTAAAACGTGTGAAAGATTCTGTAACAAGTCGTAAATTTGTTGCACCAGCAAACAAAGGAAAAGGTAAACTTGCAAACCTGAAGCAATTGATAATCAACGAAAACGATATTGTTTCCACACACGCACTATTTCAAGATGCAGATGCAGAACTAATTGACTTGCTGAAAATTAGTAACTACACATTGATCTTGGATGAAGCAATGAATGTTGTTGACCAGTTCCCACTTGATAAAGATGATTTCAAGTTACTGATTCATAATCAGATGGTTTCCATTGAAGAAAAAACTGGTTTGGTGCGCTGGAATGATGAAAGTGACTATCAAAATACCGTATACAATGATGTGAAGAATTTCGCGAAAACTGAAAACCTTTACTTCTTTGAGAACACCGTTTTGTTTTGGACATTTCCAGTTTCCACATTCCAAGCATTTGAAGAAGTGTATATAATGACGTACCTTTTCCAAGCACAACAACAAAAATATTATTACGATATGTACAACCTTGAATACAGTTATAAAGCAGTTGAAAAACTGAATGAAACCTACGTACTGGTAGACCATGAAAAACGCACACCATACGATAAAACCTTAATGAATTCATTAATCACTATCTATGATGGGAAATTAAATAGCATTGGTGATGATGCAACCGCACTTTCTAAAACATGGTTTACCAAAGAAAGAAATGTTGATATTGTACCAAAACTGAAGAAGAACATTTACACGTATTTCCGTAGACATTCAGGAACACCAGCAAAATTAAACATGTGGACTTGCTTTAAAACTGACATTCCAAAATTGAAGGGTGAAGGATATACAAAAGGGTTTGTTCCCTGTAATGCACGTGCAACAAATGAATATAAAAATAAACAGTCACTTGCGTATGTGGTCAATCGTTTCATGAATCCATATGAATACAAATTCTTTAAATCAAAAGGTGCTGAAGTGGATCAAGATATGTTTGCACTTTCAGAACTGATTCAGTGGATTTGGCGTTCTCGTATTCGTGAAGGTGAAGCAATTAATCTCTATATCCCATCAAAACGCATGCGAATGATATTGATTGATTATCTTGAAAGTGACTTATAAATTATTAGACTAGCTATCCGAACTTCATGAATTACAAAAAGTCGTTCCCTTAAATCACAGGGAAACGACTTAGATAGTTTATCTATATTTAAGATAGTGCAAATAGCTAATTTAATAATTCTTTCGCTTTGGTAATTGAATAAGAGTATTGTTTGCTGTCTTGTATCTTAGACATAATCACTTTTTCATCTATGCCTATTTCTTTAAATAAAATTAAAGTAATAAATGCTTTTAATCTAATTACAGAATAAAATATCTTATCAGTGTTATCTAAGATATTCGATTTTTGTTCCTTATCATAATGAGTTAAGTAATTTCGTGTATCTACCAATTGCTGAACAAACTTATCTCTATTTCCACTATTCCCAAAAAAATATTTTTTTGTTTCAGGTTCAATGTTTCTTACTAATTCCCTTAATCTTTTACTCAAAGAAAATTCATTACCGTGTTGAAGCATACCTTTAATTTTCATTGCCATGTCTACCGGTAACTCATTTTGTGCATAATCTATCAATAAAGATGAATATTTTGAGTATGATTCTATATCATATAGTACTCCTTCATAAGTTCTTCTATGATATATCTCTAATGTTTGAACCGAGTTTAGAAACCTAGTTTCAAGATTTGATTTTGTATAGAAATCACTAAGATATAAATCTAATATTACCTTTAAGTTCTCTTGTTTTTCAAACCATGAATTAAAAATATTTGATAGATTATCCTGAATTTCTCTATATGTTATAATGACATCTTGATTTTTAAATTTCTGCTTAATTTCAATTTCTTTTTGTCGGATAAAGTAATTATACCTTGTTCTTTCTTCTCCGTGGAAAACAATACTTTCATAATAAATGGGATAATTAATAAACAAAGTATATAGGTTGTTTAATTTGTACATTACGTCATCTAACCAATCAAAACTTTTCCATTCGTCAGGAGTAATTTTAAAACCACCTTTGTAATTAAAAATAACATTATCACTAAAATCTCCAGATAAATTTGAAATATTTGCTTCTTCGATAACTGCTTTTATTGGTTCAACATATTCTTTAAATAAAATTGAGTCGGCAAAACTAATACTTTCTAGCTTTCCATTTTTTGATAACACGTTATTGAAAGGAGATTTAGAAATCCATTTTGAAAAATATGATGGATAAAATTCGATTGACTTAAAACTCATTCCCTTTACTGCATTAAAGTGCCTACCCGCAACAAACGAGTCTATATAGTAAGTTTCTGTTCTGAAACCTGGAGAACTTATTGTGAAATTAGTTTTAAATGACCCCATTAAAGTAAATTCTTCTCCTTTGTCTGAAATACCTAAAATAATAGGGTTTTCTCCTTCATCTTCATTAGCAAATCCGCCTTTTAATTTTGATAAAGTTCCGATTAACTCCAATTTAATGTCGTCTTTTTTATAGAAAAGTATTCCTGATACCTTTTCTTCCTTATCCGTCAACCACCAATGACCTTTAATTTGAAATTCATCTCTCATAGTTTGTCTCATTGCTTTAGCACTAGACACATTTATCCCGCCTTTTATTAATATATTATTAGGTGGGAACACTGAATAGATTGGATAATTATGTGTACCCCACTATTGGTCTACAACACATTTAACTTTTTAATTGCTGATTATTGCGTATTTTGTAAAAAGCATCAATGGCTGCCAATAGGTTATAGAACATCCAATCAAAATATATTTCATTCGGATAGTCTTTTTTCTGACTTAAATCACTATGTCTTATGTTGTATCTGTTCAATATCTCAAATAAATCTGATTCATCTTTACTTAAAAACATCTGCTTTATTTCTTTTCTATTTTCTTCCAACACTCTTCCTAAAGTGAGAAGTGCATTTCTCTTATCTGTTTCAATAGCACTATGGTGTAAAAATAAAGATTTTGCTTTTTCAACTTCATCTGCGTTATTTTCATCGTTTGAGTTATCTTCAATTATTCTATCTCATTTAATACTAAAATATCTAGCCCATCAGTGACATGATTAAATATTTCTCCTTCTTCGGTAAGGTAGTAACCATCCCCATACTTTGATAGTAGGCGGTTTACTTGATATCTAAACTCCTTTTGAGTTCTTAAATTATCTCTTGTTTTATTAAAAGTTATTTTATTACTAGCAGGCACATCAGCAAACTTTATGATGGTAGGTATATCTTTTGGTAAATTGATGTAATAAAATAGTATCTCTATTAGGTCGAATAAATCATCGTTAGAATAAGTGATTTCCATGGTATTGAAAGGTAATAAAGCAGGTTTATTTAAATTCTCCATAAACCATAATGTGTATTTATTATCTATTTCAGTTAACAAATCACTAAATGCACCATTTTGGTAATACTCTTCATAAATTTCATCGAAAAAAAATAATAATTCTTCATAAGTAAGCTTTATTGTATCTCTATTGCGAATATTTCTTTGAGAATAGTATTGTCTAGCCAAGCGTTACACCCCATCTTGTAATTAAAATATTTTAGTAAATTATACCATAATTTCAAAATGAATTTATAATTCCCCTTCATTTCTATCAATTGTTAGTTCAATGATTTATTACTGTATTTTATGTCTGAATTACTTTTATAAATTGTTAATGGTTTGTAAGGAACAACAATAAAAATACAAACTATTAAAGGTGGAAAATAAAATGAAAAAAGGTTTAAACATAAATCGTAGTTCGCACATGGAAATAATACAGGGAGTTGCATTCAAATCATTAAAACGTATTACAGTAAGCGAAATTAATAATCTTAGAAAGTTATCTAAAGTAGATGACACTGCTTACTATAATAATCTAAAATTGAAATATATCCTTCACCTAGGTTTGTTGGGTTTAAAATATAAAATCAATAATGAGATTGAACACACCGTATTCAGCTATATAGATTATTTAATACATGAACTACCAGTGGAAAATATGGAAGATGATTTTGAATTTACTTTATCTCTTAATTAACTTAAAGGAATACCTGAAAATGGTTCTTATTACTTATATGTATTTTTTCGGTGTACCTCTACCATGAAGCTAGAATTGAGGACAACGGCTTGGTGTAAAATGACTGCCTATGTGTTTAGAAACTAACTTAATAGAATCTAAAACATAGACAGCCATTGCAACACTTTTTATTACATGAATCCATCATTTGAGGTATCCGTATATGTATGCCCTTGTGTTCCAGTGGTTTTAAAGTGTTTTCTGATTCGCTGATTTTGCTTAATTAGTAACCGTAAAATATCGGCTAATTCATCATCTATTGGAAGCTTTAAATACTTGTGATTTTTCATTGTAGAACCATCCAAGTTTAAGGAAAGTTTTTCAAAGTCAGTATGTCTTTCCTTTAATTCGCAAACGGTGTGAATCCTTATGCCAGTCTTAAACATTAGCTTGATAGCCGTGACATCCCTAAAGCCTATAAAGGTTGAAATATCTATCAAATGAAACAACTTTTGAATGTCAGATTCTTTAGCTGATGGTTATATGGATGTTCTTCCAGAAATTTTCCTTTATCCAGTTGTTAAAAAATAGCTTTCCTAGTACTGCTTTGATTGTCTTCAAACGATTTTTTTTGTCTGAATAGAAACTTCAAGATTATCCAAATAGTTATAAATAGAATCGGAATTGATTTCTTCAACAAATACCAACCCATTGAATTGTAAAAATTGCTTAAATATATAATCATAACTTTGAATAGTGCGTGGTCTATTACCAGCAATCTTCATTTGTTTAAAAACAACTTCCATTCCATAACTTATTGGTGTCCAACTTTTATTACAGTTAATAATTCTTTTTCTACTTTCCAACTGTGTTTCTTCTACTGCATAAACACCATGTTTTCTAATATTGGACATAAAAAAACCTCCTCATCCAAATTGGAATCAGAAGGTTTATAAACAAAGTTCATATGAATAATATGTAATTTACCCTAGAAACAAAACAGGGATATTCAATAGGTGTTCAACACCCATCAAATACCCCAAACATTGTTTAAACATTGATTTAACAGTGTTTCTACTGCTAAAACTAAATATGGAGACGGCGGGATTTGAACCCGCGTCCAGAAACTCTAACACTTAAGCTTCTACGCGTGTATCTTGCCTATTTAGGTTTCGCGTAGCACTATG
>JGI24024J18818_10001015_pt1 | contig 11305 bp, 9 predicted proteins | sample Cruoilmetagenom2_FD_18818 | JGI IMG/M metagenome (IMG submission 18818) | reverse complement strand
CCCCTTTCGCCCAATTTCGGCGTCAGACTCAAAATTTAATCCTCGAAATATTCCATATATTCCTGCGGTTAAATTTTTCGTCTTCCTTGAACTTGAACGAAATTAAACGTTTTGCAAAGGTCTCGGCTTTTAATTAAATCGCAGGAAGTCGAATTTCAGACGGTTTCGTAAAAAGTAATCCTGATGGCTAAGTAAATAAGGTCCATATACGCCCCGCAGGAAGTGCCCTTGGGGTGCAAGGCGTAGTGTTTTTGCAGGGGCGAGGTTATACATATGGTATGCCGAGCGTCTGAAAAAACACTACAACACCGTAGATGGGACTTTTGACGACGCCATCACTTTTCCCCTTTGCCGAAAATAAATGCTTCGGGATGATGTTCAAGATATTCGGTCAAAACGCGCAAAGAACGCGCGGACTTGGACACTTCATCCATGGCGTTTTTGATCATGAACTGAAAGTCCGCGTCGGAATCTAAAATCGATCTTGCCGAAGTTAAGGAACTTTGCACCTGTCGAAGTGTTTTTAAAATCTCCGGTGCAACGTCTGACTTAAGGCTGTCCACAAACTTTTGCAGATCATCCAGCACTGCATTGAGTTGATCTATCGCCCGAGGCAGTGCCGGAGAACCGGATAATTTCCTGGTATTCTGAATGGTTGCCTGGAGGTCAGCGGCAATCTGCTCGATAGGTAACTTTTCCAATTTATTTATGATGCCAACTATCTGGCCGGTTACCGTCTCGACCCTCCCTGGTAGCGTGGGTAACCGCGGATAAGGATCCACCCAGACAATTTTATCGGGCGGTGCATCCGGATGAATATCAAATTCGACCAGCTTCTGGCCGGTGAGAAGGTTGCCGGTTTTAAGCTGGGCCCTTAACCCATTGGCCACTAACTGATCCATGATCGGTTTTAAATCCTCGATCCCGGCCAAGGACTGGCCGGAAAGCACCCGCTCCGGTTCAACTTCAATTAAGACGGGGATATTGAATACCACCGTTTCCTCGTCAAACAACAGCTTCACATCGACAACTTTTCCGATCGGTATCCCCCGAAGCTCGACCGGTGCACCGGCGACCAAACCTCTCACGGATCCATTAAAGTAAATCAACCAGCGGGTTTTAAGGGCATGATGTTTCAGCCGGCTGGCTTCGACATTTTCAAAAAGCGTAAAAACGGACTCTTCCTCGGCCCTCTCACCCGGAGGTGAATCTTCAGGTAAACTAAAAGCGATACCACCCATCAGTAAAGTAGCGAGGGTTTCCGTTTTCAATTGTATGCCCCGGGCACTTAGAGAAAAGTCAATTCCGGTTACATTCCAAAACTGGGTATTTTTAAAGACATTCTGATCATACGGCGCCCGGACGAAAATATTAAACCGGATTGTCCTGCCATCTGGATTTAGATTGTAGGCAACGACTTCTCCGACCCGTATCTGACGGTAGTACACCGGCGAACCGACATCCAGGGAACTGCGCCGTTCGGCCACTAGGATGAAATGACGGCCTGGCATGCCCGAAGTGACAATGGGTGGTGTTTCCAACCCCTTGAAATGATCGACAGGCGGCCCGGGAGGGCCGGGATCCATGGCGATGTGCGCCCCCGAAAAAAGGGTGGCCAGCCCCTTGACTTCCATGGCCGCTACCCGGGCGCGAACCACCCAGAAGCGAGTTTGCTCGGAGAGCAGCCCTTCGGCCTGCTTGTCCAGCTCGGCCTTGACGAGCACATAGTTACGGTCAGAACTCAAAAGGATTTTGACGACCTTGCCAAGCTCGACATCTTTGTATTTAATTTTGGTTTTACCGGCCTCCAGCCCCTCGGCCGATTCGAAAGAGATGGCGATGACCGGTCCCTTTTCGGTCACGCCCCGATATGCCAGCCACGCGCCGATGACCGCCGCCAAAAGCGGGATCACCCATACAAGCGAAATCCTATTTTTCGGTGAACGGACAACCGGTTCGGGCAGATCATCCGGCAACGGTCCCTTCGAGCCTGGTTCACTCATCATGCGACTCCTGTGCGTCCCAGATCAGGCGGGGATCAAAACTCATCGCCGCCAGCATGGTAGTAACAACAACAGCGGCAAAAAATACGGCCGCCGGGCCGGCATCGATATCGGCAATTGCCCCTAGTTTAATTAGCGCCACAAGAATGGTTACCACGTAAATATCCACCATCGACCATCGCCCCACGGCCTCTGTTATCCGGTATAACCGGGTACGATCCCGTGGCCGCCATTTAGATCGACGCTGTACCGAGATCAGTAAGAAAATCAAAATGAATAATTTCAGGAATGGAATGAAAATACTGGCTAAAAAAATAATCAGCGCGATAGGCCACATGCCGGTCTTGAAAAAGTAAATGACGCCGCTGATGATGGTATCCGATTGGACCGCACCCAATTGGGACAGGTGGGTAATGGGCAGAATATTGGCGGGCAGGTAAAACATCAGCGCCGTCAGGATCAATGCCCAGGTTCTAGCGATACTGTTTTTCTTGCGGACATGAAGGCGCGCACCGCATCGCGGACATCTGCCTGGTATCCGGGCGGCCATTTTTTCCCATCGGCACAATAAATGGCAACTCAAGCAACTGATCGCCGAAGCGTGATAGGCCGTAACAGGTAAAAGGTTCATTGGCTCTGTTCCCATTTCAGCCACAGATGATACGGGTCAATACTGACAGCAATGGCTGCCAGAACAAAGATGAGCGCCAGCAAAGCGTAAAGGGATATCCCCGGAACAACCTGGGCCATCTTCGCCAGCTTGACGATGGATACGAGGATACCCAGCATGAATACTTCCATCATGCTCCACGGCTGCAATTTTCGAATCAGGCGAAACACCACCGGTGTGCGACGAGCCGTTTTTCCGAAATATAACGGTGCAAATATATAAAGCAGTCCCGACAGCTGAACAAGCGGTATCAAAAAAATGGTGAATAAGACCAATCCGGCCACAGCCCATTGATTTTGAGCATAAAGAGTCAATACACCTGATAAAAGAGTCGTTTGACGAACCTCTGTTTCCAGGGAAAACGAAAGGAAAGGGAAGGCGTTGGCGATAAAAAATAAAATCAGGCCGGTAAGGGACAACGCCAGGGTTCGCTCCACGCTGTTTGATTTGGGGCGAACCAAAACTGCGCTGCATCGGGAACACCTGGCTATATGGCCGGGACGAACCAGCGGCAACCGATGGATCAAGTCACATTCGTGGCAAGCGATGACGGTATGGTCTTTCATTTCTAAACAATCGCCTCTTCCGGGTGCAACCCCGCTTTATGGCGAAGCTTCCATACGGTCAGATAGATGATCGGTGTATCCAGTACGGCAATGGCAAACTTGATGATCCATTGACCGATAATCAGGGGGGCGACCGGCATCGTCCCGTAGAAGGCAATGGTGATAAACAGCACCGAATCGATCAACTGGGAAACGGCCGTGGATACGGTATTGCGCAGCCAGAGATGGCGGCCACCAGTCAATCGTTTTAACAAATGAAACGCATGAACATCGTGGAACTGACTGACCAGATAAGCCGTAAAGGAAGCGATGATGATCCGGGAGGTGCTGCCCAGAATCGACCGGAACGCCTCTTCACCCTTCCAGAACGGCGCCGCTTGCCAGAAAAGCGCCGCCTGGACCAGGAGCAGCACGGCAATCAGGGCGATAAACCCGCCGACGACCGTCTGTCCGGCCTTTTCCTTGCCCCATATTTCGCTGATGACATCGGTACAGACAAAGGTAACGGAGTAGGCCAAAACGCCGGCCGGTACAAAAAATCCAAATACGCTGATAATTTTATTGGCCAGAACGGAAGAAATCGCCATGCTGCCGATAAAAACACTGATGATAACGATCAGCGCCTTATCATTTGTAATGGTTGGCGTCACGGTAGAATGCTCCTGTATAAAACCGATGTTTTGATTGCCTGCCTGCGGCGATTCTTTGCTCGCTTGATGCAGGCCTAAAGATTATGTTGATTGCCCTGAAAAATCAACTCTTTCGGCCAGCGTTTCTTATATATCTCTTTAGCGAGATCATTTTATCTGACCTTTGAAGTTGTCTGCCCCACGGTAAACCAACCCCGGTGATGTGGATTTTCTGAAAAGATTTCCCGGCCCCGTCCGTTGTATCGAAGACCGGAGTAGTCATTGCAAACAATTTATATTGTCTGATGGTTTACAAAGGCCAAAACGATGTTACCTTTTTATTTAAGGGCCTATGCAAGAATAAAATACACAATCTGAGTTGTCTTTTTTACCCGTGTTCTGCGTTTCATCAGAGGTTACAACCAACGAGGTTGCGCCCTATGATGCGCCTTGAACACGAACAAAAATCCGGCGTCATCTCTGTGTATTTTATTATTGCCGAGATACTAAGCCCGAACATACCATACATGAGGACATTAAAATTAACCGATTTTTATCGATAATACATCCGCCTTTGTGGATTGCTGCTACTATCCTGGGCGGGATCGCGACATTGATGAACATGCCGCTGAATCAAATACCCGCCCAGAATAGTCCAGCCCATTATAGGTTTCAGGATGGCGGCTTTGTGCAGCCTGAAACACATCGGCCGGAAGTTGAAACAACCGTCGAAACCATCCGGGAAATTACCGCTTACAACGTGGGAGATCCCGCCCAGACCAGTGGTGATCCCTGTCAGTCCGCCAATGGAGAGGATATCTGCGCTGCTCTGAAAGCGGGTCTGAAGCGCTGTGCCGCTAATTTTGTTCCGCTCGGCTCCCGGTTGTATGTCGCCACTTACGGTGTGTGTACCGTTACCGACCGCATGAACCGCAGGTATCAAAACCGTGTTGATATCGCCATGCGTGTAGACGAGAAAAAAAAGGCCCTCCGGTTCGGTCTGCAAAAACGCCGCGTTGCCATTCTTAAAACCAGTTAAGGCAAAAACAGACGAAAAACTGTACGATACGATTGTAGGTGAGAATAATTTGGAGGATTTTAACACCGGATCCGGGCATGAGATGTTCTTTTGGAGCTAATTCTAAACGTAATCGTAGATCTCATACTCCGTCTCCACTCCCAATAGTTCATCGATCTTTTTCTGTACGGTCTCTCTCTCCGGCATCTTGTACCAATTCTCCCAGGCCTCGCGGGATTTCCATTTGCTGATCACGAGGCTGATGCCCGGCTGGTCGATCCGCTTGAGCGTCTCACCGGATGCATAACCGGCCTGGCCCATGGCCAGAACACGCAACCTGTCTTTTCATTAATTCCCGTCACGGATTCCGGAATTTGTTTACCGCGTCAAACACCACTCGAATCGTTTTATCGATCTCTGCTTCGGTGGTCATCCTGCCGACACTGAATCGGAGGGTTCCTTTGGCCCAGTCCAAAGGTGTGCCCATGGCTTCCAAAACATGGGAAATTTTCACAGAATCGGAGTGGCATGCAGCGCCGGCGGATGCAGCTACTTCGAGACCGATTTCTTCGAGGATGCGGTTTGCTTCCAGTCCCTTGAAGGAAATGTTCAGCGTGTTCGGAAGACGGTGTTGGAGATGGCCATTCAGGCGGATGTCGGATAGCCGGCCCAATAGTCCCTCGTGCAATCGATCGCGCAGAAATTTCATACGGTCCATATTCTTTTCCAAATCCAGCTGGGCGATTTCACAGGCTTTTCCCAGCCCGACGATTTCAAGCACGTTCTCGGTACCGGCCCGCCATCCCATTTCCTGATCGGCACCGTAACAGAATTTTTCGGGCACCAGCGGCGGGCGAACATACAGCGCACCGATGCCTTTGGGTGCATACACCTTGTGCCCGGCTACCGAGAGCAGATCCATCCCCAACTGTTCTACATCAGTCGGGACTTTCCCTACCGATTGAGCGGCGTCGGTGTGCATGATGATGCCGTGTTTTCTGGCGATGCGGCTGATTTCGGCAATCGGCTGAATGGTCCCAACTTCGTTGTTGGCATGCATTATAGTGATTAGGATAGTCGTGGGTCGAACAGCCCTTTCCACATCAGCAGGGTCAATCAGGCCCTCTTCACTGACCGGCAAATAGGAGGTTTCGATCCCGTCTGCTTCAAGATAGCGGCAGACCTCGAGTACCGCCGGGTGTTCGAATTGGCTGGTAATGATATGATTTCCATTTTCCCTGAATCGCCGCGCCACACCACGGATGGCATGATTGTTGGATTCCGTACCGCCGCTGGTAAAGAAAACCTCGGTTGGACGGCAGTTAAGGATGCCGGCCACTTGTCTGCGGGCCGTTTCCACCGCCTGTTTGGGTTTGATGCCGTACCAGTGAGAGCTGGAGGGGTTGCCGAATTCGGTTTCCAGAAACGGCCGCATAGCCTCGATTACTTCCGGATCGTGGGGAGTGGTACCGTTGTAGTCCAGGTAAATCGGTTTAATCATGACCGGTTCCTATCTAGTATATTATTTCGATAACACATTTAAAAATATCTTTAATTTGGCTGCCATGTAAAAACATTGGGGGTAGCCATGGAACGCAAAACCAAACGCGAATTAACATTCGACGGGGTGTTCAGTTCGTGCGAATATGTTATAGTAAAGCATAGCTCAACAACTCAGCCTGTTTAGGGTACGACCGAAAAAAATGCTATGTAATGGAATGTTCTACACCATTTTTTCGAAAATTTCTCTCACACCGCAAAAGGACGAACGCAGATGAGCAACAACGCGAAGCCCACCCAATCGAATAAAACAGTATGGCAATACACGACCCTGGGCGTGCTTTTCGGGCTTTGTTTTCCAGTAGTCTCTACCTTGATCGCCCTCATATTCCAAGGCAAGCCACTCAGCTGGGTAAGGGTTTGGGAAACGCAAAACGCCGAACCGCTGCTTTGGATTATCGACAGCGCGCCGGTCTTTCTGGGACTTTTCGCCGCGTTGGCGGGCATTAGGCAGCAGCGTTTCGAAAGATTAGCGGCGCAGCTCGAAGATTTGGTCGCAGAACGTACCAGCGAGCTTTCCCGGAGTCATCAGCAACAGACTATCATCAACACCCTGCTGCGTATCTCGACCGAACCCATCCCATTGGATGAAAAACTAGCCTCGGTACTGGATGTTTTATTGGATGCGCCCTTTCTTTCGACGCAAGGGAAAGGGGCAATATTTTTGGTGGATGATGATCAGCCTGAGACGCTGTTGCTGCACGTTCAAAGGAATCTCGATCAGCCCCTGCATGAAATGTGTAAAAGTATTCCTTTTGGGTATTGTCTGTGCGGACGCTGCGCTTTAAAAAAACAGATCATCTTTGCCGACCAGGTGGATGAGGACCATGATATCCACTTCGACGGCATGGCCCCACACGGACATTATGTTGTGCCGATATTTTCCGGGCGAAAGGCGACCGGCGTCATCGTACTCTATTTGGATGAAGGCCATCCAGGGACGCCAGCGGATGTCGACTTCCTGCAAGTCGCGGCGACAACCGTAGCTGGCATGATCGAGCGCGCCAAAGCCGAAGAGCAGCTCCGCATGCAGAGTACCGCGCTGGATGCAGCCGCCAACGCGGTCATGATCACAGATACCGGTAGAAAAATTCAGTGGGTCAACCCGGCCTTTACGGAAATTACCGGCTATCTGTCTGAGGAAGTCAGGGGCAAAAACTCGTCCATGCTGTCTTCGGGAAAACAACCACCTGATTTTTATCGAAATATGTGGGCCGATATCACCGCCGGCAAAGTGTGGCGCGGAGAACTGATCAACAAAAGAAAAGACGGCACATTTTACCCACAAGAGATGGTCATCGCACCGGTGAAAGATAAGAATGGTGGGATTTCACATTTTGTCTCCGTTTCCCAGGATATTACCAGCCGCAAACAGGCCGAGGCTGAAGTCCTCCGCCAGAAACAGTATTTCGAAACCTTAGTGAAAACCAGCCCGGTGGCCGTGGCGGTGCTGGATCATACCTCCTTGATACAAGATACCAACCCGGCCTTCGACACCTTGTTTGGCTATTCTGCCAATGAAACCCTGGGACAGGATATCGACAATTTGATCGTCCCCAAGACTAATCAGGCTGAATCCCGGGATAACACCGAGACGGTTATCCGCGGCGGGCAAGTCCACAAAATCGTGAAACGCCAGCGTAAAGATGGATCAATAGTCGATGTCGAAGTCTTAGGCGTATCGGTCAAGGCGGTGGACGAGCAGATCGGTATCTTGGCTCTGTACCACGACATCACCGAACTCATTCAGGCACGGCGCGAAGCGGAGGCGGCCGCGCAGGCTAAATCCGACTTCCTGGCTAACATGAGCCACGAAATCCGTACTCCCATGAATGGCGTCATCGGCATGTTGGAACTGACACTCGATACCGATCTCACTGCCGAGCAGCAAGATTTCCTCCTCACCGCCCGTGAGAGCGCCGAGGTCCTCCTTAGCCTGATCAACGACATCCTGGATTTCTCAAAGATCGAAGCCGGGCAGCTTGATCTGGAAATCATCAACTTCGATTTGCGGAATACCGTCGAGGGGGTAGCCCACATCCTCGCCAAGAACGCCGAAGACAAGGGCCTCGAAATGGCCTGCCTGATCTATCACGATGTTCCCACCCACCTGCAGGGCGATCCGGGCCGTTTGCGGCAGATTTTGGTGAATCTGACCGGCAATGCCGTCAAATTCACTGAAAAAGGTGAGACCGTCATTCGAGCCGAGGTAGCCGAAGAGAGCGCAGACCAGGTAAAAATCCGTTTTGAGATTTCCGACACCGGCATCGGTATACCCAAAGAGCGCCAGGCCATGATTTTCAAGCGTTTCACCCAGACCGACAGTTCCACCACCCGTAAATTCGGGGGTACCGGGTTAGGGCTGGCCATTTCTCAGCAACTGGTCGCGATGATGGACGGCGAGATTGGGTTGGAAAGTGAACCCGGCCAGGGCAGCACGTTCTGGTTTACAGCCGTATTCGAAAAACAGCATGAACCGCCGCCGGATCCGTTAACGACTTCGGCGGACCTGAGCGGCCTGCACATCCTCGGGGTGGACGACAATGTCACCAACCGAACGATCTTGACTAAAATGCTGAGCAGCTTTGGCTGCCGGATTCAGGTTGTCCCCAGCGGTACTGACGCGCTCCCCGCATTACGCGCGGGCCACAAGGCCGGCGATCCATTCCAACTGGTCCTGCTCGATATGCAAATGCCGATAATGGATGGGGAGGATACACTGCGGGCTATCAAAAACGACCCGTTGGCTAAAGATGTCCACGTCGTCATTCTCACCTCGATGGGCCAGCGCGGCGATGCCGCCCGGCTGCACGAAATAGGCTGCGCCGGCTACCTGCTCAAACCGGTCAAGCACAAACAATTATTTGACGCTCTATGCGCAATTTTGGGCCAAAAACAATCGGAACAACCGGGCAAACTGATCACACGGCACATCCTCGCCGAGCAAAACCGCCGGAATTTACGCATCCTGCTCGTGGAAGACAATCCGATCAACCAGAAACTGGCCGTCACTCTACTCACAAAAGCGGGCTATCCGATAGATACCGTCACCAACGGCCTCCAGGCGGTCGAGGCGGTCCGCACAAAAAAGTACAACCTGGTTCTCATGGATGTCCAGATGCCGGAAATGGACGGGCTTGCCGCCACCAAACGTATCCGGGAAATGGAGGACGACAAGCAACATACCCCCATCATCGCCATGACCGCCCACACCATGATCGGCGACCGGGAGCGGTGCTTAGCAGCCGGGATGGACGACTACGTTTCCAAACCGCTCAACTCCCGCGAATTATTCGAAAAGATAGACAATTGGGCCCATCTCACGTTGGATACCAAGGCACTCCAAGATTTCGCGCCGCGGGCCGAAAAATCCGACGCCCCCATAAACCTGTCAGAGGCCCTCCCCAGGTTTGGGGACAACCGCAAATTTTTCCTCGAAATGGCCGGTGATTTCCTCGCCGAAGTCGAGCGCATCTTCCCCATCCTGACCGTTGCGATGAAAGCCGAAGATACCCAGACCATGGGAAAACAAGCCCATAACTTAAAAGGGATGGCCCTCAACTTTAGCGCCGGCGATTTTGCCGACCTTGCCCGTCAGTTAGAAATCCACAGCCAGGCACGCGCGCTGGATGCCTGCCAACAAGATGTTATGAAGATGACCCTGGAACACAACCGGCTTAGGGAATATTTTGGCCAGTTGGCGGATTCGTAATCAGGGTAAGAATAGGAGAAAGTTTCGGAAGTCTTTTCCCACTATCAACGATTTCGTTAAGGATCATGAAGTACAGATTCCATGATTAGTATATGCGTTAAGCTATGCAGATTTCGTATTTTAACTCTTGTTAAATCATCTTCGTCCACCGAAACAATTAAAATATCGTCATTTCGAAGATGTTTGAACCTGTCCCGCAGTTGGAGCATCAGGTGCTGTGAGCAATGTCGTTAGAGTCTGAAGTCTCTGCGGCTAAAGCTGATTCGCGAACAAAGATGGGATCAAAAAATGCTCAAACGCTTAGATTCGCTCAATATCAAGAGACAACGGCCACCGCTTGCCCTTTAATATGGCAATTTTGAGCGATCTGTTGTAATGACACGATGAGACTTTTAAAAGATCGCTCAAAAGGAAGAACATGTCAAAAGCATCATCAACCGCGGTCGTCATCAGCGGCAGTGGTTTGTGGACTCCCGAACATATCATTACAAACGACGAACTTGTCGCCTCCTATAATGCCTGGGTGAATGCTTACAACACCCGCCACGCTGCAGCCATCGAAGCCGGAGAGCGGGAACCGAAACCTTTGTCTTCAGTGGAATTTATTGAAAAGGCCTCGGGTATCAAGCAGCGCTATGCGTATATCAAGGAGGGGATCCTGGACGTCGACCGAATGCGTCCCACCATTCCGGAGCGACCGGATGAGGCCCTTTCCGACCAGGCGGAAATGGCGGTCCACGCTGCCCGCCAAGCTCTGGACACCGCCGGCAGGACGGCTGCGGACATCGATGCGGTCATTGTATCCTGCGCCTATACCCAACGCGCCTATCCGGCGATCGCCATCGAAGTACAGGATGCCCTGGGCATTGACGGTTTCGGATTTGACATGCTAGTGGCCTGTTCAGCGGCCACTTTTGCCCTGCACCGCGCCTACGAAATGGTGGCAGCCGGAACCGCACGCTGCGTGCTGACCATCAATCCGGAACTGACCTCTCCACAGGTCAACTATTGTGACCGGGACAGCCACTTCATTTTCGGAGACGTGGCCACGGCCACGGTTGTGGAACGTGCCGACACCTGCATTGCACCGTTTATTTATGAGATTCTCAGTACCCGGGCCATGACAAAATTTTCCAGCCATGTCAGG
>JGI24024J18818_10001012_pt1 | contig 11316 bp, 9 predicted proteins | sample Cruoilmetagenom2_FD_18818 | JGI IMG/M metagenome (IMG submission 18818) | reverse complement strand
CTTTTATATATGGTCTAGCGATCGATCACAAACTGAGTGGTTGGGTTCTAAACACCTCGGCTGGGGTTGACATCCATATCGAGGGCCCTCAAATTGCTGTAAACAGTTTCGTTCATGCAGTAGAACACCAAAAGCCACCGCTTGCTCATATTGACGAAATAATATTTGAGCGATGTTCTCCAGATGGTTATACTTCCTTCGAGATCAAACATTCTAAATCAATCCCCGAGGCATTCCAACCGGTATCACCAGACGTATCCGTTTGCCAGGATTGCATCAACGAGTTAAACGATCCAAACGATCGTCGTTATCTCTACCCATTTATAAATTGCACAAATTGCGGTCCACGCTTTACGATAATTGAAGATATACCTTACGACCGTCCGCTTACAACAATGGCTGAGTTCAAGATGTGCCCTGAGTGCTTAAAAGAATATGTTGATCCACTCAACAGACGTTTCCATGCCCAGCCGATTGCCTGTCCTGTTTGCGGACCTCATGTTTGGTTGGAATTCAACGAAATGTTCAACACAAACACCTATTCTTCTGACCTTTATAGATCTGAAGCATCAATCCGTATGACGAGGGCACTCATCGCTCAAGGGAAGATCATTGCAATAAAAGGATTGGGCGGTTTTCATCTGGCCTGCGATGCGTTAAACTGGAGATCTGTTAAAGAGCTGCGCAGAAGAAAATTACGGGTCGACAAACCCTTTGCCGTAATGATGAGTGATATAGAAACAATAAGTGATCATTGTTTCATCAGCGACAATGAACGTACATTACTAGAATCACCCGAACGACCGATTGTGATATTACAAAAACGTCCCGAATCAATAATCTCCAATGCCGTTGCTCCCTACCAAAACACATTGGGGGTAATGTTGCCCTATACACCACTACATTATTTATTGTTTGCAGAATTTCCAGATGATGAGAAATCTCAGAAGAAGAGCCAACAGTTGTCCGTTCTGGTGATGACCAGTGGGAACATCATTGAAGAACCTATCGCCATTGACAATAATGAAGCAAGCGAACAACTGGCAAACATCGCAGATGTATTCCTATTGCATAATCGTTCCATCTTTACGCGCTGTGATGACTCGGTTATGCGCGTCATTACCAGAGATAATGTTCGAACACCTTACCCAATCCGCCGCTCCAGAGGATATGTACCCTTCCCTGTTCATCTGGCATGGAATTCTCCGCCTATTACCGCAGTAGGAGGAGAATTAAAAAACACTTTTTGTATCTCCAGAGACAGATACGCCTTTCTGAGTCAACACATCGGCGACTTAGAGAATTATGAAACACTTGAATCGTTCCATAAGGGTATTCGTCACTACGAACACCTTTTCCGAATCCAACCGCAAATTATTGCGTACGATCTCCATCCCAACTATCTGGCGACCAGGTACGCCCTTGAAAGATCCGAAAATGAAGGAATTCCTGCTTTAGGTATTCAACACCATCACGCCCACATCGCTGCGTGCATGGCTGAGCATAAACTCTCTGACGATATGCCTGTCATCGGTGTGGCGTTCGATGGTACCGGCTATGGAACAGATGGTGCAATATGGGGTGGCGAATTTCTGTTATCCACATATGATTCGTTTGAAAGGATTGCTCATCTTAAATATACCCCCCTTCCCGGAGGAGACACCGCTATTCGTAAACCTTCTCGGATTGCTCTCTCGCATCTATGGCAAGCGGGCTTATCATGGGAACCACATCTGCCGAGCGTTGCAGCATTGAGTGAAGAAGAACGTCTTGTTTTGCACTCACAACTTGAGCATCGTATCAATACCCCCATGACTTCCAGTATTGGCAGACTATTTGACGCGGTTGCTTCAATCGTTGGGATTCGTCAGGTCATTAATTATGAAGCCCAGGCAGCAATTGAATTAGAGGCGATTGTTAATCTTGATAACGAAGAACGTTATGGTTACGAGATTCAATCCACCAAGGGTCATTTTATTATTGATCCATCTCAAATCATCCATTCTGTTGTAAACGACATACAGGCTGGTCTGACACCAGACATCATCTCTGCTCGTTTTCATATCACCTTGGCTTCGATGGTACTAGATGTATGCAAGAGAGTGCAAGAAATTTATAGTTACTCTAGAGTAGTATTAAGCGGGGGGGTTTGGCAAAATATGACATTACTCAACCAGACCGTACGTAAACTAGAGACCAATGGATTTGATCCGTATATACATTATCAGGTTCCATCAAACGATGGAGGAATCGCCTTGGGCCAGGCAGTAATTGCAGCAAGAACAGAAAAGTAACCGAATATAAACCGCCAAATCAGGATAATGCGAATATATCGATATTTTTTAATTGGAGGAGTCTCATGTGTTTAGGAATTCCAGGGAAGATCATTTCCATATATACGGCGAACGACTTGCTTATGGGCAAGATCGATTTTGGTGGTGTAGTACGTGAAGCCTGCCTGGAGTACGTGCCAGATGCAAAGATCGGTGATTACACACTTGTGCATGTCGGTTTCGCATTAAATAAAATCAGTGATCAGGAAGCTCAAGAGACTCTGGACTTATTACGAGAGATTGCAGAGTTCGGAGAAGAGTCAGGTCTACCCCAATAATCCATCCCTACTTTATCAAGACAAACCTAGTCAAAGATGAAATATTTATCAGAATACAGAGACGCAAAACTCGTACACAGCATTATTCACGAGATAAAACGAACTATTACACAACCGTGGATCCTGATGGAAATTTGTGGCGGCCAGACACACGCCATAATGCGTTATGGACTCGACCAATTACTTCCACCTGAGATAGAATTGGTACACGGGCCTGGCTGCCCGGTGTGTGTTACATCTCTTGAATTAGTGGATAAAGCCCTATTTATCGCTTCTCAGCCAAACGTGATATTTACTTCGTACGGCGACATGCTGCGAGTGCCCGGTTCTGAGGGAGACCTTTTTTCTGTCCGAGCTTCCGGAGGAGATGTGCGAGTTGTATACTCACCACTCGACGCAATAAAAATCGCTCAACAAAACCCTGCAAAGGAGATCGTTTTCTTTGGCATCGGCTTTGAGACCACTGCACCCGCAAATGCGATGAGTGTCCTCCAGGCAGATAGCATCGGATTGACAAACTATAGTGTACTAGTATCCCATGTACGTGTCCCTCCCGCTATGCACGCGATCCTCAGCTCACCCAATAACCGTGTCCAGGGATTTCTCGCTGCAGGGCATGTTTGTACAGTTATGGGATACTGGGAATATGTCCCAATAGCAATACAATATCACATACCGATTGTTGTGACTGGTTTTGAACCCGTCGACATTCTTCGTGGCATTTTAATGAACGTTCAACTTCTGGAACAACAAAAATTTGAAGTGGAAAATGCCTACACCAGAGTCGTTACATACGAAGGGAATATACCTGCGCAAAAAGTTATCCAGCAAACCTTCATGGAATGTGATCGCAAGTGGCGCGGTATCGGAAATATTCCATCGAGTGGATGGTGCATCAGGCCTGAATATAAAACATTTGATGCAGAAAATAGATTTCAAGTTGATGATATTCAACCTGTAGAATCTGAACTTTGTATCGCAGGTGAAATACTACTAGGAGTTAAAAAACCCTTTCAATGCAGTGCGTTTAAATCCATTTGCACACCAGAGAATCCATTAGGCGCAACAATGGTTTCATCAGAAGGAGCTTGTGCAGCTTATTACAGGTATGCGATCGATCGAGTGTAACCAATGACAAATAATAAATCCACAATGCAAGGACCAATTTGCCCTGTTCCACTACCTCACACGAAAATAATTGTCATGGGGCACGGGAGTGGCGGGAAAATGTCTCACGATCTAATTACGCAAACATTTATATCATCGTTTGGCAATGAGATTCTTTGGGAGAGCAATGACGCCGGAGTAGTTAATGCTAATCCCACACGGCAAAACCGCGATCAAGATTGCAACAGGCTTGCCATCAGCACAGATTCTCATGTAGTTTGGCCCCTATTCTTCTCCGGTGGAGATATTGGACGATTGGCCGTATGTGGAACAGTCAACGATGTATCAATGATGGGAGCTGAGCCATTGTTCCTGACTGCTGGTTTTATACTTGAAGAAGGTTTGGAAATTGATACTCTGGAGCAGGTTATCAATTCAATGGCTAAAGCCGCAGCTGAGGCAGGAGTGCAAATTGTAGCCGGTGACACAAAAGTTGTAGAAAAAGGGAAGGCTGATGGATTGTATATAAACACAGCTGGTATTGGTATTATCTCCCCGGATTTGAAAATTGGTAGTGCCTATGCGCAATCTGGCGACATTGTTATCCTTTCCGGACCGATTGGTGATCACGGTATTGCAGTACTTGAGGCTCGTGGTGAGCTGGGTTTCGAATCCAGAATAACCAGTGACATTGCCCCACTTAACAACCTGGTGAAGAACATGATAAACACAGGGGCAGCCATACATGTTCTTCGGGATCCAACTCGTGGTGGTTTAGCCACGAGCCTGACCGAGATCGCAAGACAATCACATGTTTGTATAGAAATTGAAGAGGAACAAATTCCCGTTCGTCCAGCAGTCAATTCTGCATGTGAAATGTTAGGATTTGATCCCCTGTATGTTGCAAATGAAGGTAAATTAATTGCTATCGTAGACGGAAATAGCGCCGATAAAGTTTTGGTGGCAATGCGAAGCACTCGTTATGGAGAAGCTGCGGTAGTTATCGGGAGAGTGCTTGAAGAACCACAAAATCGTGTTTTAATGAAAACCAATCTCGGAAGTACTCGCATAATTGAAATGTTGTCTGGAGAAATGTTGCCGCGTATTTGCTGATTTTTACACTAATAGAATGTGGCTATGCGCAATCTTGGAGTAATCGACTTAGATTGTGAGATAAATATTTCTAATGTTCTTTCGACACTTTATCGGCAACTACCCAGGCGTTAAATCCATTCATCTGGATGCTAGTATTTGCATCCAGATGATCAAATAAAGTTTTTATGCGCTGTGGATTTATAAAATGGCTGCGCATTAACGCAAGTTTTTCAGCTAACGCAATAAACTTCACGCTTATCTTTCGCACATCGGGTTCCTCGATAACAATTCGACCGCCAGGTCGAAGCACACGCCACAACTCAGCAATAGTCTGCCTGTGATCACAGACATGATGGAGAGCGTCTACCATGATCACTTTTTCAAATGTCTTATCTGGAAACGGAAGTTTTTCCGTAGACGATCCGACTGTGATAAGCCCACCTTTTCGAGCTGCTTGATTTAACATACCTATTGACATATCAGCGATTACGATATTGGAGACCATCTCTCGCAATTGCTGAGCAACTCTACCTGTTCCACCACCCGCATCTAATAATAGTCCCGATGTTGGTAAGCCGATAACATTAATTAACTCATCACATTGTTTTAATGGAATTACCCGATCATAATATGGCGCTAAAAAACCAAAGTGATTAAATAATGGCATAAGTACTTCCGATTTTAGTATTTCTCACAATATGGCTGCACCCGGTGATATAAACAGTCTTATATTTTGGATTTATACTCATCCTCATCAAGCCACAAGTCGTCATCATCTGATTCTATTTCATCCCATTCTTCTAGATCATCATCCACCCAATCATCATCGCTGATATCATTTGGACGGGTGTAAGTCATACAACCTTCACCGGGATCGATTTCTATAGCTACAGTTCCGCAATATTCATCATCCAGAAACACGCAATCAACATAGTGACAACGAATACGCGGCATATTTAACTCCTAAAAGCATCCAATAACACGAAAATAAATCCATACTTGAAAAATAATTCAGTACTCAAAAACATCATCGAATAACCAGGTGTCAACCAGAGAATTTTCGGATAAGTACTTTAACCCCGCGGGAATAATCAGCAGCGCGTTTGCCTGCACAAGGGAACGTAAATTACCCGAACCCTGGTGTCCTGTAAGCTTGGCTGATAAGCAATCATCTTGTCGAGATACTACTGCTCGTAAATAGCTTTCTCTTCCATCGGACTCAATCGGTTCTGTAATCTGTACTTTATGCATTGTTCGCTTCCACTCCTGTACCCCACTCATCTTTATTAACACTGAACGCACAAAGACTTCATAACCAACAAATGCTGAAACTGGATTACCTGGAAGCCCGATAAATGGTGTGTCCTTATAAAATCCAAAGGCTACTGGTTTTCCGGGCCTCATGTTCACCTTCCAGAATTCGAGCTGTCCATACTCTTCGACCACGCTTCGAACGAAATCGAATGAACCCACACTAACACCAGCAGAAGATAATATTAAATCAACTCTACTGGATGCAGCCTTATCCAAAATTGCGCAGACATCATTTTTATTATCCGCTACAATACCCAGATCGACTGGAACACCTCCGGCTAGTACCACTAAAGAAATGAGTGTATACCGGTTGGCATCGTAGATTTTCCCGGGTGCGAGAGGTACATTCGGTGGTAGCAATTCATCACCTGCAGAGAATATGGCTATCCTAGGTTTTCGATAAACACAAATCTCGGTTATTCCTAGCGAAGCCAAGAACCCCACATTTTGGGGTCTTATCAATTCTCCTGGCTGCATGACCATCTCTCCTGCAGAAACGTCTTCACCTCCCCCTCTTATATGATCTCCTTCACGAGCGATTCCTTTAATTTCAACCTCTTTTGGAGCTTGAACACCCACTTCTCTGTAATCAAAGTCAGTGTTCTCAACAGGTACAATTGCATCCGCTCCATCAGGAATTGGTGCACCCGTCATTATACGTACCGCCTGACCAGCACCCAGGGTTACCCCAATATCAGTTCCTGCTGGAATATCTCCTACAACATCAAGTTTAACTGGATTTTCTTGTGTTGCTCCTAAGGCATCTTCACTGCGGACGGCAAAACCATCCATAGCAGAATTAGCAAATTGCGGTAAATCTAAGGGCGATATTATATTTTCCGCCAATCGCCTTCCAACAGCCTGCCCGATATGAATTGCTTCTAAGTCAAGAGGGACAAAATTTTCTAACAGGCGCCGTCTTGCTTCTAAAACATCCAGTAAATTTTGTTGTAATTCTTCAGGCGAACTATTCAAATTATGGTTTCCTCCAACAATCTAAATGGTTTCCAGAAAACCATTGTGAATGAATAAAATCGCCGTTTTAACTTTTGACTAGTAAAAAATTATACCACTTCCCAATAGGAGCTATTCGTAGTAGTCCGATAATAATCGGGGGTCATCCGGGTTGTATGCGTTGTGCTTCCAGGACATTAGGTAAATTTTCTAACCGATCAAGTATCCGGCTTAACTGTAAGATGTCACGCACTTCTAAAATGAGATCAAACACTGCCAGGTTGCTGTGTGTATCAACTTTCACACTTGGCATATTTATTCCTTCATCTGTTATCAATGTGGATACATCTTTCATCAGCCCATTTCGATCATATGCCTTTATCCTTACTGGAACAGGATAAGTATTTTTGGGAGCTCCCCAGGTTACATTCACCAATCGTTCCCTGTCTTCAATACGCAAAATATTTGGACAATCTCTTCGGTGAATCGTTGCTCCGCGACCACGGGTGATATAGCCAATAATGACGTCCCCAGGAGCAGGATTACAGCATTTCGCCATTGTGGTAAGCAATCCCTTTAATCCTAATACGGTAACAGCGTCACCAGGGACGATTTGCTCAACTTTTGATGGGCGGATAAAATCTTCAATTCGGTCTTCCGTATCCTCAATTGTAAGGTATTTGACTATGCGTGATACACTTAAGTCACCTATACCAAGAGAGACGTGCATGTCATCGACGGTTCTAAACCCGAACTCTTTGGCCAATCGCTCAAGTTTGACATCCGTCAAACCTAAACGGCGTAATTCCTTGTCTAGTAGCGTTTTCCCCTGAACCGCATTCTGATCCCGAGCTTGCCGCTTGAACCATTGGCGAATTTTCGAACGAGCACGTTGGGTTTTTACCATACCCAAATTAGGGTTAAGCCAATCGCGACTTGGACCACCTCGTTTGGCAGTTAATATCTCGACCTTATCTCCGGTTTGAAGTTTAGAATCCAAAGAGACAAGCTTCCCATCAACCTTTGCCCCTCGGCAACGGTGTCCGATATCCGTATGCACATGGTATGCAAAATCTATCGGTGTTGAGTCAACTGGCAAATCAATAATATCCCCTCTCGGAGTAAAAACATACACCCGATCTTCGAAAACATCGGTTTTCATACTATCGACGAATTCTTCCGCATCTTCGACATCTTTACGCCATTCCATTAAAGAACGAAGCCATACAATGCGACGTTCATAATCTTCGTCTCGCTGAGAGCCTTCTTTGTATCGCCAATGTGCTGCTATCCCATATTCAGCGCCTTGGTCCATTTCAGGTGTGCGGATCTGAATTTCTAGCGTTTTTCCATCGTCATAGACAACAGCAGTATGCAGGGAGCGATAAAAATTATCCTTCGGAGCTGCAATATAATCATCAAATTCACCGGGAATCGGGCGCCAATTGGCATGGATATGCCCCAGACTAGCGTAACAAAACGGTGTATCCTGCACAATAATCCGCACTCCACGAACATCATAGACTTGATCAAACTGCACACCTTTTCGCTCCATCTTTCGATAGATCGAGAAAATATGTTTTGGTCTAGCAGTAATCTCCGCCTGGATACCAGCTTTGCTTAAAACTTCATGTAATTTTTGCTTAATCTCAATCATCTGTTTTTCGCGATTTGAACGCCGTTCTGCGAGTTGAGATGAGATCTCCCGGTAAACATCTGGGTTAACATATCGAAATCCCAGATCCTCTAATTCCCATTTAATCTGCCAAATACCCAGTCTGTTAGCAAGCGGAGCAAATATGTCAAGCGTTTCTTTTGCAATCCGCTGCCTCTTGTGTTCTGGCATGTGGTTCAACGTACGCATATTATGCAGTCTATCCGCAAGTTTAATTAGAACCACCCTGATATCTTCCCCCATGGCTAAAAATGTCTTACGCAAAGTTTCTGATACAAGGTCGTATTTTCGACTCCGCGAGATTTGATCAGCTTCACTGTCCGGGTCAAGATCCCCACGCCGTTCAGCGATTATTCGTTGCTCCTCTTCACGTTCAAGATCTTCCGGACGTTGATCACCACGAGAAACACGCGGCAATTGCAATAATTTCGTTACACCATCAACCAATCGACATATCTCTTCTCCAAATTCTTCCTCAATATCCTTCAACGATATGTCTGTATCTTCAACCGTGTCGTGTAATAAGCCGGCAGCAACTACCGAAGGTGGGACACGAAGTTCTGCGAGGATAGATGCCACAGCCAGACAATGACTGATATACGGGTCACCAGAGGCGCGTTTTTGTCCTTTGTGCGCTTTTTCAGCTACCCTGTAGGCGCGTTTTACCAGCTCTTGATCAGAGCTGGTATAACTATCTGGCAATGCATCCATCAGATTTTCGATGTGCATGGTTCGTACCCTTGCTTTCTACCAAGTCCAAATCGCTTATTCCACATAGTATAACGACTGGCATGTATTGGAGCAAGGGTATCAGCGCTCTATTTTTGATTCATTTCTATGAAGATTTTCTCATTACAATAAATCAAAATGAATTCAACCCCCAGTCATAACGTTCATATTTTAGTTTAATGGAGTATCGATTGATAGTAATCCAAGAGTTCCGCTCATCGCCAGGGAGATGCTGTAAAATAAAATCGATGATCCCTCGTTCACCGCCAAAGTCTTTCGCAAACCAGTGAAATATTTCGGATGTAACTACAACATTTCGCTCTTGTTCAACTTTCACATTTAAATCAACAAAATTCCGAGCAGCTGACTGTAATTGAGAATTCAAACTATCTGCGGTATAAGCTCTGACCGGAGGGCATGAAAGGCTGGCACAATTTAAAGCAAAATGAATACGGACATCCGGTTTACTAATAATCCAATTGATTCTTGAATCGTGAGACTGAAAATGCTTTCCCGATAAGAATGGATGCCCCCGATTACCGCGCAAAATACCATGCTCGATATCATCACAGCTCACCCGGTCGCCCCCTACCTCATAAGCGGCTCGCCGAAAGAAAGACAATAACCCAAACCGGCCTTGTGTAACGCTATTACTTACTCCAAATGCAATCACGGCATCAATGATAATCGCATTGTATAGGTTAACCCAGAATGCGATTTTCTCTTGCGTCGTAACAAGTGTGTTGGGGTCGAAATTCCGAAGTTTTGGAGAATAATCATATCGGTACTTTTCATAATTTGTATCATGTTTTAAACTTGAATAATCGATTCGAAATCCAGTTTCATCTATAGCGGAGTATTTAACTTCATCCAAGAACATTTTTATGTCTGCAGCAAGATTAGCACCACGAACATCTGAAGCCCCAATACCCTGTCCATTTAAAACGACTCCAACAGCACCCCCAACCACCATATCCAACAACGATTCACGTNTGCGTATCTGTAGATTACGCCAGTNTGATCCGGACTGAAAATCATTGGAGGTGCTGTTTCTGGGAGATTTTGTATGATTGTTTGATGGTGTTTTCTTAGCTAANATAACCTTCACTAAAGTAATCCCAGATGCAATTAAACACTGTTATTANANATTTTTTCACCCNCACGAATTGGGAGTTGCACTCGATTTTCTGAAGGCGTCAGCGGGCACGACCAACGCTCGTTGTACGCACAATAAGGGTTGTAGGCCAGATTGAAATCGATTATAAAGCTGCCATCGTGCTGAGGTTCTGGATCAAGATAGCGTCCTGCCGGATAAGTTTCCTGACCAGCCATAGAATCCACGAAAGGTAAAAAGTAACCATGTTCGTTTAGGTAGACAGTCAATTCCGCGTCTTGTCCATCGACAGAAAACCTGAATCTTCCATACCTTTGAAAACTCTGAAAATCACCCGTCGAAGTTTGCATGCTTATCTCTTCTTTTTCATCGAACTCATCAACTTTTACCTTTAAGCGTAAGCTCTCTAATTCAGGAAAATAATCCAATCCATGGAAATTGCGCTTTTGGGTATCCGTCAAGGGACTGTGATGTTCTCGTGCAAAGAATTCATCTTTATTAATTCGAAATTCCATTAATTCGTTCATAAACCTTCCTCCGTGTGCTCAATTACCGATATTGACTACTTGTACGTGGTCTATCTTACCTGATGAGAAGTAAAAATATGCCCCAACAAAGCATCCAGATATAGTATTATGAGTCCACTGAAAAAACTACTTCCAAACGGAGAAAGAGTATATGTGGGGGTGCGTGCTGCGCACGCACCCCCACATATAC
>JGI24024J18818_10001010_pt1 | contig 11325 bp, 8 predicted proteins | sample Cruoilmetagenom2_FD_18818 | JGI IMG/M metagenome (IMG submission 18818) | reverse complement strand
GACGTGGGTGCAGTAGTCTGCCCCCACACCCCCTGACAACGATCGATCCGGCTTTACGTTTCAAAAGGACATCTCTAAGGAATACCCAGCAGCGCTCATGGGATGTATATCGTGGTCCTTCCCACGCTGGTGAGGGGTTGTATGTGGTAGTGCGGAAGCTCTGCTTCCGGTCGCAGGCGCAGCCTGCACCTTAAGGTTTAAGCCTGAACTTGGAGATTAGTTATGCTGGAAGTTATGGATGGATAAAAACGACTTCCTAAGTCATCCCCAGGTGGGATCAGAAATTCAGCTTCGGGCGGGGCGACGCAGCACAAATCCGCAAGGTCACCCACACAATTTGGAGGAGAACCTGTTTTTTAATGCCTGACGAGATGCACTTACTGGTTGTAAGCAATGATTTTCATCGATGATTCGCGGCGTATCCTTCTACCCCCTTGGCCCAAAACAAAAGAGTCCGCCCAAGCGTAACACTCGGGCGGACTTCATATCACTCGCTAATGGGATATAGATTAAGCCTCTCGGAATTCTCCTTCGACGACTTCTTCATCATCCGCTGCGCTGCTCTGGCTATTAGTTTCTTCGGCTTGTGGTTCAGCCTCCTGAGCGTACATCTGCTGGCTCAGGGCGTGACTGGCTTGGTTTACTTCCTCGGTCAGTCTCTTTATTTCCGACATATCTTCGCCCTGAATTACTTCGCGCAGCTCAGCGATTTTCGCTTCGATCTGCTCCCTATCCTTAGCTGGCACTTTCTCACCCAAATCTCGTAGGGCTTTTTCCGCCTGGTAAGCGAGAGAATCGCCTTCATTCCGGGCGTCCGCCAGCTCCCGTCGCTTGCGATCATCAGCCGCGTGGGATTTCGATTCCTGAACCATCCGTTCTACATCATCCTTGTCTAGATTCGTAGATGCTGTGATGGTTACTTTCTGTTCCTTTCCCGTCGCTTTATCCTGGGCTTTTACATTGATGATCCCGTTTGCGTCGATGTCAAACGTCACTTCAACCTGAGGCAAGCCCCGCGGTGCGGGGGGAATGCCTTCAAGGCGAAACCGCCCGAGCGTCATGTTATCAGGTGCCATCGGTCGCTCACCCTGCAGAACATGGATGTCGACTGCGGTCTGATTGTCCTCCGCCGTGGAGAATATCTCGGCCTTCTTGATCGGGATTGTTGTGTTGCGGTCGATCAGAGTCGTCATCACACCACCAAGTGTTTCTACGCCCAGCGAGAGGGGTGTAACATCGAGCAACAGAACATCCTTGACCTCACCGGCGAGCACGCCGCCCTGAATGGCAGCGCCAATGGACACAACTTCATCCGGGTTGACGCCCTTATGGGGCTCTTTTCCCGTCAATTCACGGACAAGGTCCTGCACCATGGGCATACGCGTTGCCCCACCGACAAGTACAACTTCATCGATGTTTTCTATCTTGACGTTAGCATCTTTGAGCACGGCCTTGAAAGGTCCCTTGATGCGATCGACGAGGTCTTCGGTTAGCTGGTCAAACTTTGAGCGTGTCAGCTTCATTGTTAGGTGCTTCGGACCGGATGCGTCTGCGGTGACGAAAGGCAGGTTGATGTCCGTCTCTGTCACCGAGGAGAGCTCAACCTTGGCCTTCTCAGCCGCCTCACGCAACCGCTGCAGAGCTTGCCGATCATCACGCAGATCGATCCCGTGCTCTTTCTTATATTCTTCGGCGATGTAAATGACGATCCGTTGATCCCAGTCATCGCCTCCTAAGTGCGTGTCGCCGTTCGTTGCTTTCACCTCGACAACGCCTTCGCCCACTTCCAGTAAGCTTACATCGAAGGTGCCGCCGCCCAGGTCGAAAACCAGGATAGTCTCGTTCTCTTTCTTATCGAGGCCGTAGGCCAGGGCCGCCGCTGTGGGTTCATTGATAATCCGCATCACTTCCAACCCGGCGATCTTTCCTGCGTCCTTGGTAGCTTGTCGCTGGGAATCGTTGAAGTAAGCCGGCACCGTAATCACGGCTTTGGTCACCGATTCTCCCAGATATGCCTCGGCATCTTTCTTTAACTTTGCCAGAACCATTGCCGAGATCTCTTGCGGGGTATATTCGCGGCCGGTTGCCGGTATCTTCACCTGTGCGCCACCCGCAGGACCCTTAATTATCTCGAAGGAAACCATCTTGCGTTCGGCCTCGACCTCATCAAAATGTCGTCCGATGAATCGCTTAATGGAGTAAACCGTGTTCTCGGAGTTCACAACAGCCTGTCGTTTGGCCGTCTGGCCGACGAGGCGTTCGCCATTTTTCGTAAACGCAACCACAGAGGGGCATAAACGCCCGCCTTCCGCGGTTGTGATCACAGTCGGATCGCCGCCTTCCATTACCGCGACGACGCTGTTCGTCGTTCCTAAGTCAATACCAATAATCTTTGCCATCGTTTATCACCTCTTATGAAAATCTGATAGCTTTATCATAGGCGAATTACGCTAGAGAATTATTAACGCCCCGTTGGAGATAGATATACTCCAGACCTGTTGTTTATTCTAAGGCCGCATTTAATCGGCTATCCACTGGGTGGTTAACATCTCGGTTGCGATCTTCGCACCCGGTGGCGTAAGATGATCTGCAATCACAGCGTCTGTTTGTGTAGATCCTACCGATGTCCAACCCGGGCGCTCTGTGGATCATGCGCATTTATTCATCTTCACCGAGAAGATCGTAAAAATCTAAGGACAACATAATGGATATTCCATGAGTGAATTGAAACGGTTCCGAGAAGAAAAAGATAAATTTTTTCTGCATGACCATCAAAGTCCACTAGATGAAGAGCAAAAGGGGGATTTCAGTAGGTTGAGATATTTCGCAGAGAATCCTGATTTGCATATTCAGGTTGAAATCGAGCGATTCCCAGAAGGAGACCAGATCCCGATACAGACGAATACGGGAGCTGTGCAGAACTATGACAGATTCGGCCGTTTCCACTTTAAGGTTGATGGAGAGGATGCTGAACTCACCGTGTTCCAGAACGAGCATGGTTTCTTCCTGCCCTTCGCCGACTCACTCGCTGGTCAGGAAACGTACGGAGCAGGTCGCTATCTCGAGCCGGAACTACTCTCAGACGGACGACTCCTTGTCGACTTCAACCTGGCTTATAACCCCTATTGCGCATACAACGCCAATTGGTCCTGCCCCATCACCCCGGCCGAGAACAGGCTGAGTGTGCCTATCAGGGCAGGGGAGAAGGTATTCGAGCTGCATTAATCAGGCGAAACTAGCCGTAAGACCCGAATCCTAAACGTCTGGCTTCAAGCGACACCCAGGATCGTAAGGATCCGCCAAAGGTGTCGCTTATGCGTATTTACGTACTGTCTTCGATTTGACGCATAGATTTCAAGATTCTTCTCACAAAACTCTCACCGACAGCTAACACCCCTCTCATCTGGTGTAGATAATCTTAAAGACGAAAATGTAAATGAAAAACAGCGAATCAAGCAACCCAAAATCCTCGAAAAAACAGTATCCACGGGTTTACGAGAAGGTCATCCCTATCGCCCTGGTGATTCTCGTCCTGGCGACTTTCTTTATTCTTCTAGTAATTGCAGCCGTCGTACTCGGAATTTTCCCGGGGAGCGGTTAGCACTACAGTGAAAGGCATACTTTGCTCTTGCGGACTCGCACACAATATCGTTCATGAGGAGTTGAAATGACATTTACAAATACCATTATCCCATTTATCTCAAGCATTGTGAGTTTCATCTTCGCTGTAATCATCTTCAAACGCTACGCTAATCGCAGAGGAACGCATCTTCTAATTTGGGGAATAGGCATGGTCTTCTACGGGATCGGTGGATTCTGCGAGGCGTATTACGGCGCCTTTGGTTGGAATCCTTTGATCTTCCGTATGTGGTATTTGTTCGGTGCAATTCTGGTCGCTGCATGGCTTGGCCAAGGAACAGTCTACCTGCTGGCAAAACGCAAATGGGCTAACGCTCTAGCCGCGCTGCTCATCCTGGGTTCTGTCTACGCTGCATTTCGCGTATTCACTGCCGAACTCGACCCCACGCTGATGACATCTAGCGTTCACACCGGTAGTGAACTCAGCGGCCATGCCATTGTCACTTCGGGCATCCGGACTCTTACACCCATCTTCAATCTCTACGGTACCGTAACTCTTGTCGGCGGAGCAGTATATTCAGCCTACATCTTCTGGCGCAAACGGATCCTTCTAAATCGAACTCTTGGGAATCTTATGATTGCAGTGGGAGCTCTCGCCCCCGCCTTTGGCGGCGCCTTTAGTCGTTTCGGTATACCCGGCGCCCTCTATTACGGAGAATTTTTTGGCGCCATTTTGTTGTTCGCTGGATTCATCAGGGCGACGACACCCATGAAAAATGCGGAGCCCCAACCCGCACCAACACCTGCCGGCGATTGAGGAAGGGGATCCTTGTCGAGCCCGCACCTGATGACCCCTCTTTATGCGGGCAGAAGGGGTCTCTAGCGGAATATTAATTCACTCTAGTGAGATGGAAGCAGGGGCCGACCCGTGTGTCGGCCCCTTTGTTAAAATTCAGATGATGTCCAAATGCATTTAGGCTCAGCAGCTTTTTGCTCTCACTATTGACTTCATCCTTTCTCGACTCGAGCCCGGCGGCGATAGTGATACACCAGCAGTAGAATCAAGAATTGAATCAGCGCGGTAATAATGGTCGAGAATTGTTTAAAATAAAAAACCAACAGATTCACACCCACTAAAGAAAGCAATAAACCCGCGGCTGCAAGCGTGAGGCCGAACCCCTCGCGCTTCACAAGAAGCAAAATGACGGCGATGATCAGCAGCAAACCAACCAGGCCCTCAAGAATCGTGAGTGTCGCAAACCACAGGAGCCCCGACTTGCTTGTAACCAGGCCAAGCGAAAGCAGATCATTGATCCAGGCTGCCAATATTTCTGGATTTTTGATGCCCGAGAGAAGGCCGGCAAAATCCACAACCGTTACGATACCTAACGCAAGCAGTGCGCCAATAAGAATCGCCTTCAGTCTACCCAGCGTAATCCAACGGCGTTCCCAATGTTGTACATAGTCAATAAACCTCTCGAACGCACCTTTCCTGTCTGGAACGACCTGAAGAGATTCCGAATCGATGAACTCCTGCAATCGCCGCGCCAGGTTCCGGTAATCGGCGTGTTCTGCCTGCTGGGTGATCCTTTCCAAACGTTTCTCGAGATCCTTGCGCTCCCCTGATTCGAGATCGTGGTCCAGAACTTCCCCCATCTCGCCAAACGCTCGATATAGTTCGTCGCGGATACTGAGAGGCGGCGGACGCCTTACGTGCAGGTAGAGCCACACCACGAGCAAGAAGAAAGCGTAAATAATCGGTGCAGCCGCGGGGTAGAAGTAGTCGTTACTCTGGGTGATGAATTTGCCGACTTCATCGATGAACAACCCCACACCGATACCCGCCAGTATCGCGCTGAGTGAGTATGCCCAACGGTTGGTTAAAATCAAAGATATCAACACGGCAGAAAACAACGCCAGCCCGCCCCACAACACATGAGCAATGTGAATTTCCCCTCCGCCGAATTGAGGATAGCCTGTAAATTCAAGGAAGAGCCTGACAAGCGTCACGGTGAGTGCAAAGCTCAAGAGCGTATACCATAAGTGTTTTTCTGCACCCCCGCGGCGAACAGGCAACCGTATGCGTCCACCCGAACGCTTTATGCCCATTTCATTACCTTCCCACCCCCTGTTTCTGAAGCGCAGGCGGAGATAAGCGAATCAAGGCAACGCTGGCAAGGAATGCCGCCCCGGCGCCGAAGAGAAAGGGTGCGCCGGGTCCAAAACCACTCCAGGCCCCAATCCCCTGCCACAGTACTCCAGCAATGATGCTGGCTGGCAGGGCAACAAGGCCGATGACAGCATGGAGAATCCCGTACGCTGTCCCGCGCTGATGGGAGGGGACTAAATCGGCGACAAATGCCCTGGCCACACCTTCTGTCAATCCGTAATACACGCCATAGAGCGCCATAAGCGCCCAGGCATGCCATCCATCAGACGCTCTTGCAAAACCTAAATACACCACGACATATAATGCCCAGCCGACCATGAGAATCCTCTTACGACCGACTTTGTCCGACAACGCCCCGGCTGGTGCCGAAATGATTGTGTATATCAGGCTGAATACCATCATCATCGCCAGAATATTCACTACGGAAAGCCCTGTCGTTTTCGCCCGTAGAATAAGAAAGGCATCCGAGGAGTTCCCCAGTGTAAATAGGGCCATGATAAGAATGTAATTCCGGAAAAGCCGATTGGTGGACATCAACCCGCCCCGGGTTTTGTCATCCTTCGTCTCCTCTAAAAGCTCGGATCCCTTCTCGGAACCGATACCCATACCCGGCTCGATCTCCTGCGCGCCGACCGCCAGCGTGATGACAGCCAGTACCGCAGGGATGATGCTGATCAACACCACAGTTTGAAACGTCTCGCGGGACAACTCGGCAGCGCCGCTCTGCGAGACGAGAATAATGGCGATCGCCAGCCCTATCCCCACAACCGCCCCGGCAGTGTCGCCCGCGCGGTGCAGGCCAAAGGCAAATCCTCGTCGGCTTTCCGGAATGCTGTCTGCTATCAGCGCATCCCGCGGAGCGGTACGCAATCCTTTCCCAATTCGATCTGCGAAACGCACTCCCAGCACTGCTCCCCAGCTTGTCGCCACATAAAGGAAGGGCTTTGCAAGCGTCGATACGGCATAACCAAGCACCGCCAGCGGCTTGCGCACCCGCAATCGATCGGAGAGCCAGCCAGAGGTCATCTTCACTAAACTGGAGACGGCCTCAGCCACCCCTTCAATTAAGCCGATGTAGGCTGTCCTTACACCGAGTACGCTGAATAAAAATAGCGGTAAAAGGTTGATCAACATCTCGGAAGAGATGTCGGTTAAGAAACTGGTCAGCGTGACCACCCATACATTGCGCGGGAGTGGCCCTGGCAGATCGTTTTCCACGTCATTATCTGTATTTAGCTCATACATGGTATCGCTCATATCATCTCCTCTTGCTCATCTCCCATCATTCCTATATTTGTTGTCACCGCCAGCGAATTTCCGCACCTATTTCATCACTGTGAATTTCAATCTCCTGATCTCCGAGCTGCAATAGAATTCGCCACCCTGGTATCAGCGCCTGCGCGCAAACCTCGTCGGGGTGCGGGTACTCAAGGCACCCATCACTCCATTCGACGTAAGTGTACGAAAGCACCTTGATAAAGCTTGGATCTTTGCCTTTAGCCTCCGCCAATGCGTGGATTGCTGCTGGAACCGCTGGAGGATAAGGCTCATCATCAGTAAGTTCAGGCTTCTGCAGTGGATCGCCCAACAATCCGCTCAGGAGCAAGATCGTCCCTCCATCTCGCCCGAAGGACACGACAACCAGACGGTCATGCGACCAAATTCGGGCCGATGGCAGTTCACTCGCCGTGTTCTTCCAGTCATCTTTAAGCAACGTTTGCAGGTGAATAACACCTCGCTCGCACTCGTCTACGTTCTCAAACTCATATAGCTCGGTCTTGCCCCCGTTCAGCATAATCGCCCGTGAGTCCAATTCAAAGAGCGGTGCATCCTGACTTATGGTGACAATTTCGGCGCCGGCATCCTCTAGCGCATTTAAGAGTTCGTCGATCGATTCGTATGGCTGTGCCTGCGGAGGTCCTGTTCGACCACAGGCACAAATAACAAGAACCAGGGTAAATGTCAGAATACGCCTTCCAATCATCGAACACATCTCCACGCTCACGCTATCAAATTAAAAATTCTTCATCCTTTTAAACCGGTATCCTCAGGTGCAGAATAGCGACCGCTCCACGGAAATCCGAATGTTCCCTAAACAAGACTGGTCTCTATATCAATTGACTCACCCCGGTTCTGCGCCTATGCTGAGGCCCACGAAATGATGAGCGCCAATTCGCTCCTAGAATTGAGCCGAGGGACTAAAGATGGCAAACGAAGTGTACATCATCGCCGCCGTACGCACACCCATTGGCGTAGGTAGACCTGATCGCGGGGATCTTTATCCCATCGCTCCCGTTGATCTTGCCGCCCTAGTTCTCAACGAGGCGCTGAGCCGCAGCGGCTTACGCCATGATCAAATTGAGGATGTCATCCTCGGTTGCGTTACGCCGATGGGCGATCAGGGGGCCAATATCGCCAGGTTGGCACTTCTGCAAGCGGGCTTTCCCGTTGAAGTACCGGGCATCCAAATTAACCGTATGTGCGGCTCCGGCCAACAAGCAGTTCATTTCGCCGCCCAAGCGATTCTCGTCGGAGATATGGATCTGATCATCGCCGGCGGTATCGAAATGATGTCTCATCAACCAATCGGCGCGGACTGGCCTGAGTCATGGCCGGAGGATTTTCCTTACCCGTTAATACACCAGGGCCTCAGCGCAGAGTTAATGGCTGAGAAATGGCACCTGACGCGCGACGCCCTTGATGATTATGCTTTCCAGAGTCATGTGCGCGCCGGCGCTGCGATCCGCGAGGGTCGCCAAGAAAGCCAAATTCTTCCCATTCAGGTTCCCGATGGTAATGGAAAGACACGAATGATCACGACTGACCAGGGGGTCCGGATGGAACCGGAGAGGGAAAAAATGGCCTCTTTGCGTCCTGTCTTTAAAGAAGACGGCGTGGTTACCGCGGGAAACAGCAGTCAAATAAGCGACGGCGCTGCGGCGCTGCTCCTGGCTTCCGCCGACGCCGTCCGCGAAAACAATTTAAAACCGTTGGCGCGCATTGTAGCGCGTGCTGTCATCGGATCCGATCCGGTGTTGATGCTCGACGCACCCATCCCAGCGACGCGAATGGTACTCTCTAAAGGGGGTATGGCTCTTGACCAGATCGAGATTATTGAGATTAATGAAGCGTTCGCTTCCGTCGTTCTGGCCTGGTTTGAGGAACTTCACGCAGACCCAGAGAAGGTCAATCCTGATGGGGGCGCCATTGCCCATGGGCACCCTCTTGGCGCAACCGGGGCGGTCTTAATGACGAAATTGCTCCATGAGCTCGAGATGTATGATAAACGCTATGGATTGCAGGTCATGTGCATCGGCCATGGCATGTCTACAGCAACAATCTTAGAGCGGCTTTAAAAAGGCCTTTGCGAACCGCGCTTTTCCCAGGAGCTGAAGAGAATCGTTCCGTGCTTTGTGGCTTTTATCAAGAAAGAAAAATCACTGCGCCGCTAATCAAGCCTACGAGAACTACGAGCCCGAACGCACGTGAAACCAGGCGTCTCAACCGCGGGGTACCCAGGACCATCGCCATTACGGCTTTCGCTATTGTATTCATGATCGTCGCCAGGATGATGGCTATAGCCGCAACCCGCGGATCCAACAGACCCTTTAATGACAAATTAGATACACTCAATGTGATGGAGTCGACATCCGTGATCCCCGCGAGCATGCTGGCAATATAAACGCCCGCGCTGCCAAAATACTCGTTTGCGGCCTCGACGGCTACGAGGACGACGGCGAAAACAAGGCCGAAAGTGATGGCTGTTTTTAACCGCAGCGGGTTTGATAATTCAACGCCCCCATGATCGGCTTTCTCTTCTGCGCGCCCGCGGCGCCATAATATGTAAACGGCGATCACACCAGCGATAAGCATCGCTGCGAGAGGGACAACAACCTGACTCACCAATCCAGGGTTCACAACCGCTACCTCAATCAGCACGCGCGGGAACATCACACAGGATGCGAGCAAGATTCCCTGCGCCAATACTGTTGAAAACCCCGCATTCGTTTTGCTCCTCCCGGCGAAGCTCAATGTTGTGGCCGTGCTGCTTACCAAACCACCAAGAAGCCCGGTGATGCCAATGCCTCGTTCTGGGCCAAGAAATTTCATCAGCATATAAGCCAGGAAGCCGATCCCTGAAATGAAAACAACGAGCAGCCAGATCTGGAAGGGATTTAAAACTCCATAAGGACCAAATCCTTCGTTGGGGAGCAGGGGCAGCACAACTGCCGTTATGATTGAGAACTCCAGTGTTGCCCGCAAGTCCTCGGTGCTCATGCGTCGGGCTGCTCCGTGCAACCGCGGTTTCAAAGCCAGGATCAGCGCCGTGATTACACCGAGCGCGGCTGCAACCGCAGGTTGGTTCCAAATCATCATCGCCCCAAACAAAGGCACCAACAGCGCAGTTACCTCGGTGGTGATCCCCTCTTCGACACCCCGCATCGACGATGCCAGAAGGCTCGCCCAAAGAAGAAGGATCAAACCCAAATAAACTGCTAAAAAGATAAGGGGACCATACTGGTCCGTGAGGAAGGCCGCGACCGCCCCCAGGAGGGCCATTAACGCAAAGGTTCGGATTCCGCCGAATTCCTGTTCACCGCTGCGCTGTTGGGCAAATTCGCGCTCCAACCCAATGAGCGCTCCGATGAGGAGAGCTGCTGCAAATCGCCACCATGGTTCCAGGTTAAGTAGCTGCGGTATCAAGGGTCACCTCCCCAGAAATGAACTTTGTGTTTTATTGAATATTGAGTTAAACCAAGTCCAGTATACTGTTTAGGCAATTTCCGTTATCGCGTAGTGGTTCATAGAAAGGCAATACGCCCATGGAACGAGTCGCCGCCGTACAAATGAGACCCGAATTGCTTAAAGTTGAAAAGAACCTTCAATCCATCCTCCTCAGCTTTGAAGAGGCAGTAATAGCCGGAGCCAGGCTGGTTGTCTTTCCTGAATGCGCTCTCTCTGGCTATGACTTGAGTCTGAATGATGCGCAAGCTGTAGCCGAGAGCATCCCCGGTCCCCTTAGTGAGCGCTTATCACAAACCTGCAAAGAACTGGACGCAACCATCATGGTCGGAATTCTCGAGAGAGACGATGGCGGCCGCATTTTCAACACAGCGCTCATCACCGGACCGGATGGCATCCTCGGCCGATACCGAAAGACTCATTTGCCCCACCTTGGCATTGATCGCTTCCTCGCCTCCGGCGAGGAGCTGCTCACGCCGTTAACGACTCCTATCGGTCGGGTGGGAACGCTCATCTGCTATGATCTGCGTTTCCCTGAACCTTGTCGTGCGCTCGCACTCATGGGCGCCCAGATCGTATTAATCTCCACTGCCTGGCCCAGCGCCGCCACCCTCTACCCGGATTTTGTCGCCCGTACTAGAGCCGCCGAGAATGGCATCTTCCTCGTAGCCGCCAATCGTATCGGGGAGGAGCGCGGGGCGCGCTTCTGGGTCATAGTCTCATCATCGGGCCAGACGGCGATGTTCTGGCACAAGCCGGCGGAGAAGAAGAAACTATCCTCTATGCCGATATCGACCCCTCGCTCAGTGATCAGAAGCGGCGTGTTTTCCTCG
>JGI24024J18818_10001008_pt1 | contig 11327 bp, 16 predicted proteins | sample Cruoilmetagenom2_FD_18818 | JGI IMG/M metagenome (IMG submission 18818) | reverse complement strand
TTCTTTGCCTACACAAAAGACAAGAGATAGAGTAAATAATGCCACTGTGCTTGTGACCAGTACACTTTCTCGTGCTATAGAGTCGGCTGAAGTCTTGGGTGTAGATATTTATGAGAGTAATGCTCTTTTTAATGAAGCGAAGATACCTGAGATAAACATACCTTTCCTGAAATTTAAGCCTAATCGTTGGCTGGTGATATTGAGAGTGCTCACACTCTTTGGATTTGCTAAAGCAGATACATCACTTAAGGCTTCAAAACTACAAGCTAAAAAGGGAAGTAAAAGATTGCTTGCGCTCTCCAAAAATAATGATACTGTAGTCCTTGTAGGCCATGGTGCTATGAACTGGCTACTACGTAAAGAACTCATGAAAGAAGGATGGACTTTAACAGAAGATCCTTGCAATAAAAATTGGGGTATGACCATACTTACAGTATAATTCTTCCATGAAACAAAACACAGCATTAGACATACTCAAATCAGGCAAAAATGTATTTATTACCGGTTCGGCAGGGACGGGGAAGACCTATCTTCTGAATGAATATACACAGTATTTAAAAGAACGAAGGGTTTACCCGACCATTGTGGCACCTACGGGTATTGCTGCTTCACATTTGGGTGGACAGACTATACACTCATTTTTTTCTTTGGGCATACGTGAGAGCATTGATGAGGGTTATGTTGAATTTTTGCTAGATAAAAAATACCTNAAAACACGTTTTTCCAAACTCAAACTGCTCATCATNGATGAAGTCTCTATGNTCTCTCCGGAACTCTTTTCTTCTATGGATCTCATACTNCGTGGTTTTAAAGGCACAGATGCTCCTTTTGGTGGGGTACAGGTGGTAATTTCGGGTGACTTTTTTCAATTACCTCCTGTCTCCAAAGTACCTAAAGAGAAACGTTTCGCATGGCAGTCTCCTGCTTGGAAAGCTTTAGAGTTACAGACCTGTTACCTGCAAGAAAAGTTTAGACAAGATGATGACAGACTTATACAAATACTCGATGACATACGAAGTGGAGAGATGTCTGAAAGTTCTGAAATATTACTACGTGACCGGCATGAAAAAGAACTCAGTTCACACTTTATGCCAACCAAACTCTATACTCATAATGTAGATGTGGACCGCATAAACCTGGCTGAGTTGGACAAACTTGAGGGAGCAAAAAAACTTTTTGTCTACGAATCCAAAGGCTCCGGGAAGAACATAGAGAAGATCTTTAAATCTTCGTTGGTCTTGGAAGAATTAGCGCTGAAAAAAGGTGCGGTGGTCATCTTCATCAAAAATAACACAGAAGCGGGGTATGTGAACGGTACAACAGGTACAGTAGAAAGTTTCTCACCCATAGACAATATGCCTATTGTAAGAACTACAGAGGGCTCAAAAATTAAATTAGATCTTGAAGACTGGTCACTGGAAAATGACAGTGGTAAGATCACAGCAACGGTTTCTCAAGTACCTTTGCGTTTGGCATGGGCCATTACCATACACAAAAGTCAAGGGATGACACTGGATGCTGCAGAGATAGACTTGAGTAAAACCTTTGAGACAGGACAGGGGTACGTGGCACTTTCACGTATTAAAAACATAGAAGGTCTGAGATTGATGGGGTTAAACAATATGGCACTGAGAGTTGATCCACTGATCCTCCATATAGATGGACGTATTAAACAGGCATCTAAAAAAGCTTCTGACAGCATAGAAACTTTGTCTAAAAACAATATGGAGAGCATATTTGAAAGTCATATTTCACAGCTTGGCGGTATTGTTTCTAAAGAGAAGATAGATGAAGAGGTACAGAACATCAAAGCAGGCAAGCCCTCACACTCTGCATATGTCACCCCGACACATATCAAAACAAAAAATCTCATAAAGAAGTCAGATACACTTATAAAACTAGCCAGCAACAGAGGCTTGAGTAAAAATACCATAGTGCAGCATCTGGCACTCATAAAAGAAGAAGAACCTGAATTTGATCTGGGTAAATATAAACCTAAAGATGAACTCTTTACGCTTGTGGATGATGCAGTCTTAAAGCTTAAAACCAAGAACTTAAAAGAGAACTTTTCTGAAAAAGGCAGGTTAAAAATGAAAGCGGTTTTTGAAGCTTTGGAGGGTGAAGTAAGTTATGATGACATACGGGTCTGTATGTTGTTTTTAGTGTAAAATATGTCAATTTGACATACTTTTCCCTCTAATATATTTTTTACATTACAATGCTTCTATACTAAGGAGTATTTTATGGATGAGCTAGTAATTCAAAGTGAGATAAATTCTAAGATTTTAACGTTACGTGGTAAGCAAGTGATATTAGATAGAGAATTAGCTGGATTATACGAAGTAGAGACTAGAAGGTTAAATGAGCAAGTCAAAAGAAATTTAGATAGGTTTCCAGATGACTTTATGTTTCAACTCACTGAAAAAGAGTTAGAAAATTGGAAGTCGCAATTTGCGACTTCCAATAAAGAAATAATGGGTTTAAGAAAAATGCCTTATGCTTTCACAGAAGAAGGTATCTATATGTTAGCCACTGTACTCAATAGTGCTGTAGCTGTTCAAACCAATATAGCCATCATAATAACCTTCAAAAAACTCCGAGAGTTCAGTAAACACTACAACGCCCTAGTCAAACAACTCATAGAAGTAGACCGTAAACATGATAAACAGTATAAAGAACTAAAGAAGGCCTTGGATGAGCTCATAGCTTCTTCTGAACTGGCAGATGCAAATGTGATGGGATTTTTGAAATGACAGCACTTAGAGACTTACATAAAGACGATAAGCCTAGAGAAAAACTCATAACAAAAGGGGTAGAAGCACTTAAAAATGATGAACTTTTAGCCATACTCCTTGGTTCTGGTGTGCAAGGTAAAGATGTACGTAAATTGGCTAAAGAGATAGTGGCACTGATGGATACGGGTTTTGATGAACTCAGCCTACAAAAATTATGTGATATTCATGGTTTGGGTGTGGCTAAAGCTTCGCAGATACTCGCTTCCATAGAACTCAGTAAACGTTATCTTATACGCTCGAACAAACGTATCACTTCTGCAGAAGATGTTTATGAAGAACTCAAAACTTTTAGCACTAAAAGTCAAGAGCATTTCCTCACCATCACCCTAGATGGTGCTTCACATATCATCAACACTCGTACTGTGTTCATAGGTACGTTAAATCAGTCACTGGTGCACCCTAGAGAAGTTTTTGCAGATGCTATCGCTGACAGAGCCGCAGGTATCATCATCGCGCATAATCATCCATCTGGTACTTTGGAAGCAAGTAGGGCAGATGTGCAGATAACGCAGAGGCTTAAAGAAGTGTCTAAGCTCGTTGGTATTGAGTTGCTAGATCATGTGATACTTTCTAAACATGGATTTTACTCTTTTTCGGATGAGGGGTTGTTATAATATACTGTACACTTGTAAGGGGCGAACACATGGTTTAGCCCCTATGATGGCTTAGCACCACCACATAAAAGTACGATAATTACTCAGGTTGTTTAGACGTGAAAGATAGAAATAGAAAAAAAATACCTGAGACAATAAAAAGAAATTTTGAGATATCAAATACAACCCGTTGAAAACTATTCATCTCTTGAGCAATATCAAATTTTTCAACAAAGATCGTTTCACATGCTCCTTGACCTCTGTCAGTTCGGGCAATACTTGTTTTCCGATTGAAGCCATTGGCTGGGTTGGTATAGTCTGCTAATATACCTTCAATACGAATATGATCTCCAGGTTCTACATCCATGATAGTTTGTTTTATGGAAGCGTCATTGGTAAGTAAGTGATTATTGGAGAGTTGGTCCTCATGGAAACGCTGTCTGACCTCTGAATTAGGCCATGAGTAGTAACAGGTCCAATTTCCGTTATTGAAATCCATATCTTTATAAACACTGTTTTTGACATTTTCTCCCCAGATCACACACAGATCAGCAATATTGAGGTAATCTTGCCACTCATCGTGTGCCATATCCAAAAAAGCATCAGAATGATGTGTACTGACAACGATCCCTTCTATTGTGTAATCATATTTTGGGGTAATTCGGTAATGCTCATGGTTAACTTCAAGATCAAATGACTGTTTGTCTGTTTTATATTGTTTTGGAGGATCGATGAAAAGATCACTATGGTCAATGGAAGAGCTTAGGGTGTCTTTTGTAATATAACTCACGATCATAACCATAAAACTAATTTGAGCAATTCTTTTTATAAGAGTAAGAAAACTCATATGATCTCCGTCTTTATCATTTTTATTGGTTTCAGTGGGATTATTATATCACGAATGATGTATGAATGGCAGAATTCACGATATAATACATACATAAGGAGTTCTTTCATGAGAAAATTAGGCATCCTTATTCTGCTTTCTTCAGTGTTGTTTGCAAATGAAGCCGATGACATCATTAAAAAAGTCGATCAGAATATGCGTGGTAAGACCGTGTATATGAAGATGAACATGAGCATTAAAACAAAAAATCATCAACGTACTATGGGAATGGAGAGTTGGGCTCAGGGGAAGAAGAAAAGTTTTGTGAAGATCCTCAGCCCTTCTAAGGACAGAGGTATTACCTTTTTGAGTTTGAATGGGCAGATGTGGCAGTATGTTCCCAAAATTGAGAGAGTGATCAAGATTCCACCTTCAATGATGCTACAGAACTGGATGGGATCTGATATCAGCAATGATGATGTGGTAAAACGACACTGCTCAATATGATAGGAGTACTTGATGAGATCTCTTCAGGTGAGATCTGGCTTGATGGAAAAGAGATCGCGCAACTTCCCGCGGCCTAGAAAACAAAGATACGCCTGGGTGAGATAGGGTTTGTTTTTCAAGCTTACAATCTTGTGCCTGTGCTTACGGTAGCTGAAAACATCGGATTTATTATGCAGTTACAGGGCTACAGCAAATCTGACATAGACAAGAGGGTAAGAGAACTTGCTGTCTTGTTGCAGATAGAAGATAAACTAGATGCTATGCCAAATTTGCTCAGTGGTGGACAGCAGCAGAGAGTGGCAGTGGCCAGAGCAGTGGCATCCAGACCCAAAATCATACTGGCAGATGAACCGACAGCCAATTTGGATAAAAAGAATTCTATTATTTTGATGGATATGATGAAAGAGTTGAATGAAAAAGAGGGTGTTACCATCCTTTTTGCTTCTCATGATGACTATGTAATAGAAAATGCCAGAAGAAATATTTTACTTGATGATGGAGAACTGGTATCATGAAAGTAAAAATACTTTTCAAATTCATATCGATGGGCTTAATGCTCTCAAGTACTTTGTTCGCTGAAGTGAAATGGAGTGTGGAAAACAGTAATTTTCTGTTGTCGCAAGCCTCTTATGTCCCTTTGGAGGATGAACAGTACATTTATGACTATAATCGTTTCAGACTTCGTGTAGACTGGCAAAAAGACAACTATTTTGCTACAGCCATTGGAGATGGGGTCTCCTATTTAGGCAGTGATTTTGTGGAGTCACGCTCTTTTGGTTTTTTAAAACAGGTGAGATCAGACACACCTTTTAAAACACAAACCTCTTTTAATGACTTTGACAATGGTGCTGCTTATGCAAAGCTCTATCGTCTCTATGCTGGTTATGATGATGGAAAGAACCGTGTGGTTGCCGGACTTCAAAACATTAATATAGGGGTAGGACGCATTTGGACATCCTCCAACCTTTTTAACCCCAAAAATACCTATGCGCTTGAACCTGATGAAACCTTTCCCGTCCTGGCACTTTACGGCTCACGCTATGTAGGTGAAAAGTCTCAAGTCTATGCTGCGGTCAGTCAAAGGTATGACCATAGCTTTAAATATTTAGGTGGAGTGAAACATAGTTTTGAATCCACCGATATTTCACTCAACATTATAAAATCGGATCAAACAACAATGTTTGGTTACAATATAGAAGGTGATCTCTCTGATACTGGCATAGAAGTGCGGTCTGAAGGTGCGTATATTAAAACGACATTGCAAACACTCAGTGCTGAAGAAAATGAGATAGACTTTTTTCAAGGTCTGATCGGAGCGGATTATGGCTTTCAAAACGGTTTGAACCTTACCGTGGAAGGATTGTACAGTTCCCATATCTTTTCGTATGCAGATGCCATAGTAGACTTCAATAACGAGATCAACGGCAATATGACCCTCTCACACTTTTATCTGGCAACGATGATGAGTTATGATTTCAACATTTATCTTTCAGGTGCATTGCTTTACATTGAGAGTTTCAATGATGAGAATTCACGTTTTGTCTCACCTACCCTGATCTACACACTTAATGACAATAATCGCTTTGATCTTGGTGCTTTAATTCAGGGAGGTCCGAGTGACAGTGAATTTGGGCTTTTTGGAAACAGTTATTATTTGAAATATAGTTTGAGTTTTTAAGACTTGGCTATAATTCACTAAGAATAAAAGGATATAACTTATGAAACAATTTATACTTTCACTATTTGCGGCTTCGGTACTCATAGCGGGTGACTTCACTTTACAGAGTACAGATATTGATGTGCAACTTACTAATGTACAAGAGTTCAACGGTCAAGGTTGTAATGGACAAAATGTATCACCTCAATTGTCATGGAGTAATGCACCAAAAGAGACAAAAAGTTTTGTTATAACAATGCAAGATACAAATTCACCAATAGGAATCAAGTGGTGGCATTGGCTGGTTATCAATATACCTGCAAACGTGACAGAGATCAATACAGATGCATCAGGTAAAGCCATGCCAAAGGGTACTATTGAGTTGAAAAATAACTATGGCACAATAGGTTTTGGTGGTGCATGCCCACCCAAAGGTGATAAAGCCCATCGTTATATTTTTACTGTATTTGCACTTGATATAGATACTCTTCCTGTCACAGAAAGAAGAAATGATGCTGTTTTAGGGAATCAGATCAAAGTACATATGATCGATAAAGCTACAATTACCTCTTATTATCAGCGGTAAGTTTATTTTGAGGAATAAAGTATGATCTCACAAGGAGACCATATTGTGTTTAATCACGGTTCTTAGATCCAAAAGCATTGCTTGGAATGAAGAGTAAGCATAGAAATACGATCATATCGAAGATCTGAACGTACATATTTGCTGTAGTTGTAGTGGCAACTGCAGCAGCTGAACCGTCAGTACTTTGTACTGTAGCAGCACTCATAGCTACTTCTTGTGGAGGAAGTACAATATTCAATATCAAAGAGATAAGCATAATACCGATGATTGTTCCCAATACAGGTAGACCTATATCTCTAATACGCTTTCCTAAAATATTGAGTTGACCAAGCATTGCAGTAAATATTAAAACCATAATACCCGCTATAGCAACAAATCCAAACTTGTCCATTAACATCTTTTGTGTCTCAGCCAAATTACCGCCCATAAAGTTCTCTGCTGCGCCCACAGCGAAAATAGTACCCATAATGATCGCCATAATAAGAACGATCAATAGCAGGTGATAGCCCAAATAGGGTAATCTTTGAAGTTTACCTGTTCCCCACTCTCCATAATATGTTTTTAGCATAGTTTTATCCTTTGATTGTATTATTATATATTGTTAGTATTGTATCTTATTAAAGTAGAAAGAGGGTAGATGAAACAGGCATTTGAAATAACAGACAAAAAGATCATTCAAAATTTTTTTGACCGTGCAGAATACGGAACACTTGCCTTGTGCGCTGATGATGTACCTTACTCTTTTTCTGTGGTGGAAAGCTATTCACTCTTGCCTTCATATTTTAGTAATACAGAAGGTTTGGCCTGTCCTGCAACACAGTTCTTCAAGTCAATCATCATAGATGGTGAAGCTGTAGTGGTTGAAAGCAGGGAAGAGAAAGCTAAAATGTTTGAAGCACTCATGCAAAAGTTACAGCCAGAAAGTCAGTATAGATCTTTTGATGAAGAGGCTTATGATAAAGTCTTGAAAGCCACAGCAGTCATTAAGATAGTTCCTACTGAGACACGAGCCAAATTCAAGTTTGGTCAGCACTTAAATGAAGAACGTTTTGATATGATCATAAAACATTTAAAAGAACGTGGTGAAGTATTGGATCTTGAAACGGTATCACTTATGGAACAATACTATGCAGTTCGATAAAAATATTAAACATGACAGTGTTTATTGTGCTATAATTGTAAAGAAATACGACATATAAAGGGTTGAAAAATGAGTTATTTAGAACTAATACATAATACTTACCCAGACTCATTTTCTAAAGTACAATCTTTAAGGTTTTTGTTACAGTACAAAACACAATTGAAAGATAATGAGTATAACGCCATCTTGGAGTCTTTATGCAGTCATGCTTTGGAAGGTATCTACTTGAATGAGAAAGATATAGTGCTAAGCATTGCTCAACTACGTAATGAGATCACACTGGAAGAGATTGTAGAGATGGTAAAAGCCGCTTAATGCCTGAAAGCAGTTTTGATAAAGAACTTATTGCTTCTAATTTGCTAGGAGCAAATACTTTGCAGGAACTACACGAAAAAGAAAAAATACTTACCAATGCAAAAATGATTATATTGAGTTCCCACCCCATTAAAGGTAATTTAGATTATGAGCATTTAAAAGCTATTCATCATTTTTTGTTTTCTGATGTGTATGATTGGGCAGGACAAGATAGATACGATGCAAATATAGTGGCAGAATTTGGTAAAGGCAAAACGCTGTTTACTGCCTATGATAAATTATCTCAAGTTTCCAAAGTTCTTTTTAACGCATTAAAAGATGAAGCTTTTTTTAAAGATCAGGATCTGGAATCTTTTGGAAAAAGTGCGGCTATATTTATGAATGGTTTAAATATATTACATCCTTTTAGAGAGGGAAACGGACGGGTACAGCGAATATTTATGCAGTATTTGGCAGAAAATGCAGGATATGTATTAAATTTTAAAAATATTACTGAAGATGAAATGATATCTGCATCTATAAAAGGTGCGAGCGGTAATCTTATATTGATAAATGAAATTTTTTTAAAAGCTTTGAAATAATTATGAAACTTCCTGAAATACTAAAAATTATTTCTAAAAGACTTCATAAATACAATGCCAAAGCCATTGTAGTAGGTGGTTCAGTGCGTGATCATTTTTTGAAACTCCCTATTAAAGATTATGACATAGAAGTGTATGGTCTTGATACTATGGAGGATCTGGAAAAGATCTTGTCAGAGTTTGGATCAGTTAACCTGGTAGGTAAAAGTTTTGGTGTACTGAAATTTGTGTATGAAAAAGAGGAGTATGATTTCTCTTTTCCTCGTACTGAATCTAAAGTGGCACAAGGGCATAGAGGTTTTGAAGTGCATACCGATGGGAAAATGGACTTCAAAACGGCTGCAAATCGTCGAGACTTTACCATTAATGCCATGGGTTACGATATAGAGGAAAAATCTTTTATAGACCCATTTAATGCTCAAATAGACATAGCTAAAGAGATCCTCAGACATATTGATGATAACTCTTTTGTGGAAGACCCGCTTCGTGTGTACCGAGCCATACAGTTTTCTGCTAGATTTAAGTATGCTTTAGCAGATGAAACAAAAGTGTTATGTAAAGATATGATCAAAAAGGGAATGCTTAAAGAGTTGCCCAAAGAACGGGTGTATGGAGAGTGGAAAAAACTGCTTTTGAAAGCTGAAAAACCCTCTATGGGTTTTGAACTGATGCGAGAACTAGGTGTTTTACAGTATTTCCCGGAGCTTCAAGCTATTATAGATGTTCCACAAGATCCAACCTGGCATCCTGAAGGTGATGTTTGGATCCACACCATGATGACACTTGATGTTATGCATCAAGAATTAGAAATTAGAAATGAGAAATTAGAAATTAAAGATAAGCTACGCTTACTCTTTGCAATACTCTGTCATGACTTTGGTAAGGCCGGTACTACAGCTTTTGATGAAAAAAAGGGACGTTTACGTGCTATTGGGCATGAAGAAGCAGGGTGGAACCTACTAAAAGTTTTATGTACAGGCTTACATCTGAACATGACTTTATAGAAAGTATTTTACCATTGGTAGAACACCATTTAAAACCTTTACAATTCTATAAAAACGGTGCCAAAAGCAAAGCAATACGTCGCTTGGCAACCAAGGTGAATATTGAAGAGTTAGTTATCGTGGCAAAAGCAGATTTTTTGGGACGTACCTGCCCAGAGGCTTTAAGTGGAGTGTATGAAGCAGGGGAGTGGCTGCTTGAAAAAGCAAAAGAGCTAAAAGTACAAAATAAAGCACTCGATAATCTATTGCAGGGTAGAGATCTTATATCTTTAGGCTTGGAACCTTCACCTGAATTTGCAAGAATTTTGGATGAAGTGTATGAGTTGCAAATGGATGGGGTAATTAGCAATAAAGAAGAAGCATTGGTTTATGTAAAAAATAGGATAGAAAATTCAAAGTTATAATTCATTGAAAGCCTTATGTGTTTAGTCATATGCTTGCTGTCTATGTTTAAAGTCAACAACGGCTACAATAAGTTTATCGCCTTCAATAAGATAAAAAAGTCTATAGTTTCCAATTCTGTATCTATAATAACCTTCTAAATTATCTTTTAGTTTCTTTATGTTCGAGCCATAAAATGGATTTTCTCTAAGCTGAGGATAAACAAAATTTTCAATTTTTGAATAAAGCTTTTTGTCTATCCTTTTTTTAACTTTTTCAAAAGTTTTAGTTTCAGCAATTTGATACTTAGACAATTGTATATTCGCCTTTTTTGAAATCTTCTAATCCATTCATTAGATTTTCAACAAGTTCTTTATCTTCTAAAATTTCGGTCATTTCATCTTTTTCTACAAACTGTGATGAAGTCAGGTATTGCATTGTCGCAAACTCTATGAAGTTGGAAAGGTTTCTTTTTTGACCTTCTGCTGCAAGTTTTATCATGTTATAGATAGAATCGTCAACTCTCATTGTAACTGTTTTCATAAAATAATCCTTTTTGAATATTTATATATCTAATTATATTCAAATTTATTCATTTTGTCAATTAGTCCAATGGAAACACTTGTGCAACTATCGATGGAGAATCATATTTTCCTGCCAAAAACCAGGAAATATTCTGCTATTCTTTTATATCAAAAGGAAAATACAATGGATCAAATAATAGAACTAATTGAAAAGCAAAGAAAAAGCCCAAATTTCAATGATGCGAATTTGGGATTTATGGCATATCGTGTCAAAGAATTTGGTGAAGGTATCATCATGCTGCTAATGCCAAAACTGGGTGAACTGTATGCCCGTGAAGAAACTTTCTTTGAGTATGCAAAGAACTACAATGAATGGATACAAACAAAAGAAAAAAAAGTAATGTTTTTTGATATTTG
>JGI24024J18818_10001006_pt1 | contig 11332 bp, 8 predicted proteins | sample Cruoilmetagenom2_FD_18818 | JGI IMG/M metagenome (IMG submission 18818) | reverse complement strand
CGACACCTGGCGAGCGTTCGGACGATCGATCGGATGGGTCGACGGCCGCGAGTGGCTCGAAGAGGATGGGGTCCGCTACATGGCAGATGCTCCCGTCGGACATCTCCCCTGGCTCCCGGGAACAGCAACAGCTGTGAACACGGGGCGCATCTACGAGGGGTTCTTCCTCTTCTACGGTCGATTCGCTAACTGCCCGGAGTAGGAACAGCGCGGCGCCTGCTTAGCCGGTAGCAAGCCGGGTGCAGCCCCAAAACGCAGCACGAAGTACGTATGACGTAGTACGAAGTACGAAGAGGATCAGCGGATGGGGCGCTGTCTTCTTCCTCCCCCTCAGGAGGAGGTGCCGACGAAGGAGGCGGAGGGGGTCAAAGGCCGAACCGGTAGAGGAACGTTCTGATCCCTCCCGTCATCGCCTGGCGGCGCTGCCAGCCTCCCCTGAGGGGAGGGAAGAAGACCCGACGGGCCGCGTGCATCTCGCCCATCTCCCGCGTTTGTGAAGCCACCTAGCCGCGGATCTTCGAAGTACGAATGACGTAGTACGACTCCCTCGAGAAGCAGGACGCTCCCCCTGATTCAGAGTCGTACTACGTCATACTTCGGACGTACTACCGCCCGTCATCTCTCCAGCTCTAGGCGAGCTTCGCTTCGAGCGTTATCTCGACGTTGCCGACGAGGGCATTGCTGACGGGACAACCGAGCTTGGCCTCTTCGGCGAGCACGGCGAACGTGTCGGCATCGATTCCCGGTACCTGACCGACCACAGACAGGGCCATCGTGGTGATCCGCATTCCATCGTCGGTCTTGGCGAACGTCGCCACGCCGGATGTGTCGAGCTGCGTGGCAACATGGCCGGCGCCGGCGAGGATGTTGCTGAATGCCATCGAGTAGCAGGCTGCGTGAGCAGCTGCGATGAGCTCTTCAGGGCTGGTCTTGCCCTTGGCAGCCTCGGTTCGGCTCGCCCAGCTGACCGGTAGCGGTCCGGCTGCGCCCGAGTCGAGTGACGTGGTGCCGGATCCGTTGAACAGATCGCCGTTCCAGGTGGCGGTTCCCTTGCTCCTCATGAGCTGCTCCTTCGGTTGGGTGCATGATTATCGCGCGAACCACGGCGCTTCGGAAGGGGCAAAATACGCATCCGAGGGAAATCACGCCTGTGATCTCCATGAGTTGGACCGACCGGAACGACCGGGCGTTCTCCTGGCCCTACGAGGCGTCCGGCGAGGCAAGCGCTTCGACGTCGAACTCGACGCCGGTCGCTTCTTCGGAGATGCCCCACAGTTGCTTCATGTCGTCTGGTCGGTTCCGCCTCCCTGTGACTGGACGGCGTACTGGGGATCCCGTATTGACCCACCGCGGCGTATACAACTCACCACCCCGTGCCGCCGGGTCGGTGGCGGCGCGCAGTTGAGGCAGGGCGCCCCTGGAAGGCGACATGCCGACCCACTGCACCGTCTTTGCGAAGAACCGCTGGCTGGCTCCGCCGTGTTCGCGCGCGCTGTGGGCCTGCAGGTCGGTGTTGGAGTACCCGGGGTGGGCGGCGAGGCTCATGACCGTTGAGCCGCTCTGCTCGAGACGGCGGTTCAGTTCGAGAGCGAAGTTCATGTTGGCGATCTTGGAGCGACCGTACGCGCCCCACGGCGTGTAGTTGTCGTCCATGTTCAGATCGTCTGCATTCAGTTTCGTCGCAGCGTGGCGGGCGGTGCTGGTCACGGTGATGATCCTCGAGCCTGGCGTAGCAACGAGCGCAGGCATGAGCTGCGCCGTCAGTGCGAAGTGGCCCAGGTGATTGGTCCCGAACTGCATCTCGAATCCATCATCTGTGGGCGTTTGAGGTATCGCCATCACCCCGGCGTTGTTGATCAGAAGATCGATCCTCGGATGCTCAGCGATCACACGCTCGGCGAACGTTTTCACCGATGCAAGTGACGCGAGATCGAGCACCCGTAGCTCGAGCTTCGCGTCGGGAACTTCCGCCTCTATGTCGGCAACGGCCCGCTCTGCCTTCTCCTGGTTGCGCGCTCCCATCACGACCAGCGCGCCCTTGCGAGCGAGCTCACGGGCCGTCTCAAGGCCGAGCCCCCCGTTGGCTCCCGTGACCACGGCGATCCGCCCGGTCTGGTCGGGAATGTCGTCTGCCGTCCAGCTCATATCGTGCACCTCTCTTGGTTGTCAGCTGTCAACCCGTGAATCGCCGACCTATTCGATCCGGTGAGCCGAACCTAGACCTTGATGACAATCGGGAACACGACGGGACGCCGCTTCATACGAGCCTGGACGGCTTTGCGCGCAGCGTTCCGCATCCGACTGCGGAGCGCGTCCGGGTCGAGCGGACGCTCCAGCGTCTCGATGCCTTGCAGGACCCGTTCCTTCACTGCGTCGTGCAGCACCGCCGAGTCGCCGGTCACACCATGGCTATCCACGTCGGGGCCGAACACGATATCGCCCTTCCTGGCGTCGACACCGATCGTGATGAGGATCACGCCATCGTCGGCGAGGTGGCGCCGATCGCGAAGCACGGCTGCGTCCTCTCCGACCTCCAAGCCATCCACATATACGTAACTCGAAGAGACGGCACCTCGCTCGATCCTGAGGTCTCCGTCATCGAGGACGACGACATCTCCGTCCGAGCACACCTCGACTTCAGGTACGCCAACAGATCGGGCGAGTTCCGCATTGGCGAACATGTGCCGATGCTCGCCGTGGACGGGCACCACGGCCTGCGGCTTCACCACGTTGTAGAAGACTTTCAACTCTTCCGCAGCGGCGTGCCCGGAGACGTGGACGTGGGTGTTGAGGCCGTGATGGACGGTGGCCCCGATGCGGGCGAGATTGTTTATCACGCGCGACACGCGCTTCTCGTTGCCGGGGATCGGCGTTGCTGAGAGAATCACGGTATCGGTTGGATCGAGAGCGATCGATCGATGCTCCCCAGCCGCCATGAGCGACAGGGCGGCGAACGGCTCCCCCTGGCTTCCGGTCGAGATCACAGCCGTCTCCTCTGGCGGCATGGACAGCAACTGCTTGAGCTCGACGAGGCTGCCCGCGGGTATGTCGAGCTGTCCGATGTCGGCAGCGAGGTCGCTGATACGCAGCATCGATCTGCCGATGAAGGCGATCTTTCTGCCGTCCGCCACCGCAGCGTTGATCGACTGCTGAACGCGGTGAAGATGGCTCGCGAAGCAGGCGATAAGGACTCGCCCCTCGGCTTCGTGGACGAGTTCGGCCAGGCGAACGCCAACCGTCTTCTCGGACACGACGACGCCGGGGCGTTCCGCGTTCGTCGAATCTGCGAGCAGGAGACGAACACCGCGACGCCCGAACCCGGCAAAACTCTGGAGGTCGGTCGTGACACCGTCGATCGGTGTCGGATCGAGTTTGAAGTCGCCGGTATGAACGATGATCCCCTCGGGTGTTTCGAATGCGATACCGGTGGCATCCGGCACCGAGTGCGTCACGGGGATGAAGGCGAAACGGAAGTTCCCGTGCTCTACCCACGTGCCTGTCTCGACCACCCTCATGTCCGGCTCCACACCCAATTCCGAGACACGGGACGTCGCCAGTGCGATCGTGAGCGGTGTTCCGTAGACAGGAACGTTCCTCTCGCGGAGCAGATAGCCGAGCGATCCGATGTGGTCCTCGTGACCGTGGGTCAACGCGACGAAGGACAGAGCGTCACCGCGCTCGAGCACGGAAGAGAAATCGGGGAGCACCAGGTCTACCCCAAGCATGTCCTCTTCGGGGAACATGAGACCGGCATCGACCATGGCGATCTCGCCATCGATCTCGATCGTTGCGCAGTTGCGTCCTATCTCTCCAAGACCGCCGTGGAAGGCGACCCGGACGCTCACGCTTCGCTCAATGCCACGAGTGCCTGCTCAACGGAGGCTCTCGTTTCGTCCGACGCCGGGATCAGCGGCAGACGTGGCTCACCGACCGGGTCCCAGGCGAGATCGAGACCAGCCTTGAGCGGCATGGGGTTCGGCTCGAGGAACAGCGCTTCGTTCAATGGTGCCATCGCAGCATCGAGCCGGTTGGCTTCTTCATCATCGCCGGAGACGGCCGCTTCGACCATGTCCTTGATCGTCTCACCTGCGAGGTGCGCTGCTACCGAGACAACACCGACACCGCCTGCACGGATGATCTCGAGCGTATGGCCGTCTGATCCGGAGTACACGGCGAAGCCTTCAGGGAGCGCAGCCATCTGCTGCTTCGTGAACTCGATATCGTCGACCGCGTCTTTCACAGCGACGATCTTCTCGTGCTCCGCGAGACGGACGAGCGTGTCGATCTCAATGATCCTGCAGGTCCTGCCGGGGATGTTGTAGAGCAGAACCGGGAGGTCGGTCGCGTCTGCGATCGCCGTGAAGTGCCTGGCGATCCCCTCTTGCGGCGGCTTCGAGTAGTAGGGGGTCACAGCCATCACACCGTGGACGCCGGATTCGGCAGCCCGTTCGGTGAGTTCGACAGACTCCCTGGTGTCGTAGGTGCCGGTTCCGGCGATCACGGTGATGCGATCGCCAACAGCATCGACTGCTGCTTTGAACAGGGCAACCTTCTCGACTTTCGAAAGCGTCGGGGACTCGCCCGTCGTGCCACCGACGACGATGCCATCCGAGCCGTGTTTCGCGAGGTGGCGGGTCAACCTCCAGAACGTGCCGTAGTCGATGGATCCATCGTCGCCGAACGGTGTGATGACGGCGGTCAGGACCTGGCCAAAGGGTGCGTTGGGTCTGGTCTCCATGCCCGCGACGGTAGCAGGAGACCCCCCGGTACCCTCGCCTCTATGACCACTCCCGGCCCCTTCGTGAAGGACATCGACACCGCCAACTTCCCTCAGGGTGTGCTGCAACGCAGCCGCGAAGTGCCGGTCGTCGTGGACTTCTGGGCCGCATGGTGCCAACCGTGCCAGGTCCTCGGACCGATCCTCGAGAAGGTCGCTGCCGAGGCCGACGGTGCGTTTGAGCTCGTCAAGGTCGACGTCGACTCGAACCAGGAGCTTTCGGCTCAGTACGGCGTGCAGGGAATCCCCATGGTCGTTGCGTTCCGGGACGGCAAGATCGTCGACAGCTTCACCGGCGCACTTCCCGAGCCGGCGATTCGCCAGTGGATCGAGGGAATCCTCCCAACCGAACTAGATCTGATGGTCGACCAAGCACGCACTGCTCTCCTCGACGACGACAGCGTCACCGCCGAGCACATCCTGCGCCAGGTGCTCGATCAACAGTCCGATCATTCAGAAGCAGGAGCGAGCCTTGCTTCCATGCTGATCGAGCGTGGGGAGACCGACGACGCGATGATCGTGCTCGGACGCCTCACCCCGGGATCAGAGGTCGATCGGCTGCAGTCGGCCGCCCGGCTGAAAGCCTCCAGCGGCCAGGATCTCTCGGAACTCGAGGAGAAGCTGGCAGCGGACGAGTCCAACGAGGAAGCGCGCATCGACCTCGCCAAGGCGCTTGCCGCCCGCAGCGAGTTTGAGCCAGCTCTCGACCATCTCCTCGCCGTCGTTCGTGCGAAGGGACCAAAGAAGGATGACGCAAGGGTGGCGATGCTCGACATCTTCGGCGTCCTTGGCGACGAACACCCCCTCACCCAGACCTACCGAAGGCAGCTGGCGACCGCGTTGTTCTAGGCGACAGGTGACAGGTGGCAGGCCGAACTGTTCACCGTCCGTCGATTCTTCACACAGCNCGGATTTGGCCTTCTGGACGGGCTGCTGCCAAGTCGGTGAGGTCCTTCACATCGCCGGTCAGGATCGCACTTCCGCCGGCCTCGACCGCGTGCGTCGGCAACCATACGACCGTCCAACCTCGCCGACACTTTCTGAGTCGACGCGCAGACACCCAACTTCAACTAGGACGAACAAGGAAGCCTTGCGTGGGTACTCGGTATTCGGTATCTGACATCGGACGTCAGCGAAGGTCCCCAATTCTTGCTGACGGCTCGTATCTGATCCACTGATCCACTGATCTACTGATCAACTCAGATCCCCAGGATCGACTCGAGACCCACTGTCACCGGTTGGTTAAGACTCCCAACGGCACGCACGGCTGCAAGCACTCCCGGCATGAAGGCGGAACGGTCTGTCGTGTCGTGTCGGATCGTGAGGGTCTCCCCGGTGCCACCGAACAGCACCTGTTGGTGTGCCACGAATCCCGGCAGTCGAACGGCATGGACGGGGACACCAGAAACGTCGGCACCCCGTGCACCTGAGAGCAATTCGATTGACTCGACGGTGCGCTCCTGCTTGGCGGCTTCGGAGATCCGCTCTCCGGTCGCGATAGCCGTCCCCGATGGTGCGTCGACCTTCCGATCGTGATGCATCTCGATGATCTCCGCTGCCGCGAAATGAGGTGCTGCGATCTCGGAGAGACGCATCATGACGACGGCTCCAATCGAGAAGTTCGGTACGACAAGGCAGTTCGGAGGACCGCTCCCCCACAACTCGCGCAGCTTCGCCACCCGATCGGCATCGAATCCTGACGTACCGACGACGGCACTCAGACCAACGGATCGCCAGGTCGCGAGATTCTCCATCACCACATCGGGTTCAGTGAATTCCACGACGACGTCGGCGCTTGCCAGCGCCGTCGGATCATCTCCGACCGGTTGGCCGGCAACGGTCACGCCGGCGTTGTGCGGGTCATAGAGCGGTCCGAGTTCCAGCCCGGTGCTCGATGCAACGGTCTCCGTCACGAGGCTCCCCATCCGACCTCCCGCACCCGATACGGCGACAATCATCGGATGAACTCCTCGAGATCGGACTCTGCGAACGGCCCCGTTGCTCCGACGACGTACGGCCCTGCGTAGGCGGCTCGGGAGACGTCGATCACGTCTGCGAGTGTGACGGCGTCAACCTCGGCAACGATCTCATCGACTGAGCGGTGCTCGAGACCGGTGATCTCGTTGCGGCCGAGGCGGTTCATACGTCCGTCGGCGTCTTCGAGAGAGATAGCGAGGGCTCCCTGCACGTGGCCTTTAGCCCTTGCGAGCTCCTCTTCCGTAATGCCGTGCTCCATCATCCTGTCGAGTTCTCCGCGAACGAGCTTGAGGACCTCCGCGGTCTGCGTTGGTGTCGTTCCCACGTAGATGGCGTTCGAGCCCGCGTCGGTGAACGGAAGCCGGAACGCGTGGACCGCATACGCGAGTCCCCTCATCTCGCGGATCTCGTGGAACAACCGGCTCGACATGCCTCCACCGAGCACGTGATCCGCGACGATCAGGGCGTAGCGCCGATCGTCGTCCCGAACGAGGCTCGGACCGCCGAGGATGAGGTGAGCCTGCTCTGTGTCGCGGTGCCGGACTCCGACCTTGTGAGACGGCGACGGGGTCACCAGCTCCCGGTCGATCTCTTCACCCTGCCAGTTCCCGAACGTGGCTCCGATGAGCTCGACGAGGTGATCGTGATCGATCCGGCCTGCTACGGCGATCACCGTCGACTTCGGCGAATAGCGACGCGCCCAGTATCCCCGAATCGTGTCGCGACTCATGTCAGAGAGCGATTCACGGGTGCCGAGAATCGGTGGAGCGAGCGGATGACCGCCCCAGAGAGCGTTGATGTACTGCTCGTGGGCGACGTCGGTCGGATCGTCCGCGTTCATGTTGATCTCTTCGAGAACGACGCCGCGCTCGTTGTCGATCTCGGTCTGTCGGAAGGCGGGACGCTGGAGCATGTCTCCGAGGATCTCGACACCGAGTTCAAGGTCGACGTCACGCATCCGGGCCCAGTAGCAGGTGTACTCCTTGGAGGTGAAAGCGTTGTGCCGGGCGCCGATGGAATCAAACGCCTCGCTGATCCGGCGAGCCGGCCACTCATCGGAACCCTTGAAGAGGAGATGCTCGAGGAAGTGGCTGGCTCCTGCCTCGATCGGTTCCTCGTCGCGGCTCCCCGTCCCCACCCATGCTCCGATGGAGAGAGAGCGCAGAGATGGCATGTCCTGGGAGATGATGCGCAGCCCGTTCGGCAGCGTTGTCAGGTCGTAGTGCATATCGCTCGATGATAGGGAGCTACGCCGCGAACCCAGGGTTGCAGTCCCCGCCGGCGGCGCACCCAGCCCGCGGAACGAAACGACCGGGTCACATCAGCCATTCTGTGGGCCCACTGCGCCGTATACGGGGACTGCAACCCTGGGTTGCAGTCCCCGCCGGCGGCGCACCCAGCCCGCGGAATGCGGGGCGCGTTCGCCCGGCATCGCGGGCACGTTCACCGTGCAACGAGGTATCCAGCGCAGTAGGCTTCTCTGTATGAACGAACAGAACACAGACGCGGCTCCAACCACCGAGTCGATCGCAGCACTGCAAGCTGAGAACGACGCGCTGCGATCCCAACTCGATGGGGACACACCGAAGAAGTCCGGATCCGGCTTCCGACGGTTCTCGGGCTGGGTATTTGCCATCATCGCCATCATCCTCATCGCCCTCGCCGTCAACGTCGGCTGGGCGAAGACAACGCTGCTCGACACGGACGTGTTCGTCGCAACCCTGAGTCCCTTGGCACAAGACGAAGCCGTAGCAGAGGCCCTCTCCGTCGCAATCGGCGACGCGGTCGTCGAGGCCACAGAGTTAGAGGCTGCAATCGCCGGAGCACTACCGGAAGAGATCACGTTCATCGCTGGCCCGGTCGCCTCTGCAACAGGAACCCTCATTGCGACAGTCGCCGATGAGATCATCCTGACTGATGCCTTCACCGCCGTGTGGAGCACGGCCCTGCGTGTCACCCACGCATCGCTCATGTTCGTTGTGACCGGTGATGGGGCCGTTGTCTCGGAGGATGGGACCATCGCGATCGACCTCGATACCGTCGCGGAACCGGTCATGGACGCGGTCTCCGCAAGAGGTCTGGACATCGAGGCTCTCGTCGGCGAGGATTTCTCGCTCGGACAGATCACGATCGTCGAATCCGACTACCTCGGCCAAGCCCAGGACGCAGTTCAGTTCATCGAAATGCTCGGTTGGATCACGGTGCTCCTCGCGATCGTTGCGATCGGCGTCGCAATGCTCATCGGTCCCGACCGTCGGAGGATGGTCGCCATCCTCGGATTCGGCACGGCGATAGCGGCTTTGATCAATCTGATCTCGCTACGTCTCGGCCGCGGCCTCACGGTCGGCACAATCGAAGACGAGGTCAACCGAGCCGCCGGATACTCCATCTGGGATACGTTGCTGGGGAACTTGACCGGCACCCTCTGGGCACTCGCCTTCCTGGCGTTCATCGTCGGATTCGCAGCCTGGATCATCGGACCCGGCCAGCGTGCGACTCACCTCCGTGATGCTGCCGGAGATGGCATCGACCGATGGCGAGGCACGTCTCAGGAGCAGCCGACCGGTCTCTCACTCTTCTTCTACAAGTGGCGCAGACCACTTGAGTGGGGAGTCGTTGGCCTCGGACTGCTGGTCCTCCTGATCATGCCCCTCGTCTCGTTCGCCCATGCCATCATCGTCGTCCTCGTCGGAGCTGCCGCTATCGCTGGAGTCGAGTTGATCGCGGGGCCACAGACGGTTGTCGATGGCGAGATTGCCGACGACGACTCGGAGAGTGAACCAGCCGAGGTCACCTGACAAGACCGAAACCTGCAGGCACAGGAGGGCTTTCGCTCTCCCTGTGACAGATCTCGTCAACCGATCCCGGGCGGCGCATTCGGTGCGTTGTCCGGGATCATTTGGTTCACACAGGGCCCCGCATCCGACGCCTGATCAGCCCACGCGCTGTCGCCCTCGCAACATGCCTCAGTCTCAGAGTGGCCGATTCGCCGCCTACGTCAGATTCGCGCTCGACTTCTCAACGCCGAGGAGTTGCCCGCGGAACTGACCTGCGTTGCGAACGAAGAGGACGGTCCTGAGGCCGGACATGAGTTGGAGAAGTCGCTCCACATAATCCTCTGCCTCGCCAGCATCGATCTCCTTCAAACCGAGGAAGACCACGTCGGCGTCCTTCGATCGACTGTGGATGATCTCGAGGATCGTCTCGTCTTCGGGCTTGCGGATCACCTCGAACTGTGCGCCGATCCTCGCAGCACGGATCATCTCGTCGAGAGTCCGCACGGTCCGTTCCGCCATCATCTCGGTCGTTGCGATCGACTTGATGTTGATCGTCGCATCGCGCCACCCCGGATCGAGGGAAAGGAGGTGGGCGAACAGCACGAGCAGGTCGCCGTTCTGCTGCAAACCGCCCCACCACACGTCGATCGTCCTGCCTGTTGGGGCAAGGCGTTGAGACACGGGACGGCAGATCACGCTGGACTTGTGGAGCAACGAAAGCTCCTCGATCGCTTCGAGCACCGTCGCCATCTCATCGCGGCGCTCCCGCCATCCGAACAGGACGGTGTTCGATGCGATCCCGGCGATACCGTTCGCCTGGGCAACCGATACGATGCCACGGCCGAGGTCGGGCACGATCTCCACTTCTCCGAAGCCCGTCAAACCCGCCTTCTCGAGTGATCGGTTCAGGTCCATGACGGTGTCCGTCAGATCTGTGACATGATCGGCGATCGAGCCCTCAATCAGTTGGCTGACCGTGAGGATTCCGCGGTCCTGGACGAGCCAGTTCGCGAATCGCGTCGTGGAGTGGTCCCGGTCGGGATCGGTCGTGAACATGAGGATGTTCGGGCGCCAGTTCCTCGGATCCTCCGGCAGACGCCTCAACTGCAACACCGTGGACCGCACGAGCGATACGAGAGCGCTTCGTCGTGCGTCACCCCATCGAGCCGTTAGCGCACGCCTCCGGACGAGGAGATAGATCCCAAGCTCGATCAGCAGGGCGATGGCCGACACGAGCGGGTTGATCAGGAACATCGCCCAGAAGCACGCACCGGCGCCGGCCAGGGAGACGATCCAGTGGACTTTCATGGTGGGTCGGAACGATGGATCTCCGCTCAATCGTTCGAGACCGGCGACAAGGTTGACCATCCCGTAGGTCGTGAGGAAGAACATCGTCAGGATCGGAGCCACGGCGTTCAAGCCACCCAACCCGACTGCGGCGAACGCTATCGCCGTCGTGATCAAGAGCGGGACGCCGGGACCTTCGATCTTGCCGATTCTCGCAGCGAAGCGATTGGGGAGAATCCGGTCGTGGACAAGAGCTTCGAGGGTTCTCGGTGCGCCGAGAACGCTTCCGACGGCTGATGAGAAGATCGCGCCCCAGAGGCCCGGGAAGATCAGGAAGGCGATCCCGCCCGCGATCGTGAACCAGATGAGCGGGTCCCCGACAAGCTCCCCTGGGGAAGCGGCCAGAGCGAGAGCGACCGCTACCACCACGTAGACGACGAACCCCACGGCGACGGCCGCGATCGTGCCCTTCGGAATCGATCTCGTCGGGTTCTTCAGGTCTCCTGAGAGGGAG
>JGI24024J18818_10001005_pt1 | contig 11333 bp, 7 predicted proteins | sample Cruoilmetagenom2_FD_18818 | JGI IMG/M metagenome (IMG submission 18818) | reverse complement strand
GTAGTTGATATCGGGGGCAAATAATGCTGCTCAACAAGCCTCTTCCCAAACTATATTCCGCCGTCCTCGATACCAGCACAGACACTCTCTACCTGCTGGATGACGTTATTAAAGCTCACGCTCTGTTGGATGATGTAAATGTGCCTTCCAGGGACAACTTCGATCCTGAAGTCGCCCTGTCCATGCGCATCGAATGGCTCACCAATTACGTAAAACACACACTCATGACCAATCGCAAAAAGGAGGTCCATCATGAAATCCAAAGCTCGCCTCAAGTCAGGTGATTTGACTGCAAAGATCACCAAACATATTCAGGATCTGGCTGAAGCCACTGACAGAGCACGTATCTCCGACGCCATGACCAGCTTCCTGGACAGCTGCTCCAGGTTTCACCAGTACAGTTACGGCAACGTGCTGATAATCCAGATGACCAGACCCGATGCCACTCGTGTAGCCGGCTACAGGCAGTGGCCAAAATTCAATCGCTACGTCAGGAAGGGTGAGAAAGGGATCGGTATCCTTGCGCCCCTGATGTTTCGTGTTGATCCCGATGATCCGGAAAATAAGTCAACCGAACTTGGCGGTTTCAAGGTTGTCTATGTGTTCGACGTCTCCCAAACAGACGGCGAGCCTCTTCCTGAGCCCCCGGAGTGGAAAAGCCCTGAAAAGAATGCCAGGCTCAACCGCAAGCTGACCGGGTTCGCAATTAGGCACAATATCGTAGTCCTCGAGAAAGAACAGCCGGGTGAAGTCCAGGGTAGAAGCCTGAAGGGAACTGTAGAGATTGACCCCTCCGCCGGCACAAAGACCCTGGTTCATGAGATCGCACATGAACTACTTCACAATGCTGATGCGCCCAAACTCCATGTAAATATCCGCGAGCTGGAGGCAGAATCAGTAGCTTATGTTGTATGTAAGCACTTCGGATTGGATGGCTTTTCCAGCCCCAACTACGTCGCCCTTCACGGCGCTACCTCCGAGCTGATCCTCTCCCACCTCGACCGCATCCGCTCCACCGCCGCTATGATCATCAAGGCAGTTGAAGAGAGCAAAGATCTTAATGCCTCCGCACACCCTGGTTGATTTTTATTTCCCTCTTTGCTGCCCGGGCTCCCACGCCCGGGAAAGACACGATCTCCTAATAGATCCTCACCCACATCGGCCAGATCCCCTTCCACACCGCCATGATCATCCAGGCGGTTGAAATGGTTTTCCAGGCATAGGATTTCATTTATCTCAATATGTAATATATTGATCATATGTTACAATAATAGAAACATAAGTAACATATATCATCATTTCACCGCAGGCGGTTTCGGTCTGTTCTGAAGTGACCGACCCAAAATGATTCTTCGTCGACCGCATAAGAAAATTATGTGGTCTTTTAATTACCCAATTATTCGAAAGGAGGGAATAAATAAATCTTGAAAGTTTCCTATTCAATACACAAAGCAAATGGAGGCAAATCAAATGAAATCCAGATATTTCTTTCGTAAACTTTTTGGTATTGCAGTAGTATTCAGCATTTTGCTGATCGCGGCTTTATTCCCCCTCAAATACAATAATATAAGCACACTGAGCTTTTACAATGTGCAGTCCTCTAACAATCCTACCTTTCAAGTCCATCCACAAGACAATTCTGTATATGGTGAGGATTGGGGGTATGACGTTCCTATCACGTTAACTGTGGACGATCCGAGCAATGGACCCTCCGTGGATCATTCGGATGAGCAAACAGCGTACGGCGAGGTTGAATTTAATATTGACTTTGATATCCTACCTGGTTTTCTATTCACGATGTCGGATGGAACTATCACCAAAGAGCACATCGTAGCTGTCGAGGTAATCTCGATGGATATTGATAACGATACGGTTTCAGGTATAGCAAGTATTGGAGAAATAGTTGCAGGAATTGAAATAGAGATAGAGCTAGGACCATGTATAGAGATAGGGCTAGAGCCATACAACGCAAAACGATACGAGATCACTGACGCATCCGGTAATTGGCTTGCTGACTTCTCACAACCAGGGACTGATCCTGATAAAGAAAAAAAATGCGATATTGATCCGTGGGAAGGCGTTTTAGGTGGCACTTGGCAAGAAGACGTAGATGGTGATAAAACTCACACCAAGTTTCCAGAGGCTGATTTTAGAGTATATCCGGATGAAGATCGAGTCAGCCCACATAATTGGACGGAAGGTGACAAATTAACGTTGACGATTGACGATCCAGGCATCGGGGGAGGCATCGATCATACATTCTATGGCACCGCACCTGAGAAATTCTATTTATCAGGTGTGGTAGACATCGTGCCCGGATTTCGGTTGACAATGACAGACGGCAATTTCATTAAGGCGCATGTTGTGAAAGACCTGCAAGTACTCTCTATGGATCCTGAAAGCGATCAGGTCTCAGGATTAGCAGCCGAAGGAAGTGAAGTGGTGGTACAGTTTTTTGCAGATGGAGGATGCAACGCGAAAAGATACGTGACCACTGATTCTACCGGCAACTGGACTGCAGACTTCACCGAACTAGGTGAACATCCACGCGATAGGGATATCTGCAACATTAACGAGTGGGATGATAATCAAGCTGGTAATGTAGTACAGATAGATAATGATAATGATGATACTGCCGCCATGTTTCTAAAAGGTTCTTTTGCTGTTAGACCAGAGAATGATTATGTCGGAGGTTATGGTTGGACGGAAGGTGTAACAGTAACTTTGACAATTGACGATCCGAATAACGGTCCGGGAATTGATTACGAAGATACACAAACTTCAATTAGCACGGAAGATGGGACTTCGGTCGAGTTTCCAACTGAAGGGAAGATCGACATTCAGCCGGGCTTTCGGGTGACAATGACAGACGGCAATTTCATAAAGGCGCATGTTGTGACAGACCTGCAAGTACTCTCTATGGATCCTGTCACTAATCAGGTTTCAGGGACAGCAACCCCGAATAGCTGGATAAGGGTTAGGTTTCGGGTAGGCTGCAATGCAGTACGAGAAGTGACTACCGATGAAAACGGTTATTGGACAGCAGATTTTACAGGAATATGTAATATTGACGCCTTCAAAAAGATGCGCGGGTTTGCTAAACAGGAAGATAATGATTGGGATGGAACTCAAATCGATTTTCCTAACAATAGGGTTAGCTTTGCTGTGTTCCCGGAAGATGATTATACCTTTAGTAGGAATTGGCCTGAAAACGCTGATGTAACCATAAATATTGACGACCCGGGGACAACAGAAAAACCAGATTATACCGATACTCAAAAGTCAACTAAAGTAGATGATCGTACTTTGGTAGAGTTCAATTATGCAGATAAGATTGACGTTCAGCCTGGATTTTTGGTGACTGTGACAGATGGAAACTTCACAAAAGGCCATGTTGTAACCATCTTTGAAGTGCTTGATGTTGACACCGATAATGATATGATTTCGGGAATTGCTGAACCCTTTAGTCAGATATATATAATTTTATCCGGTGTGTGTGAGGCAAAAAGAAATCCAAGCTCTGATGCTTATGGTGTTTGGATTGCAGACTTCTCACAACTAGTGGGTGATCCTGGCGAAGAACAGACATGTGATATTGATGAAAGTGTAAGTGGTCAAGCCATCAGTCCTGACGATGATTGGGACAGAACAAACTATTGGATCCGCAATAACATCGAAATTACTGCCATAGAAAACCCGGTTAAATTGGGAGATTTCGTCCAGGTCAGCGCCAAATTCACCGATCCTACCATAACCGATATCGAAACCTATGATTCAAGCACCTCTGATAGATATACTGCAAGATGGGAATGGGGAGATGGTAGTCACTGCGAAACAGGTGGCGATTCAGACTGTTCGATAACAGAACCCCTATTTTTTCATTCAGGCACTGTTAGTGGATCTCATACCTATGATGAGCCTGGTGTGTACACATTAAAGCTAAGTATTTCTGATAATGATGATTACAACGATGAAGCCACGTACGAGTTCATCGTCATCTTTGATCCGACTGGAGGCTTTGTCACAGGTGGTGGTTGGATAGATTCGCTGGAAGGCGCCTATTTGGCTGATCCTGCACTTTCGGGCAAAGCAAACTTCGGCTTCGTGTCCAAGTACGAGAAAGGAGCTAGTGTTCCTACTGGCAACACCGAGTTTCAGTTCAAAGCTGGTGACCTGAACTTCCACAGCAGCAACTATGACTGGCTTGTGGTCACCGGCAGCGACTATGCCAAATTCAAGGGCACCGGAACCATCAATGGTGAAGGCGAATACAAGTTTATGCTCTGGGCTGGTGATGGAACTGGTCTTGAAGGTGCTGACACCTTCCGCATCAAGATATGGTACGAGGTTGGTGACACCGAATTTATCGTATATGACAATGGAATGAATCAAGAAATAGGAGGCGGCAACATCGTCGTCCATATCAATTAAAAGTAACAATCAACAATAACTGCGTACAAGAGGACGGGGCCAACAGGTCCCGTCTTCTGTTTTCTGTATGGTAAAAACACCCCAATTGAGATGTACAGAGAATTCTATTCAGACACCTATTAGGTTTAAAGACCTTTTCGCCTATGCCTTGCTCCTTGGTGCCCAGTTAGTACACACGGGACATCGATACTAAGGGTCAGATATTCAATTATTTGCTCCCTACATACGCTAGTATTGCAGAAACAATTCTGGATTTACGCTGCGGAATAATAATATTTGGAAGTTGTGTAGATCTTAGAGCAGCCGGTAATCCCCCTTTATATATCGCTAAATCCAGTGAGCGAATTTGACACAGTTGACACCAGGAAATCAAGATCACTACTATTTTTTGACGTGGTGAATACCCATCATATAATAATTATTCGCCGGGATACTATAAACACCCTTGCTCAAGTTATATCCTGGTAATCAATAACAATCCATGAACAACCAGTCCAGAAATTCTGACCAAGTGTTATAATAATATACAGACAATATTTATCAACCAGTGGTGAAAGCAGATTTTAAACTTACCATTGCCCTCATGGATTACATTAACGAGTGTACTCACGGTATGCCCAAAATGGGTAACAGAGCGGGCAATAGTAGCGATCTATGCCCACTGGAATCACATCCCCCAGACGGCTGGCACACTATCTGCGCTTACACATCCGGAATCTTGGGAAGTTCAAGAAAAGAGGGCTGCATATTTAATGTATGCAACCTGTAATATTTGTTTTTTCGGATATATCCTTTTCGTCTAATATAATTCCATAACGCTGAATAAAGTCCCGTATCCCCTGCAGAGTCTGGAATGATGTTCCATCTTTGCTTTGCACATGTTCGATGCGCCCGAGCCAGTGTCCTCCGTTTTGTCTGGTTTCCTGCCAAAAACGGAGGACAAAGATGGTGACTTTCGTGCTCGAGTTTGATCCTGTCATGGTAGGTTATTGAGTAATTGCATAATCACTGGTTGGTCGGTTGATTTGGCGGATGCTGTATTGGTCTTGGCTCGATCACTTCACAATAATCGTGTTCACTGTTTCCCCGCCATAATCTTCAGGTCGCACCACATCCGGAGTACCATCCCCATCGTAATCACCGCCGTCTTGGAGGGGATGATCGATCCATCCAGCAAAGTGGAGTTTGTAAACACCCGCTGGCAAGTCGTTCAGCGGAACACGCCAGGAAGCAAAAGAAGTTTTTTGTTCCCCTCGACACCATTCAGTGGTATATCCGAGACTCTGGATTGGACTCCATAGTTCGTCAAAGTCATCCGGAGTCAAGACGAGGTAAAGTGATCCATCCTCTGCTAACAACTCTAATTCAAAGTTACTAGCTTTGATGAACTCATTTACAAGACCTTCCGTGCAGGCTCCCCAACCGGACTGGACTACACCAACCTGATTATGTCTAATTTTATATACTACATTCATCCTGGTAGGAAAGATAGGAATCTCCTCCAGTGGCGGCGGTTGCGGTTTGGCTGCAACAGTCGAAAGTGTTCCAGCAGCCAGCAACACTATTATCAAACCTAATTGAACAATCCTCTTAATCATTGATATTCTCCTTTCAACTCTTAAGCAAGAGTTGTCTTATTGGTGAGTTTGCATATTGTTTTTTCGAGACCAACCAGTGATCGATTGATACGGGAGTTTGAGTCAGTCTTCCTCTCTCAAACAGTTTTCCGTATCCACAATCACAGCATACAGTAAGGGTCTCAAAAAAGTCGCAAAATCTCTAAGAAATCGCCGGGCTTTGTTAAACTCCAAGATGCAAGCTGACAGATATTACGAAAAATATTTGCTGTTTCTTATAAAAGTTAAGAAAGAAGCCTTGTGAATCAAGGCTTAGCAACTAATAACCCAATGTTGAGGATTTGGACCGATTCAAGGAAGAAGAACTCCAGAATAGGATTGGAGTGGTCCACCATTCAAGGTGTTCCTGGATATAACCAGTAACTTGCCTTTTTCTAAAGGAATAATTTTAACCAGGGGAGTTACAAGAAAGGCGATTAATTCTATAGCAGCATTTTTCGATTTAATGAGGTTCTATAGTGACGTTTTTCCAGTCGTACCACCCAATTTGAGATATCTGGTACTGACTCACCCAGGGCTTGACTAGCAGGTGCGCACGCCCATAGGTCAGAGGAAGAATCGGCGCTTCTTCAACCAGGATACGGTCAGCCTGCTTATAAAGTTGCATACGCTCGCTCTGGTCGTTGAGACGTATGGCTTCTTTGACTAGATGTTTAAACCTCTCATTAGACCAGCAAGTGTAGCGCCAGGTGGCAGGAGATACTCGCATGTAGTTATCGGGATCTGGATAGTCAGCCACCCAATTAATGATAAAAATATGGGGAGGATTTCTCTCAAGAATTTCGAGGAATTGGGACCGTTCCAGCGATTCCCACGCGATCTCCACACCCAAGTTCTCACGCCACTGCTCCTGTATATAACTTGACAGGATATCATTGCCTCTACGAGTCAGAGCCCGTACAGCGGGAAAGTCTCTGCCTCCCGGATATCCAGCTTTGGTAAGCAGCTGTCGGGCTCGCTTTGGATCGTAGGGCAAACCGATGCCCGGCGAATGACCCGGCATGCCTGGTGAGATGAATCCCCCCGTTGCTGGATTTACGCTACCCCGCAAATTCACATTCGCAAGCACCTTTCGGTCTACAGCATGTACGAGAGCCTGGCGAACTTTACGATCGTTGAAGGGCGCTCTCTGGACATTAAATCCTGCGTAACTCGTCATTAGCAACGGACCTGTAATGTATTCTCCAGCGTGCATATGGCGCACTTTTTCCAATTCCACCGTTAGAGAATAGGTGGCGTCCAGTACGTCGAGTTCACCATTCGAGTACAAATCTATGGCGGCGGAAAAATCTGAAATCAACGATAATTCTACTCTTCGTATATTTCCCCGCACCTGGCGGTGGTAATCATTTCTTCTCTCGAGGACCATTCGTCTCCCGGGATGCCAGGAATCTACTCTGAAAGGACCGTTGGTAACGATGTTTCCTGGTTCTGCCCATGCATTTCCGTATTCCTCCACAATATGACGAGGAACAGGGAAAATGATTGTCAGAAGCTGTAAAAAGTACCCGGCAGGCTCTTCCAATTCTACAATCAGGGTTGAGTCATCCGGAGAAAAAACTCCGATGTCGTTTTCTTCACTCTCACCCTGATTAAAAAACCGAGCACCCTTGACACAGTATAAAAGACGGGCATTGAACGAATCGACGGAAGGGTTTAATATCCTTTTAAAAGTGTATTCATAGTCCTTGGCAGTGAGTGGATGACCATCGCTCCAGCGAATATCATCCCGCAGGTGAAAGATGTATTTTCGCCCACCTTCGACGACCTGCCAGTTTTGGGCTACATCTGGTATTACCTCCATTGAAGGACTCATCTCCATCAGAGGGCTGAATAAATGTATTATCACAAAATAGGATTCAGTGTCGTAGGCTAGGGTCGGATCCAATGTGACGGGATCGAACCAGGCTACCCTGAGAGAATGAGGGGCAGGAGGTAGCTGAGCCGATTCTCGGATTTTGTTTTCACCTGATTGCTGCCAGAGAGTGAAGCCTCTCTCATAAGCCAGGCGCGCGTTATCGAAATCTAAGGCATTATGGTGTGTTAGCCCGAGTTTCATCAATATTCGTGCTGCTTGACGATAGTCCCCAGTTTCCTCCATAATTTCCAGTGCCAATTCATAATAATCTATGGCTTCTTTGAGAGCATATAATGCACGAGCTTGATCGCCCGCTAGCAGCAGGTATTGAATCGCCTTTTTCTGCAAACTCTTGTCCAACAATGCTGCTTCTCGGAAATGGAATGCTAATTCTCCGGCGAATTCTTCTAGTCGGGTATCAAATAAGCGCTCTAGTGCTGCACCAGTCTGTGCATGTGCATACTGCCGATGACGGTACGGAATTTTTAAATAGATTACTTCCTGGATCTTGTGATGAGTGAAGGTATAATCGTGTTCTTCGGCGCCGGTTCCTTCTTCAAGTATACGTCTCCGCAATAAGGTGTCCAATGTAACCAGAGTTGATTCTTCCCCTTCATCCCAGACTGCGTTCAAGGAGTCAAAGTTGAACGCTCTCCCAAGCACTGCAGCTTGTTGAAGTGCTTCAAGAACATCATCCTTTAAATTGCTTACGCGTGCCTGAATAATCTCGCTCACTCCTGATGGCATTGGAAACTCCCCCTTACTGATCTCGGTGAAGTCACCTTTCCAGGAATCACCTTCCATGTAAAGGGTTCCTGACTCAAAGAGCGCCTTGATCGTCTCCATTAAAAAGAATGGGTTGCCCTCGGTCTCCTGATACAATCGATGCGCTAGAGGAAGCACTTTCCCGCCAATGCCTGACATGCCAACCACGATAATCTCCACAGCATTTAAGGGTAGTCGAAGCAATTTGAGCGAATGGGCTTTCTTTTCACGCTCCAAGCGTCGATGAATATCGCGCAATATTTGATCCTGCCTTAACGCTTCCGGACGAAATGTGCCCACTATCAGGATTGGTAATTTGTTTACCTGGTGAGCTAAATGGTGAATTAATTGCAAAGTCGAATCGCTTGCCCAATGCAGATCCTCCAGGATGATCAGCAAAGCTTCTTGCGATGAAAATTCCTTAAGAAATCGAGACACACCCTCAAAAAGGCACGACTTGTCTTTGTCTGGACTGATTGTGGATGATACAACCAGATCGGGATACTTCTCTTCAATGTCCGGAATCAAGGGGACTAACTCCTCAACGACCCAGGGAGGGATGTCCACCAGCTCTGTGGAGGTAATGTTCTGTATGAAAGTACGCAGCGCCTCAACGATTGGCTGGTAGGGCAGAATGCTTTCGAACTCATAACAGCGTCCCAACAGCACACGAGCTTGTTGCCATGACAATCTATCAGCAAACTCGTTTACTAAACGGGTTTTTCCTACGCCAGCTTCGCCGCTTATGAGTATTAGTCCACCCTGACCTAACTTTGCTCGCTGCCAGCGCCCATCAAGAAAGGCGATCTCTTTATCCCTGCCGACCAATTCTGTTTGCGTAGCCGCGTCAAGGGGGTTGCGTCCTAAAGCTGAAGGGGTTTTCATAGATGGCGGTTGTATCTGAATAGCTGCAGAGACGTGCTCGAATTCGAAATCTGCCTGCATTATCTCGTTGTTGAGTTTAATTGTCTCTGTTGATGGTTCGATACCCAACTCTTCGCCAACAACTTCGCAACAGCGCTTGTACTGCTCTAATGCATCGTTGCGCTGGCCCATCATGGAATAAGCTCGCATGGCTGCCCGGTGTGCATCCTCGCGGAGCGGATCGAGATCAATTAATCGCAGCGCTTTTTGGAGTGCAGCTTTGTGATCCCCCTCGCTTTCATAAATGGTTATCAACCGTGATAGGACATCGAACAGCAATCCTTCCAGTCGGTAGCGCACGTTAATTATCCAATCATCGTAAAACCCATCCAAGAAATCTCCCTTGTAAAGCGCCTCGGCCGACTCCAAACTCTGTTCATCGTCAAAAGAGACCAGTGACTGGAATTCATCAATATCCAACCAGACCTCTGCAAGAGGATTGAACTGTACTGTGTGGGTATCACTTATGATTAATTCTTCATTGGGAAAACAACGCCGGATATGCCAAAGAGAAGTGGAGAGTGAACTGCGCGCTTTGTACTCTGGACGACCGGACCAGAAAAGCTCCGCTAATCGCTCTCGAGGATGGGGCTGGTGGCGGTGTGATATTAGATAAGCTAAAAGCGCCTGCGATTTCAGCGTAGGGGGTTTGGGTAAAGTCCGGTCGCCCAATCGGATTTCGAGTACTCCCAGGAAGTAAAGCTGAATAATGGGCACTACACAACCTCCCAAAGATAAATCTCCTGGATCACCGTTAATAGATGTTTGTCTATTATAGCGGATAAAGTTAATCTTGTTCCTTCCAACAAACCCGAATAATCCAGAATCTGGTCGGATCAGTTTTTGGGGGGCAGGTCAGTCCTCGAGAAAGAAAAGCCGGGCGAGGTCCAGGGCAGAAGCCTAAAGGGAACAGTAGAGATTGACCCCTCCGCCGGCACAAAGACCCTGGTTCATGAGATCGATCATGAGCTATTACATAATGAAGGATCTCCCAAACTCCATGTGAATATCCGCGAGCTGGAGGCTGAGTCGGTTGCCTACGTCGTGTGCAAGCACTTCGGGTTGGATGGATTTTCCAGCCCCAACTACGTAGCCCTCCACGGCGCCACCTCCGAACTGATCCTCTCCCACCTCGACCGCATCCCCGCCCCCGCCGCGGAGATTATCCAAGTGGTTAAACCCAGGGGAAACAATGATATTTCTACAGAGTAATGCCTAATTCACCTACAAATAACCTCAGGGCGTTGCCCCTGGAGGATTTCCACCTTTCGCATTACAATAATATACAGACAATATTTATCAACCAGTGGTGAAAGCAGATTTTTTACTTACCTTTGCCCTCATGGATTACATTAACGAGAGTACTCACGGTATGGCAAAAACGGGTACCCGTGAGGGCAATAGTAGCGATTTTTGCCCACTGGGTTCACATCCGTGAGGTCGTGAGTTCGAGTCTCTCCGCGCCCACTTTAATCCCAGATTAAACGTCTGGGATTTTTTCATCACCTAGTCCAATGGTCGCCGTTGGAACACACGCACATAGCACTTTACGCATACATCATGTGAGTAATGTCGGATATCGCGGATCGCTCCCACGCTGAGAGACTGTGAAAGATTTAACACAGCGTGTACAATACTCCTGACAAAGCTGAAACTTAGGAGAAGCGCATGACAACCCGACGATATAAACAGGGGATATCGCGTCAACAAGGGATGCT
>JGI24024J18818_10001002_pt1 | contig 11351 bp, 12 predicted proteins | sample Cruoilmetagenom2_FD_18818 | JGI IMG/M metagenome (IMG submission 18818) | reverse complement strand
AAACAGTTACATTTGTCATATAACGGGCGCGCTGATCACCATTCAGTATGATATCAGAAAACTCCGTAGGGTTTTCTGGGATCAGACTTGATGTGTGAATCCTGGCATTTGTTGGATGTAGCGTAGCGGAGACCAACGAATGCCAGTGGTCACGTTCAGTGATCAGCGCGCCCGTTGCACGCATCCGCGGAGCGGTTGCGTGCAACTATTTATTCAAGGAACATTATATACCAATCAGCTTATAAAATAAGAAATAAACGGACATAAAAAATGTCTGTTTATTTCTAAAAGTATGTCAATATGAAAGATTTTTACTACTTTTCTAGGGATTTGACTAGAATTATAATAATATATAATGTCCTTTTAGTACTAAATGTGTCGTTATTTGGACAAAGTGTTCCGTTATTTGTTAAATAATCCATTAAAAGGACAAAATGTCCTCTTTAAACAAGGAGTAAAATATGCAAGTGAAAAAGAAACTTTTGGATATCGTTCGAGACAAAGTACGATTTAAGCATTACAGTTTATCAACAGAAAAAACGTATATCCATTGGATCAAACACTATATTCTTCATCACAATAAAAAACATCCTATAGAAATGGGTAAGCCTGAAATAGAAGAATTTTTAACATATCTTGCAGTGGAAAGAAAAGTATCACCAAACACACAAAATCAAGCATTTTCTGCTTTGTTATTTCTTTACAAAGAAGTACTTGGCATAGATATGAGTTCCTGGAATATACAAGCCTTACGAGCACAAGAACGAAAACACATACCTCAAGTACTCACAAAAGAAGAAGTGAAAAAGGTTATAGATAATCTTACCGGAACGTACCAACTGATCGTGTATCTGATGTATGGATGTGGCTTGCGTATGAGTGAAGCTTTGAACATACGTATAAAAGATATAGATTTTGGATTTAACAAAGTGTATATTTGGGATAGCAAGAGCCTACAAGACAGAACAGTACCTCTGCCACAAGCTATAAAGCAACGACTCAAGGCACAGGTGGAGTATGTTGAAGGAATTCATGCGAAAGATGTAGCCGATGGGTATGGAACGGTCTATATGCCGTATGCTCTGGAGAGAAAATACCCTAATGCAAAGTTTGAAACAAAATGGCAGTTTCTGTTTCCTATGAAAAATGTGGCTAAAGACCCTAGAAGTGAAGTAATTAGGAGACATCATATACATGAAAAGACTTTAGGTAGGAATATTAAACAAGCTTCGGTTAAAGCACAAATCCACAAAAGAGTAACTTCACATATATTTAGACATTCCTATGCAACACATCTTTTGCAAAGCGGTATAGACTTGAGAAGTATACAAGAATTGCTAGGTCATAAAAGTGTTGAAACAACGATGATTTATACACATGTGGTGGCAGAAATGAATAAGGGTAAGGTTGTTAGTCCTTTAGATATGTAAAAGACTGCCTTACTTCAGTAAAGCATAAAAATCTCTAGGAGCATCTACTTCTAAGGTGATTTTCTTTTTGTTTATAGGGTGTATGAAAGAGAGTTTTTGGGCATGCAANCCCATTCTTCCTCCTTTGCTTCCGTAACGTTCATCCCCGACAACGGAATGTCCAAGCCAAGCCATATGTGCACGGATCTGGTGTTGTCTTCCTGTTTCTATGTTAACTTCAAGGAGTGATCGTTTGTCACTACTTTCTAACAGATTGTAGTGAGTGATAGCTGACTTGGCATCTTTGTGCGCACCTACATGCATACGGTATTCTTTTTCATCAAGTCTTAAAGGCTCCGTGATCGTACCTTTCTCTTCTTTTGGTTTACCTTCAACTACAGCGAGGTAAGTCTTTTGTGTCACAGACCATTTCTCCATAACAGCTTCTCTAACTTCTTTGGAAGTGGCAAAAAGCAAGATGCCTGAAGTATCTCTGTCAAGTCTGTGTACCGGCCAAAGTTGTACTCTTTCTTTACCACGGGTAAGTTGTGCCCGAAGCAGGTTAAGGGCATGTTCTTTGTTCTCTTTTGTTGTGCCTACTGAGAGCAATCCGGCAGGTTTGTTGATGGCTATGAGATCTTTGTCCTGATGAATGATCTCAAATTTTCTGACTGACTGTATGGCTTTTCCTGTCCTTTGCACCACACCCACTTCTACTACATCATTCTCATTGAGTATATGATCATGTTTGGTTGTGACAGTATCATTTACAGATACCGATGAGCCTTGCAAACGTTGTTTAATAGTTTTTTTTGACCAACCTTCAAGGTTATCAAAAAGAAAAGGCAGGAGTTTGCTTCTTTGGCTTACTTTGTATTGTTGTCCCATGGCTTAAACTACAAACATAGCTTTTGCAGCTATAACAATGAATATACCTAAGACAATGACCAGTTTATGAAAGTGATATTGCATAAAATTGCTTTTTGTCCCACCTGTAAATTTAACATAGAGGTTCGACCCTACACCTATGACAATAATTAATACTAAAGCAATCTTAAACAGTAGTATCTTTTGTAGGTCTGTCTCTGCAAAGCCTGCTGTACTGTTAATATATCGGGACATCATTATGCCTCCGGTTAAAACCAAGAAGAGCAGGGTAATGGGAAAAATTTTAAAAGATCTTTTCCCAAGTGACTGGTTAATTTTTTGTTGGTTTTCTTTGTCAAATCTGTTTTTCAGTGCAGAGATCACTGCAAGATCAGTAAAAACGTAACCTAAAAACATTATGGCTAATATTAAGTGTATGGTATGTATATATGGATAAATGACTTCCATTAAAACTCCTATCTTTTTGAGAATTATACTTTAAGAACCTTTTCCCAAAATTAGGATAGTTAAAGTCTAGGCCTATGAGTGTTACTTTATCTTCTTCTGCGACTTCTGTATCCACCTCGACCACCCGTAGAATTTGAACCTCTTTTACCGTTAGAGTGACAGCTGTCACAGATTGAGAAGCGGTAGGAAAAATCAAGCACTTTTCCACATCTTCTGCATTTTTTCGTAAAATGCCCCTGTCTTAATGAGTTTTCTATAAAACTGTTTAGTCTTACTCTGGCAGCTAAAGCTTGTTTTGTATCTTCAAAGATATCCGGAAATTTAAATGAGAGCCAGAGATAAAGTGATATTTCCCGCACTCTGTCTTCTGCATTGAGAAGCATATCATTGGTTTGTGCAAAAGCAGGAAGGTCTCTTGGTGGGATATACAGCACCTTACTACCTGCTTCGATCTGACGAATATAGCGATGAAATACAGACTCAATGTAAGGTGAAGAGATACTTGCGGGAGCACAGGAGAGATAAAAACGAGTTTTTAGATCAAGAGCATATTCATCTACAATGGCTGCNATCTCAAGCATGCTGTCAATATTNGCTGCCATAAAAGGACCGTCAAACTCCATGTTGTCTGCAAAGAAACCCAAAATGGTTGTGATATTTTCTGTTTCAAGAATCTCACCTATGAGCATGACATGTTCCAGACTAGCCATAACAGAGACAGGCAGTTCTATGTCCGGTAGAGGAGAGTGGAAGGCATTATCTATGGTTTTTAGGGCATTTTCATCCAGTGCACCGACAAAACCTTTTTCTTCAAAACCGTATCGACCGGCACGACCAGATATTTGCGTTACTTCAGTTGGAAGTAATTCACGACGACGTAAACCGTCAAATTTATTGTCTTTGGCAAAGAGCAGGGTTTTTATGGGGAGATTTAGACCCATAGCTATGGCATCGGTTGCTACTAGTATTTCACTTTCTCCCTCCCTGAAACGTCTTGCCTCTTCACGTCTTACCTCAGGTGAGAGATTCCCATACACTACAGAGACACGGTACTTTTCAGAGAGTTGCTGTTTCAGTGAAAGTACTTCCCGTCTTGAAAATGCCACAATGGCAGTTTGAGGTTCTATTTTTCTCATGGAAGTAGGGTAAGTCATCATCTCCAGCTCATTTTTACGTTCAAACTCAACTATTTCAAGTTCTTCATCCAAGTACTCGCATAACTCCTTCACAGCTAGCAGTGCATTACTGGAACCAGTCAATATTACTTTTTTTGCAGGTACACCCATGAGTGCATTTGCCCAGGCCCATCCTCTGTCACGATCTGATATCATCTGTATTTCATCGATGACACAGACATCTACATCTACCGAACCATTCATCATTTCTATAGTTGAAGAGATGTGTGTAGACTCTTCATCTATGATCTCTTCTTCACCGGTAATGAGCGAAACTGCTACACCTTCTTTTTTAAGGTTCTCGTATCCTTCAAGTGCAAGCAGACGCAGAGGAGCTAGGTAATACCCTGTAGTTGCTTCTTTTAAAGATTGAAGTGCCTGATAAGTCTTACCTGAGTTTGTCGGTCCTACATGAAAGACAATTTTACGTTTGAGTTCACGTGCAAGAGGAAATAGGTTTTTAAAATCACGAATGGTTTTGGCCAAAAGTTCTTCACGTTTCTGCTTTTCCAAAAGAGGTTTGATATACTCTCCAAAATGAAAAAGAATACGTCTTTTGCTTTTCTCTTTAAACTTCAGTGTTCTTGAGCTCTCTACTTGAGGTGAAACAAAACGTACAATGAACTCATGGATCTTTGAATCATCGATATCAACCTTTTTACTCATCTCTTTCATATCGTAAACAAGATCGTCTACGGCTACTTTGAAGTGTGCAAGAAGATCATCATTCACACGGTTAATATCTTCTTTGACCGGAGGTTCATCTCCTCTCCATAGTAGATTGTAAAAGAAAGGTTTTTCATAAGATGCAGAAGTGTCATAATATAGTAGAGTACCAAAGAGATCGTGTTTTTTTTCTTTTTCAATGATGATGTGGTCTGTACTTTCAAAAACATGATATTTATCACTAATTTTAATTAATATATTATCAATGGTTTTTAGAGGGATCTCTGTATGATAGAGTGCTGTGTCTGGGGGTGTTCTGCGTAGGGCAGTGCTGATCTCATCTTGGTTTAAAAAAGGATGTACCTGCTCATGTAGTTTTTCCAAAAATGCTTTTATTTCAGTGTTTTTATCTTCAATACTCTCTTCTTTAACCTCTTGAAGATACTTACGTACATCTTCATTATTCAGTTCCCAAAGTTCATCCATTGCCAGAGGGTTTGTTATGCATAAAAGTTGTTTTGTGAAATCAAAATCTTCAAGTTCAAAAGTAAAACTATGCATAAACTGCATTTCATTCAAGGTAGTGAATTCTACTTTAAGTGACTTTTCAAGAGAAGAGAGTCTCTCTTTCATACGTAGGTAGTGCAGCTTTGAGATGACCTTCTCGACAGTTATTTTGGAACTCTTTACATCTATAAAAGCTTCCAGAAGGAGATTTTCTTCATGTTTGCTGTGCTCAACGTCTTCAAGCAATTGCAGGATCTTCTCTACTTTGTCCAAAGGTCGTTTGGTTTTTCCGTGATGTACGGCTTTATAGCTTTGTGTCAGGTAAGAGACGATGAGTTCACGTATACCCGCACCTTCTTCGCTCCAGACACGACGCAGAGCACGTACCATGTCATCATGCTCATGGGAGGGAAGGGTGAGTTCAAGCAGCATGATAAGCTCAATGAGTTTGTCATCATCAAGAGTATCTACCCCCTCGTCAAAAGGAAGTCCATTAAAGTAGTTTCGTATTTTATTGTTAAGTTTTATAAGATATTTTTTCTTTTTCTTTGCCATGATGAAAGTATACCCAAATCATAGGTATCCTTTAATAACTATTTAAGAATAAATAGACGATAATCGATAAATTAAAAACAGGACACCCTTATGAAATTATTTTTTATGATACTTTTTCTAACTTATGGTCTGATGGCTACAAATGCTGTAGAATCTGCCAAGAAACTGGGTGCAGAGAACAATTATGCCACGGCTATCGCCAAAGCACAAAAAGAGAAAAAGATGCTGGTCATGGTCATAGTGAAAGAAGACTGTCGCTGGTGTGAAAAGCTCATTGACAGAACATTAAGTGAAGAGATAGTGAAAAAAAAGTTAGAAGATTACATTACAGTAGTTGTTGATAAAGATGATAAGTTTCCAAGTATATTCACTGAAAACTTTTTCCCTTCTATCTTTTACATAGATTACACCACACAAAAGAGTGTGTACTCAAATGTTGGCTATGTTGGAACAAAATGTTTTTTAAACGATCTTAATACTTCATTGGAGATTCGTAATGATCTCTATAAATCTGAAGATTAAATAAGACCCAGATCAGCTAAAACGGTTTTGACTTTTGGTGAGATCTCACTAAGTTCAACCATCAGTGCTTCCCATGCCTGATCTTCAGCATACCACTCTTCAATACGTTTCATTGAGTCACTTTTCTCTTCCTGGCTCAATGCATCTGTTTTATCTATATTCTCTTTTATCGTTTCTAAATGTTTTAAATTACTTTTACTCATTTTATTCTCCTGTTTTATATATTATAATTCTATCACTTATAGATTAATGGAATGTGTATTAATCTATATACTGCATTTCAAACTTTCTGCTTTTATATAATGTAATTTATTTAAAACATGTTCAAGCTCTGCAATATCATCTTCATATCTTTTTTTGAGTGATTCTCTTTTCTCTTCTATCATTCTGATCTGTTTCTCTATATCTTCAGGTCTTGCGTGACAGTTCTTTGCCGCATCTGCTTCTTTTTCTAAAACCCAATCCATTGCTTTTTTCATAAATTCTACCATATTATATCCTTTGTTTTTTTTCTTTTAAAGAACAGAAAAATCTCATTTCATGCCCTGTAAAAACACGAATCAAGTTAGTTGAACCTGGTGTTCCTACAGGATCACCGGCAACCAGTATGTATGTCTTTTCAAGGTTTAAAATACCACGTTGAATTCCCTGATCCATAAGATCACTTATCATTAGAGGCAGGGTGTCTTGTTTTACAGAAAATGCGGGAACAACACCCCAAACAATAGTTAAGGAACAGGCTGTTTCATATTCGTGTGTCACTGCATAAATAGATCTTTTAGGACGATAACGTGCTATTTTCTTTGCAGACTGTCCTGAAGTTGTCATTGCTATGATACCTGAAGTATCCAAACTTTCCGAGAGACGGACTGCAGAGTCATCTATTTTGTCTCCCTGATCATACATTTTAAAGGTATCAAACTTATGAAATGGATAATGATTTTCTGCTGCCTGAATAGTCTTTACCATAGTCTCAACAGCTAAAACAGGGTTGTGACCTATGGCACTNTCTTCTGAGAGCATAACTGCATCTGTCCCATCTAAAACAGCATTTGCCACATCAGAGATCTCNGCACGTGTTGCTGTCTCTTTTGTTGTCATAGAGAGAAGCATTTGTGTGGCTGTGATGACGGGTTTACTCTGTGCATTGGCCTTTTCTATGAGCATTTTTTGTGTATAAGGCACATCAAAATAGGGGATCTCAATGCCAAGATCACCTCTGGCAACCATAATACCATCACTGGCATCAAGAATTGCATCTATATTCTCTATAGCATCAAACTTTTCTATTTTGGCAAAGAGTTGTACGCTCCCTCCATAAGATTTAATGATCTCTCTTGCATTTATGATGTCTTGTGCATTTTGTACAAAAGAAACTGCCATAAAATCAACACCATTTTCAACACCCCAAAGCATATCTTTTTGATCTTTACTGGTTAATACATTTATACCTAAACTTGTATTGGGAAAATTCACACCTTTTTTTGAGGAGAGCATTCCATCATTCTCAATTTTAACAATAACTTTTTCAGCAAATACTTCTGTTATAAGAGCACGAATAATTCCATCATACAGATAGATATATTCACCTACGGCTAACTGATCAAGTATGTCGGGTTCATTGATAGAAAGACGATAGCGGCTTTCATCTACTTTATAGCCTATGATCTCCTCTTTAATAAACTCGATCGTATCACCTGTTTTGAGTATAAAATCCTCTTTTAATTTGCCAACCCTTATCTTCGGACCACTTATATCTTGCAGTATCCCTGTAATGAGACCTGTGTTTTGTATGGCTTTTCGTATTCTCGAAAGGACTTCAAAATGATATTCATGTGTTCCGTGACTGAAATTTAAACGAAAGACATTGACACCTGCACGCATAAGTGCAGTGATCTGTTCAAGAGAATCAGAAGCAGGTCCTATAGTGGCAACTATTTTTGTTCGTTTTTTCATTTACTTCTTTCGTTTTTATTGACTACTTTGCCATCTCTAATGACATAAGTATCTATTTGTAACACTGAAGATATGTTCTTGCTTTTTATTTTAAATTGACAGGTAGTTGTCCATCCGTTACCTGAAGCTGTAAGACGAGAACATATATCTGCATAAATCGAATCATTATCATTAAGTGTTTTATCCCAATATTCCTGTAAAGGTTTCGGAACCCTTGATTTGTATGCTACTAAAGGTTTTTTTCCAAACTTCTCTTCATATTTTCTTAACTTTTCTGCTTCTTCAGCAACTAAATTATTTCTTTCAGTTTGTTGTTCTGAAATCTCTTTATCAACTGATGACACTTCTGTATTATTGGTATTTGGCTGAACTCTCCACATTGGTTCAGTAATATATAAAGTAAGTAATATGCCGCCAACGAGTATATATTTTAGTATTTTCATCTTTTCTCCATAAATAAATTGATCTTTTTTATACTCTTGAAATATTAAATTATATTTCATATAATTGGTATCCCCACGAGGACTCGAACCTCGAGCTACGCCTTAGGAGGGCACTGCTTTATCCAGTTAAGCGATGGGGACATATTTTGAATAAGCTATATACTTGTTGCTATTTTGCAACTTTCCATACTGTATCTGATTTTATAAATTGTTTATTATAGACTGACTTAACTTTTTGACTCTCTTGATAATCTTTGAATTCCTGATAGCTAATGGCCTTTGTTGTACATTTTGGTGCTGGGTCATCTTCAGTACATCCTGAAAGTATCAACATAACTATAATAATTAAAAGTCCAATTTTAAGTTTCATTATAATCCTTATTCTTGAATTATAACCAATATAGTTTCAAGTAGCTAAAAATTACGCTATAATACCGGACTAATTTAAGCGTACATCGGTCAACGACTTTCTTTTTTGATCTATTTAGATCTACAAATCAAACAACAACTCAGCCTAAGACCGACCTTATACCTATAACGGTAGGCTCGGATACTCTAAAATTTTAGAGATACATAGGATATTTATGTCATTTACAAACCTGGGATTAAATGAATCCCTGCTCAAAGCTATTAAAGATCAGGGTTACGATACCCCAACACCCATTCAAAAACAGGCAATTCCTGTTGTTATAGAAGGAAAAGACGTACTAGCAGCAGCACAGACAGGTACAGGTAAAACTGCCGGTTTTACACTGCCTTTACTCGAAAGACTTTCGGAAACCCATCCAAAAATGGGTAATAAGCAAATACGTGTTTTGGTACTCACACCTACACGTGAACTTGCTGCGCAGGTTGCTGAAAGTATAAAGACGTATGGAAAATACATGAAGTACAGCTCAACAGTCATTTTTGGCGGAGTAGGTATCAACCCACAACTGGCAACTATACGCAAAGGTGTTGATATAGTCATTGCAACACCGGGTAGACTACTAGATATTGCCGGACAAAAAGGTATAGACTTTTCAGCACTGGAGACACTGGTTCTTGATGAAGCAGACAGAATGTTAGATATGGGGTTCATCCATGACATAAAAAAACTTATGAAAATGATGCCGCAAAAGAGACAAACGTTACTTTTCTCTGCAACATTTTCCTCAGACATAAAAAAACTGGCATCAGGACTTCTTAAAGATCCGGTACTTGTAGAGGTAGCAAGAGAAAACACTACTGCTGAACAGATAAGTCAAGTGGTACACTATGTAGATAAAGGACGTAAAAGAGAGTTACTTTCCCAACTCATTAAGACAAACGACTGGAGACAGGTTTTAGTCTTTACACGTACCAAACATGGAGCCAATAAGTTAACCAAACAGCTTGAAGAAGCAGGTATTTCAGCTGCTGCAATACATGGAAACAAAAGTCAGGGGGCCAGAACCAAAGCACTGGCAAGTTTTAAGGCAAATGAAATACGTGTCCTTGTGGCTACAGACATTGCAGCAAGAGGTATTGATATAGACCAGCTTCCTCATGTGGTGAACTATGAACTTCCAAATGTACCTGAAGATTATGTACACCGTATAGGGCGTACAGGTCGTGCAGGGCAGAGTGGTGAAGCAGTTTCACTTGTTTGTATTGATGAACATAAACTACTTTTTGATATAGAAAAATTCATTAAATCTGAAATTAAAAAAGTACATATAGAAGCATTTACTCCTGATCCTAATATTCAAGCAGAACCTATTCAAAACGGAAGAGGTGGTGGACAGAAGCGTGGAGCAGGGAACTCTAGAAATGGTGGAAATTCACGTAATCGTAACCGCTCCAATAATAGTAACAGATCAAACAGTACTAAAAAGTCTGAGAGTAAAAAGCCTGATAACAAACAAAATGAAAACAAAAAGCCTGAAAGCAGAAAGCAAAAGTCTAACAAAGCAGCTGCCCAAATAGGAAGCCGTATTCAGGAAAAACTTGACAAGTTAGATAAGAGAGATAACAAAATAAACAATAACAATAGGAGAAAATAATGAAAAAAATATTTAAATTGACAGATCCGAAAAAACATGAAGATCGAGTACTCGAAGCAGTAAAGCATGAGATCCGTAAATATGTAAAACGTGAAAAGAAAAAAGAGCTTCCAGATAAAGCTATTATGTATTGGGACTTTGATTGTAAGATCGGTGCTACAGCAAATGATGCAAAAGTGGTTGCCTATGAAGAGCTCATCAAAGCTTTAGACGCTGTAAAAGCAGATGGTGCTAAAGAGTGTTATGTTGAAATACTTGCAAAAGCTGTAGATAAACCAGCGAAAGAAGAGGTTGTTCAAGAGGAGGAGTAAAGAGAGTTGAAGAACTCTCTTCAGTAAAATATTTTAAAAGTTATTCTTCTTTAAAATCAAGGTCATCTTCTTTTTGATTACCATAAATCTTTTTCTCATATGCTTGACTTAATGTAAACAGCAATTTAAGATCAGAAGGAGAACTTGCATACTGATATGCTTGTTCTTCTGTAATTTTATCTGCCAAGGTAAGATCAAAGAGAGCTCTGTTAAAGGTAATAGAATCATAACTGATACCCTCTTTTTCAATAGCATCAGGAATTTCATTATCACGCTTAGATCTAATGAGTTCTTGGGTTTGAGGACTTCTGAACATCATTTCTACCGCAGGCAGCATATTGCCATCTGTACCCATGATCAAACGTTGAGAAATAACTGCTTCAAGTGTAGCTGCGAGTGTTTCTCTTACACGGTTTTGCTCCTCTGCCGGGAAAATAGCAATGAGTCG
>JGI24024J18818_10001000_pt1 | contig 11356 bp, 12 predicted proteins | sample Cruoilmetagenom2_FD_18818 | JGI IMG/M metagenome (IMG submission 18818) | reverse complement strand
ACTTTCAGTAGGATCTAAAATTATTCAAGCTACATTGGTAGATTTTATAAGATAATAAAAAGCGTTTGGACAATTTGTTCAAACGCTTTCTTTAGAGGTGATTTAGTTGAACATTCCACAAATTCAAATCCAAACTACTGATGCTAAACTTGGCCTCAATATTGAAAAGGGTCAACAAACCATACGTCAACCAAAAGCTACGCAGCATATTGAACAACCAGCAGCAATTGTAGATATTAGAACTACTGATGGGGTAATGCGAATAGATTCTTCCCAAGCTAGAAGAGATATTGGGATGATTGGTCCATTAGAGTCAACGGCAAACTTTGCAGCAGCAGGTCGTCAAAAAGCGATGCAAGGAATTGCAAGACGTGTTAGTGAAGGAAATCAAATGATGGATATTGCGCGCAACCAAAATGCAATAGTTTCAATTGCTAAACATAATACATTTCCAAATAAAAAAGCCTTAGGAATCGACTTTATTCCTTCCATTGGATCAGTTAAATTGGATTATACTCCAGCGAGTGTAGATATTAATGTACAAACACAGCAAGCGAAAATTAGTGCTCAAATAAATAAACCAATTCACGAATACAAACAGGGCCAGGTATCAGGATATATGCTTCAAAAACCATCAATTGAAATTGACGTTATTGTCTAAAAGGAGAATATAATGAAAATAGAAACAAAATTTTTAGGTGAAGTGAGTTTTGAAGAAAATGAAATAATTCAATTTCCAAATGGAATTCCGGGCTTTGAAAAAATACAAAAATTCGTCATTCTTCCATTAGAAACGGAATCCCCATTTGCAATATTACAATCTACCCAACATGTTGAAGTAGGATTCGTTATAGCATTACCTTTTTTCTTTAAAAAGGATTATGAGTTTGATCTGTCGGATGAAGACAAGGAAGATCTTAAAATATCAGATCCGGAAGATTTAATTGCTTATTCTATTGTCACATTAAAAGAACCATTTAATAGCTCAACTATAAATTTACAGGCTCCAGTGATCATAAACCATAAACAAAAAATTGCGAAACAACTTGTACTACAATACTCAAGCAGCAATCCATTACGTTATCCGATTGAAGGAGGAATGAGTTAATGCTTGTCCTCTCAAGAAAAAAAGATGAGTCTATTATGATAGGTGACCAAATTGAACTCAAAATATTAAGTGTAGATGGTGATCAAGTAAAATTAGGAATTGTTGCTCCAAAAGATGTAAAAGTCTATCGATCTGAGGTTTACGAGAGTATTCAACAACAAAATAAAGAATCATTAAATTTCTCAAAATCGTTACTTGAACAAATATCAAAAAAAAATATTTAAAAACTATTAAACATTCCCATTCGAGTACGATAATACTATTGTAAGGTAGAAATGGGGCGGCCGACCTTATTCTACCAAACAAATTCCACAAGGATGTGGAATTAAATAAACCCAAATTCAAGGAGGAATCTCACAATGAGAATTCAACATAATATCGCAGCATTAAACACACACAGAAACTTAACATCTAACCAAGCACAATCTTCTAAAAACTTAGAAAAATTATCTTCAGGTTACAAAATCAACCGCGCTGGAGACGACGCTGCTGGTCTTGCTATTTCTGAAAAAATGCGTGGACAAATCCGCGGATTAGATATGGCTTCTAAAAATGCTCAAGATTCAATTTCTCTAATCCAAACTGCTGAGGGTGCTCTTAATGAAACACACTCAATTCTTCAACGTATGCGTGAATTAGCAGTTCAATCTTCAAATGATACAAATACTACTGCTGACCGTAAAGAACTTCAAAAAGAAGTTGCTGAATTAACTACTGAAATTAATCGTATTGCTGATAACACAGAATTTAATACACAAAAATTACTTAGTGGTGGATTTGATGCTAAAACATTCCATATCGGAGCAAATGCTACTCAATCAATTGAGCTTTCTATTGGTTCAATGACAGCTTCAGGATTAGGAGTAAGTGGCTTATCTATAAGCGGACAAACTTCTGCAGATACGGCAATTACAACTATCCAAACTGCAATTGAGAAAGTATCGGCAGAGCGTTCAAAACTTGGTGCAAATCAAAATCGCTTAGAACACACTATTAATAATCTTGGAACTTCATCAGAGAATTTAACTGCAGCAGAATCACGTATCCGTGACGTTGACATGGCTAAAGAAATGATGAATTTCACTAAAAATAATATTTTAACTCAAGCAGCTCAATCTATGCTTGCGCAAGCAAATCAACAACCACAAGGTGTACTACAATTACTACAATAATTAATACATCTGAAAGCCGGGCTCAAATTGAGCTCGGCTTCTTTAATTTATATATTTTTTACCGATATACAAGAAGTACTTAATAATAAATATTGTTAGGAGAATCTTAATGAAAGAAATTATTATAGAAACACAAGATTCATATTATAATTATATTAGCAATGTTAGCAATGGTTGCCAGTTTATTTCAGATAAAATTAGAGAAGGAAACCTATCTATTGCCATCTCAAGTATAATGGATTTTAGTGAAGGTTTATCTTGGGTTTTAAATGTAGAGAGACAAATGGAAGTACATCAGTATTTCATTAAAAGTGCAACTATTAAGGTTGCCGAATTTTTAACACAGATTAATGAAGCTATGGAACATGAAGACTATGTACTTATTGCAGATATGTTCGAGTATGAGATTCAACCTATTTTTGAAGAAGCTAAAGATTGGAAATTCCAAAAAAACAAATGAATAATCTGGAAATCCTTAAAAAAAACTGCTTATATCTCGTATCCAGTATTAGTGATGAAATTTTGGGTGTCAATTACACCGAAGAAATAAATTGTAAAATTGAAAATGCACGAAACGGAGAAAAAAATTTAATCTTAAATGGAATCCATATGTACAGTAAATATAATCCTTCTAAAGATGTAGAACAATTTATTTGTTCACAACTAGATAATAGTGCAGATAGTTATATTATATGTGGTTTTGGATTGGGTTATCATGCTTTAAAGCTACACGAATTAGAGCCTAATAAAAAAATTATAATATTCGAGCCAAATCTAGGTTTATTAAAGTTTATTTTATTTAACTATGACTTTCAAGACTTACTTTCAAATGAAAGAGTAAGAGTTATTTTTTCCTTAAGTAATTTAGTAGAAGCTTTGAAGGATGGTGGAAAACTTATTGTCTCAATTTCCTGGTTAAATTCTTTAGAGGAGTCACAACTCAAAAATAGTTTAAGAGAGTATATAACAAATACTAATAACATGAATAATAATGGGGGATTACTCCAAAAAAATTTCCTCTCAAACCAAAAATTGCAGTTATCCTCAATTTCCAATTTAGTGGGCAAATTTATTAATAAAAAGGCAATTCTGGTTTCTGCTGGTCCAAGTTTGGATGAGACAATTCAGTACCTAGGTGAGTTTAAAAATAAGTATTTCATTCTTTGTGTTGGAACTGCTTTTTTGACCCTTGTAAAAAATGGTATTAATCCAGACGCTATAATAATTACTGATCCAAAAGCTACATTAAATAAACAAATAAAAGTTGGAGATATTTCTATTCCTATGTTTTTTTTGTCTACACTAAATCCATCTTTACCGAAAGAAGTTTCTTCAAAAAAATATATTTTATATCAGAAAGGATTTAAATTGTCGGAACAGTATGCAATAAAAAATAATATTCCATTAATTGAAACAGGAGGTTCAGTTGCAACTACTGGCTTTGATTTATTAATCCAACTTGGCTTTATTGAAGTAATCCTCTTTGGTCAAGATTTAGCTTATTTGGGTAATAGAAGCCATTCATTAAATTCGTCTTCGAATACTAAATTCAATGAAGTTATAAGTAAAAGAGTTACATTGTCAAATAGTGGGGAGACGGTTAAAACCTCAACCTCATGGTTAATATATAAAAAGTTTTTTGAAAAAAAAATTTTAGAATTTCCTCATTTATTAGTCTATAATACATCTGAAAATGGAGCCGTAATTAAAGGTGCAAAGTTCATAGGAATTATTGAGTTATTGAATAAATCAAAAATTGAATCTTTGACTAACTTTCAAAAAATATTGGATTCTTAAAAAGGGGATTAAGAAAATGATTCTATTAGATAATAAATTAATGCTTAAAAAAAAGTTCCCTTTAACATATGAAAACTTAAATAGATCAATGCTGAATTCAGAAAATAATGTAATAATAGAGCCAACCAAAAACGGGATGTTCACCTTGAAAATTTTGGGGGAAGAAAGATATCTATATGTTCATAGTAAATATAATCCATTATCTGAAGCAGAAATATTTATGAATCAGTTTCAAGACTTAGAGACATTTGAAAATGTTCTGTTTATCGGTACAGGTCTTGGATATCATATAACTGTATTTTTACAAAAAAATAAATACGCTAAGTTTTCTATTTTTGAACCGAACCCCCAAATATTGAATGATTTTTTATCACAAGTGAAATTAAATAGTCATGAAAGTAGAATAGAAGAAATATTTACTGATATATCTCAATTAAAAGACCCGATTAGATTTTCAAAAAATATTGGAGATATTACCAAGTCAATAATATTACCATCAATTGAGAAATATTATGAAAAAGAAATACAAGATGTTTTATCCAACATTATAAAAATTTTAAAGTTAAAGCAAAATACAGTTACAATCAACACATTATTTCAAAAAAGGTGGGTAATTAATTCCTTAAAAAATTTCCCTAAATTAATGGAGACACCTAATATATTTTTAGATATAGATAGTAATTTTATAAAGGACAAACCTGTGATTATAGTGGCAGCTGGACCTTCGCTATCTTATGAATTTGATAATCTAAAATATATAAAAGATAATGGACTGGCATATATTTTTTCAGTCGGTTCTGCAATTAATTCTCTTATTGAAAAAGAAATTGTGCCGGATGCAACATTATCGTATGATCCAACAGGAGAACAATACAAAGTCTTAGAAAAACTTAAAAACAAAAAAATGAATATACCACTTATTTTTGGAAGCTCAGTGGGATTTGAAACTTTATTAGATTATAAAGGTCCAATGATACATGTTATTACTAGTCAGGATTCAGTATCTTCCAACCTGTTAGACACTTCTTTAAATATCGATATTGTTTTTGATTCACCTTCTATAGCAATTTTAACATTTCAACTATTGACAGTTTTAAAGGTATCTAAAATAATACTAGTTGGACAGAATTTTGGGTATTTAGAGAATAAAAGATATGCAGAAGGAATAGACTATGATTTTATAGAAAATGAGCTTAATAGTGAAGAAAGAAAGCAAATTGTATATACTGATGGAGTAAATGGTGAAAAGGTTCAATCTTCGCAATCCTTTCTATTAATGAAACGTAATTTAGAATATTATGTGAAATTAAATCCTGAAATAGAGGTTATTAATACTACAATTAAGGGAGCGAAAATTGAAGGTACTTCTTTTAAATCCTTAGACGAAGTGATTACGGAAAATTTAGTATCTAAAAATGTTGTAATAGAAAACTGGTTTAAAGTAAATTCAAGTTACGATAAAGACTATATATCCAAAAAGTGTCAAGAATTAAATGTAGGATACAAGAAGATATATCAATCTTTAAATACTGTTATTGAAAAATTAGATTTCATTAAAATACTTTTAAATAAAAATGCTATTAATAAATTAGAACATGCTTATGTTGACCTAGATAAGGAATTTAACAATTTAAAACAGAATATCTTTTATATATCTATTCTAGAACCAATGATTAGGGTTCAAAATGAAGCTCTTTTTGAGAATAGCATAAAAATTAAAAGTGAACAGAATGTTCGGAAAAAAGCTAAGTTAGTTCTAATGTCATTTGAGGGATTTATTGATGTTGTGAAGTTAAACTACGAGATTATAAAACTTGTTTTTGAAGAATTTAAATCTGAAATGAAAGAAAAAGGTGTAGCTATTAATGACTAAAAATATTCTAGTGACCGGAGCGGATGGTTTCATCGGCTCTCATTTAACCGAAAAACTTATAAGACAAGGTTACAATGTGAAAGCTTTTGTATATTATAATTCATTTAACTCTTGGGGATGGTTGGACCAATCTTCTAAAGAAGTCAAAGAATCCGTAGATATTTTCTCTGGTGACATTAGAGATCCCTTCGGTGTAAAAGAAGCAATGAAAGGATGTACACATGTACTACATCTAGCATCGCTTATAGCCATCCCCTACTCTTACCATTCTCCAGCTACATATATTGATACAAATGTTAATGGGACACTTAACATCGTACAAGCTGCACGTGAATTAGGTGTTGAGAAGGTCGTGCACACGTCTACAAGCGAAGTATATGGTACTGCACAATACGTTCCGATTGACGAAAATCACCCATTACAAGGTCAGTCACCCTACTCAGCTTCTAAAATTGGAGCAGATCAAATTGCATTATCATTCTATCGTTCATTTGACACACCTGTAGCGGTTATTCGACCGTTCAATACATATGGACCACGTCAATCAGCACGAGCTGTTATTCCAACGATTATTAGTCAATTAGCAAGTGGGAAAACGACGATTAAATTAGGAGCTATTAGCCCAACTCGTGATTTCAACTATGTAAAGGATACAGTAGGCGGGTTCATTTCGGTAATGGACTCACCAAAATCTATCGGAGAAGTAATTAATGTTGGGTCAAACTATGAAGTATCCATAGGAGAAACAGCCCAAATGATTGCTGACATTATGGGCGTTAATTTAACGATCGAAACGGATGAACAACGACTTCGTCCAGAGAAAAGTGAAGTAAATCGTTTATGGGCTGAAAATAAAAAAGCAAAAGAATTGATCGGTTGGGAGCCACAATATGGCAACAAAGACGGACTCCGTCGTGGATTAGAAGAAACCATTGAATGGTTTACTAATCCAAAGAATTTAGGTCAATATAAGGCAGATGTATATAATATATGATGAATACACAATGGTTAGCTTTCACAAATCAGATAAAAGAGCATTATAAGAAGGATTTTGTGCCACTGCATGAACCAACTTTCAATAGTAAAGAACTCGAATATGTAAAGGATTGCATCGAAACAGGCTGGGTGTCTTCAGTTGGCGCATATGTTACACGTTTTGAGGAGGACCTAGCACGTTTTACAGGAGTAAAGCGTGCTGTTGCTGTTATGAATGGTACTGCAGCGTTACATATTGCATTAAAGGTAGCAGGGGTACAAGAGAATGAAGAAGTTTTCATGCCTGCATTGACCTTTATAGCAACAGCAAATGCTGCTTCTTATCTTGGAGCAGCTCCACATTTTGTTGATGTATCTGAAAAGACATTGGGTATTGACCCACAAAAACTTGAAAAACATATTTTGAAAATAAGTGATGTAAGAGGTAATCAGTTGTTCAATAAAGAAACAGGACGTGTCATCCGTGCGGTTGTGCCGATGCATACTTTTGGACATCCTGTGGAAATAGAAGAATTGCAACTTATTTGTACAAAATATCACTTAGTTTTAGTAGAAGATGCCGCGGAATCATTAGGATCGTATTATAAAGGGAAACATACCGGAAGCTTTGGTAAAGTAAGTGCCCTGAGCTTTAATGGCAACAAAATCATTACAACTGGTGGCGGCGGTGCAATTTTAACGGATGATGAAGAGCTTGCAAATTATGCAAAGCATATTACGACAACAGCGAAAGTGCCCCATCGTTGGGAATATGAACATGATGAGATTGGGTTTAACTACCGTTTACCGAATATAAATGCGGCATTAGGCTGTGCTCAGCTTGAAAAAATACCACATTTTATCAAGCAAAAACGTAAGTTAACAGCATTTTATGAGGAACTTGTAGCACCATTGGAAGGTGTAACACTCTTTAAAGAACCAGAGGATTCGACTAGTAACTATTGGCTACAAACATTGGTCTTAGATGATATTTTAAAAAGAGATGAAGTTTTAACGTTTTTAAATGAAAGTGGCATAATGAGTCGTCCGATTTGGACACCTATGCACGAATTGAAGCTGTATGCACAGATGCCAAAGGCCGATTTATCAATTACTGAAAAACTAAACCAAAAAATTATAAATATTCCTAGTACGCCAGTAAGAGAGGTGTAGACATTGACACGAAAGATCTGCGTTGTAACTGGAACAAGAGCAGAATATGGTCTATTATCTAATTTAATGAAAGCTATTCAACAATCACCTGATTTTGATTTGCAGCTAGTTGTAACTGGTATGCATCTATCCCCTGAATTTGGGCTAACATACAAGCAAATAGAAGATGATGGCTTTGTAATTGACGAAAAGGTAGAAATGTTATTATCGTCTGATTCATCATCTGCAGTAGCTAAATCTATGGGGTTAGCAACTATTGGGTTTTCTTCTGCATTCGAACGAATCCAGCCTGACCTGCTTATTATCTTAGGAGATCGCTTTGAAATGTTAGCAGCTGCACAAACGGCACTTGTCATGCAAATTCCAATAGCTCATGTTCATGGTGGGGAATGCACTTTCGGTGCTTATGATGATGCAATTCGTCATTCCATTACGAAAATGGCTACATGGCATTTTACAAGTACCGAATCACATCGAAGTCGAGTAATTCAACTAGGAGAAAATCCAGAACGCGTTTGGAATGTAGGTGCGATAGGTATAGAAAATATATTAAATCTTCCATTGATGACAAAGGAAGAGTTGTACAAGAACTTACACTTAAATATGGATAAACCTATGTTCTTGATTACCTATCATCCTGAAACAAATCTTCAAACAGAAGGTATTTATCCCTTATTGAAAGCATTGGACTCGTACCAGGATGTAAATTTAGTATTTACAAAGGCTAATGCGGATAATGGAGGACGTCAGATTAATGACGTGCTTGAAGTGTACACTTCCGATCGCGATAATGCATACTTGTTTGATTCTTTAGGACAATTGAGGTATCTGAGCGCAGTAAATGAGGCATCAGTTGTTGTGGGTAACTCTTCAAGTGGTTTAATCGAAGTCCCTTATCTACGAACACCAACTGTTAATTGTGGGGAACGTCAAGCAGGACGAGAGAAACCGAGTTCAGTATTTGATAGTGCATTAGAAGTTAAATCAATTAAAGATGCTTTAAAAACAGCAATTTTATATAAAGGCCCTTACGACAAAATTTTTGGTGATGGACATGTAGTAGAAAAAATAGTGGCCGAATTAAAGCGAATTCCATCATTTTCAGTACAAAAGGAGTTTTATGATTTATGAGCCAATCTACGTATATCATTGCCGAAGCAGGGGTCAATCATAATGGCTCCTTTTCCATGGCAAAAAAACTAGTAGAAGTTGCAAAAAAAGCAGGAGCAGATGCGGTCAAATTTCAAACGTTTCGAGCGGAGAATTTAGTGACAAAAGAAGCCCAACAAGCAAATTATCAAGTGGAAAATTTGGGCGAAGCAACATCCCAATATGAAATGTTGAAAAAGCTAGAATTATCGTATGAAGAATTTAAATTACTAAAATATTACTGTGATGAAATAGGAATTGAGTTTTTATCTACGCCATTTGACTACGAGAGCGTGGATTTTTTAGTTGATGATCTCCAAATGCAAACAGTTAAAATTTCTTCTGGTGAGTTAACAAATTCTCCATTTATCCATTATATTGCGACAAAGCAAAAAAAAATGATCATTTCAACAGGCATGGCTACTATTGATGAAATACATGAAGCATTGTCCTTTGTAGCATACGGCTTAGCAAAACCAGTGGCTAATGTTTCGGTTGATCGAGTTCACTCTTTTTATCAAACAAATGAGGCTAAAGAAGTTCTACAAAAATACGTAACAGTTCTTCATTGTACAACGGAATATCCAGCCCCATTTGAAACAATTAATTTAAAAGCTATGAATCAGCTAGAGAAAGAGCTTAAGTTATCTATTGGTTTCTCAGATCATTCACAGGGAATTGCCATTTCAATCGCAGCGATAGGTATGGGGGCTACTATTATTGAAAAGCACTTTACATTAGACAGAAAGTTACCTGGACCAGATCATGTAGCTTCATTAGAACCATCTGAATTAGTGTTGATGGTCGAAGGTATTCGACAAATTGAACGTGCTCTAGGAACAGGGATAAAAGAGCCAACTGCAATGGAGCTGAAAAATCGAGTTGCTGCTAGAAAAAGTATTGTAGCAAGTAGGGATATCAAACAAGGAGAAACATTAGAAGCTGCCAATTTGAATATAAAAAGACCTGGCAATGGACTATCACCATCAAAGTACTGGTCTTTAATAGGAAAAAAAACGACTAAGTTTTATCATGAGGATGAACTAATTGATGAATAAGCCGATAATTATAATAGGAAATGGCGGCCATGCATCTGTTCTAACAGAGATATTATTACATCAACAACGTGATATTCTCGGCTATACGTCACCTAGTGAAGAAACAAATTCATATGGTGTAAAGTATCTTGGTACAGATAAGATAATTGGAGATTATAGTCCAGGAGAAGTGGAGCTTGTTTTAGGGTTAGGTACTGTAAATGTTTCTACTATTCGTTATAGTATTTTTGAGAAAATGAAAATGCAAGGTTATACATTTTCCAATTGTATTCATCCTAAGGCAATCATCTCAATTACGGCTATACTAGCTGAAGGGATTCAAGTAATGGCTGGTGCGATTATACAGCCACACGCAAAAATTGGAGAAAATACGATTATTAATACTGGGGCAATTATTGAGCATGATTGTTTAATAGGTGCCCATGTTCATATAGCACCAGGTACAACTCTATCTGGAGAAGTTATTATAGGAAACGAGTCACATATAGGTACGGGAAGTTCTATTATTCAAGGCATTGAAATTGGAAAGAACACGCTTATTGGTGCAGGTTCTGTTGTTATTACAAATATAGGTACGAACAAAAAAGCTTTTGGAGTACCTGCTAAGGAAGTGTAGTCGATGAAAAATTGGAGAAGCATTTTAGTCAATGAAAATAACACTCTTTTAGAAACGATGAAAATCATCGATGATTCTTCCATGCAATTTGTGGCAGTTGTAGATAAGGAACAAAATTTGCTTGGTACTGTAACTGATGGAGATATTCGTAGAGGGATTTTAAGAGGTGAAGGATTAGATGTTCCAATTAAACAAGTCATGAANCCTTCTCCTATTTGTGCTTCGATTGAANATACATATAGTGATTGCTTANATCTGTTAAAAAAACATAAATTAAAGCAGATACCGATTCTTAGTGAAGGTAAGAAAATTATTGATATTATTTTTGCAGATGACGATCCAGCTACTCAAAATAATGAAAATACGGTAATATTAATGGCAGGTGGACTCGGTACACGTTTACGTCCATTAACAGAGAATATACCAAAACCAATG
>JGI24024J18818_10000998_pt1 | contig 11368 bp, 9 predicted proteins | sample Cruoilmetagenom2_FD_18818 | JGI IMG/M metagenome (IMG submission 18818) | reverse complement strand
TCCACTTCAGGGAAGGTCATCCCGTTGCCGTTGTGGCGTAAGGGCACGTTCATGCGCCTCATCCACCCCCCATCATCGAGCACCTGCGGCTGGTCGTCGATAAAGCGGTTCAGGGCGGAGTCTTCGACCCGGGTCAGGTGCCAGAGGATCCAGGCGATCGAGTTGACGTGTGGATCAGGTCGCTGGCGCAGCAGGTCCTGCGGCACTTCCTCCCAAATGATAGCCAGCCAGAAATTGTACAGCGCATCATAGCGCGTCAGGAACAGTTGGTTCACGTTCATATATCACTCCTTAGTGGAAAGCGCAAGCGCTCATTTATTCACGAACTGTTCCATCGGGAACGTTTCCCCATGCCCTGGATAAACAGTATTGATTTCATAACCGGCGAGTTTTTCGACACTGGTGCTCGCGGCGGAGTTGTCGTCCATGATCGAATTGAGGGCCGGATCCCGTGTGTTTTCGAGCAAATCGCCGCAGAACAGGTCACCGCTAGCTGTCAGGATCCCTATCGACCCCATGGAATGCCCCGCAATGGACAGCACCTGGGCGTCGAATCCAAATTCAGTGAGGTCGCTGCCTTCGTCGAGGTAGATATCGGGTGTAAACCTTTTCGATTTGCCAAACCCGAACAAAAGAGCGGCCATTCTTTTGAGGAATAACCCGCCTTTTTCCCTGTTCCAGGACATATCGCCACGTTCTACCATGCCTAAATCATCAGGGTGCATGGCGATTTGGGTGCCGAACTTTTGACGCACATACGCGGTGTTGCCGGTATGGTCAAAATCTCCATGGGTTAAAACAATCAATTTCAGGGAGCCGGGCTGGCAGCCCGCGTTTTCAAGCTCTTTTTCAAGCTCGCTGCGTTTATTAGATCCACCCGTGTCGATCAGGATAAAGCCGGTCTCGGTTTCAATGAGGTAGCAATTCACGCTTCCCATCTTGAAAGGCAGCGCTAACCGGATGGTTTTGATCTCTTCCTGCATGTTTTCTTCCTTTTTATAATTGGGTGATTATAAACCCACCCATAGATTTATATGCTAACAATCTTCAGAATTATCACAATCGGTACATGATTAAGCCAGCATAACAATAGCCTGAGCGGATGGCGTTTATAAACTGAGCTGTTCGTAGCCAGGTATCAATCGTAGAAATTCGCGCCGTTTGCTCATTCACAGTGATACCTCTCTTAGTATTATACAAAATTTTTAATTCTAAATGATGTAATTGCACACGGTTGTTGTTGATTTGATTGTGCAAGAATTTTGTATTTTTGATCTTACTCAGAGTTATTCATTTTTATACTCCGCAATTGAAATTAACAGACTGTGCACCCACCTGATGCACAAAATTAATATCATTGACCAACCAATCGTGCCGGGCTATGATATGTGCCCGACGACGATCCGGAACAATGAATGATCCATAAGAATGCTGAACACCCGAATGATAACGACATCGAATGCGCCCGTTGTGGCGAGTCTTTTTATTACGAATTAACCGAGTGCCCCCACTGCGGGGTTAACATCTACTTCCCGGATGATGAGTTTGGAGAGCGGTATGAGATGGCTGATCAGGAACAAGGTTCTGGTCTTTCAGACGGGCTGCAGCTGCCGCTGGCTATCCTGGTTGGATGGATCGTATCTGCACTCATATCCGTTGTGATTTACATGCTGATCAAGCGTGTTTTCCAGTCACCCGGCGAACCTGTTAACCCGTGGATCATTTTTACAATAACATCGCTGGGGGCATTGGTAGGTGGCTTCAGCGCACACCGTATCGCAGATCAGAAACCGCTCCTTTGTGGGACTCTTACAGGCCTGCTGAGCACTGCTGCTGCGCTGCTGTTCCTGTTGAACGAGTGGGACAGCGAAGCGATACTCCCACTCTCCTTGGATACGCTGGTGGGAGCATTCTCCATTATATTAGCAGCGGTGATTGGCGCATGGGCTTCGGAACGAATGCTGCGTGAACGTGAATACAAGCGATTGTTTTCGGTACCAGCCCAGGATGAAGAACTGTACCGCCAACTGCTCTCACACGTTATGTATGACGAAGACGTCGCCGAGCGGCTGATTGAGTACGAACGAAAGCAGGCGCCTTCTGCCGACCGCACGACTCTGATCCGAAACGCGATCGCGCGGTGGGAACGTGATAATCGGATAATTCCTCCCCCGGTTGCGGGTCCTTCACTATAAAGTCGACTCCCGGGGGATGACGTGCGCTTACTCTTCTCCCTCCGCTTGCGATTGTGCCTCCGTCTGCGCTGGCTTTCTCGTGCGCTTCCAGAACCACCTGCCAATCAGGAAGATGATCAGCGCCACCAGGGCGAAGGGACCGACGATCACGACCAGCCAGATCAGCACATTGATGGTCACTTTCACCAGCGTCTCCAGGACACCGGTGGATTTCTCGATAGTGTTCAACGGGTTCCAGCCAGGCGTGGGTGTGAGGGTTGGCGTGGGTGTTGGGGTCAGAGTAGGGGTTGGCGTGGGCAGCTGCGGCTCCAGCGAGATGGAGATGGTCGAAAATGCGGACCTGCCCTCATAAAATCGCATCTGGCCTTTGACCTGCTCGATCTCCTGCTCCAGTTTGGAGAGCTCCTGGTTCACTTCAAGGGCTTCTTCAACCGTCTCGGCGGCCTCCAAAAAGGTGCGCACGCGCGCGGCGGTCGCCTCCAGGTTCTGTAAGCGGGACTCCAGATCGACATACTCTGCGGTGACATCCTTGCCGGAAGCGGTCTCCTGGATCACTTTGATGCCAATGTTGCGCAGGTTGTTCAAAACGGTCTCGAAATTTCCGGATGGCACCCCGATGCGTATGGTGGCAAATTTATTTTGATCCTTGAGGAACGTTTGTGCGCTGATGATATATCCGCCGTAATCACCCGCAATCTGTGTCACTTTCGCCACGGCGATGTCGGTGTTGCCTACCAGCAGTTCCATCTCGGCGTCTTTGATCACCATGCGCTGGGTTTGTGGGATCGGGGCCTGGAGCGCCCTTATTCTCGTATCATCCCCCTGCTCGATAACCTTTTCCGCGGCCGCTACGGCTTCTATAGCGACCTTCTCAACGATCACAGTTTCCACAATGATCTCTGCCTCGGCGTAGGCTTCTTCAGGTGGTAATTCATAGGCTTCTTCCCCTGCGCTACATGCTGTCATAAAGATGACCAGCAGCACAACCAGGCATCCAATTATGATGAAATATTTATATCGCTTCATTTTTGCTCCTCCTCTCAATCTGATTGCCTCTCCGCGTTCTTCGTTATAACGGCATTGAAGACAGCGCGGTGCTGTTTAACTTCTCCCTCCGATAGATCATTTGGTAAACAAAACAACCGCCGGTCATCAGTCAGGGGCTTGGTTGTTTGCTGGAATGTACATCTTAATGTGTAAGGGCACTGTTCCGCCAATCGTGTTTGCAGCGATGTAAAGAGATTACTTCTGTTCACATTATACAATAGTTTTTATGAGCGTCAACAATATGTGACAAAATAAGTCTGATTAGGTGGAGAAACGATATGTTTGATATTGAGATTATCCCCGGTTCGTTTCGCTGATAAAGTTTACCCGATAGTCCTCCGAAAATTTCAGTCGATCCCGGATATGATCTTTAATGAAAGAATCCAGCTTCAGATTGGCGTCTATTTTGCAATCGGTGGTGGTCTTAATATCGCCAGAACTATCAGTCCAGCGATGCTTGTTTACACAGCGCAGCACCCATAAAAAGGGGTAGCTTCCATTGAAAGCGCTGGTGAGGTATATCGAGCGCAGTGATGATTGTCGATCCTTCGACCTCACCGCCTAATACGCCCGATATCAGGGCCAGACTCACAATGAGAACAAACAGGTAATAGATTCTGGCTTTTATTGTATTTCCCCCTTTTTTTGCTTTCCCTACTTTTCAGTCATGACCTGATATATGGTCACCATTCATTCCATTTACGGAGCAACAACCCATTCACCGTTCTCCACAACGAAGAACGTAGGACCAGAAGTGTTGCACTCACCTGACTCATTACATGTGATGTCACCAGTTACACCCTGAAAGCCGGACAAGTTGCGTACTGCCTGAATGAGCGCCTCTCGAGGGATGTACAGATTGCCGTCATCTGAAAGTATAGCGACTTCCTTAATCGCAGCGATCAGGGCATTCACAGCATCGTATCCGTGCCAGGTATAAGAGGAACGCACGCCGGCGTTTTCTCCATAGGCATCTGCATAGCGAGCATCAAATTCATCACTCTCTGGTGAATAAGGAGGAACGCCAGAAGCAGCATAGACGACTTCCGCTTGGTCTTCCGCTAACTCGATAAACTTATCGCCATATGTTCCTTCACTGTTTTCCTCTTAGTCACTCGCATTACCATTGTCTGATCGTCCAAACAAATATATATAGCCCAATATCACTCCTTCAGTGCATTCAATTTTGCCTGGACGTCGGCGGCCCTCTCATCATCAAGACCTAATTCAAGGGCTTTCTCAAAGTCATCAATAGCAGAATCCTCCATGCCCAAATTCATGTAACAAATTCCACGTAGGTAGAATCCATAGCCATTGTCGGGAACTCGGTCAATAAAGGCTTCCATCTCCGCCAGGGCTTCATCGTACCGTTCTAGAAAGATAAGCGCTAACCCCATTAGGTAATAAGTTTCGTGATAATCCGAATCGACCACGAGTGCATCTTTTAAATATAATATTGCCAGTTCGTAGTCCCCGAGATAAACATTTATTCTCCCGCGTTCGAGGAAAACACCTGCGATGTGCGGGAACAGTTCAATGGACCAGGTGTAGTAGTCTTTAGCTTGATCAGTGTCTTCACTAGAAATCGACTCTTGGCCGAGATGAAAATATATCTCTGCAAGGATAGCTTTTAATTCTTGGATAACGGCTGGTCCCAAACCTTCACAAATGGATAGCGCCTCTTCCAGATCAGCGGCTGCCAGAGCCGCGTCACCATGTAATGCATAAGCTTTACCTTTGTCTGCGAGAGTTAAGGATCGCTCTTCCAAACTGGCAACCTCAAGCGCCAACCCATAGCTTTCAAGAGCTTTATCAAAATAACCGCTGTCATCATAAACATTTCCCCGGACTGTGTATGCGCGCGTATTGTTCGGATCAATCACGATAGCCTGGTCGAAATCCGCGATCGCCTTGTCAAATTCGCGCAGGAAATAATATGCAGTGCCACGGTCCATGTAGTTTTCGGCAGTCGGCTCGACTTCTATGCGCTGCGTGAACTGTGATACTGCTACATTGAAGTCTTCCATCGAACGGTCGATGTCTCCTAGAAAGATGTAACACGTTCCGCGCATGACCAGAGCACCTGTCAAGTTCTCATTGTAATGAAGTGCCTCGGTAAAATCTGTGATCGCCTTATCGAATTCTCCCTGCTGCATATACTCCTGTCCTCGGCGTAAAAATGCTTCCGCCTTCTTTTCGTCGTCGTCGCTTTCCAGTGCCTCATCAAGCATGTCACCCGCCTCTTCGACCGCCGGCTCCTCTTGACACGCGATCGCTGCTTCAGGCCTTGACTCGATTTTAATAGGAATTTCAGTGCTGGTCGCTTGCGTAGGGCTCGCCACTTGGGGTTCATCATCCGGTGTATCTGTTATCTCGGTTGACGCCGTTACCTTGGTTGTCGCGGTCGCTTCGGTTGACACCGACGTCCCCTGAACCGTGGCTCGGGATTGTGCAGATGCAGTTGTCTTGGCATTATCCGATTCAGTGCATCCAATTAACAGGCTTGAGATCACTAGATAGACAATTCCAAAAAGAATTCGCTTTGTCATGATCATCCTCCCTCTGCTCATTGGTTAACAACTTCGATTGATAGCTTACTGAGTTGTTTTGATCGTGCCATCGATAATACTTTGCCGAACTTCATCCAACTCAGACTTCAAATCGCGAGATACCAAAGAGTCCAATTCATAAAATGGAGCGATATCGACACCATTATTCTCAAGCTTGCCGACCAACACTCCTCCCTGGAATGTGCCTTCCCTCGCAGCCTCAATCGCTAAAAAGGTCGTGATATCCATCTTCTTCATGACAGAAGTCAGCACGATGGGTGTAAACTCGGGTGAAGTTTGGGTCCAGTCCGAGTCCACGCCGATTATATAAACATCGTCCCTTTCCTGAGCTGCGGCCGCTGTGCCCAGTCCTACAGGGCCAGCGACGGGCATGATAATATCGGCTCCTTCATCCATCAATGATTCACCCATCGCGCGGCCGTCGACCAGGCTCTCGAAATTGCCGGTGAACAGACCGGTCTGCGCTGCAGGATCCCATCCCAGCACTTCAACGTTGGTGCCGTGTTGCTGGTTGTAATATTCCACACCCAGAGCAAAACCGTCCATGAAGACAGTCACCGTTGGGATTTGGATGCCTCCAAATGTGCCAACTTTACCAGTTTGGGTCACGCCTGCTGCCAGATAACCGGCCAGGAATGCAGCTTCATTAACATTGAATACCTGCCCCAGCACGTTGTCATAAGGTAGGATCGTATGCGTAGTCAACGATGGAGAATTTCTGATCAGGGTTTGTTCCCGCCGCCGCAGCGGTAGCATCCCCGAGCAACCAGCTCACTGTGATAATTATGTCGCACCCCTCTTCGATGAAGGTGTTGATGTTCTTCTCGTAATCTGTCTGCCTTTGGGATTCAAGATACTTGGCTTCAATTCCGAACTTTTCCCGAGCGTCCTGAGCACCCTTCCATGCAGTTTCGTTGTAGGACTTATCGTCAATACCACCCACATCGGTGACCTGGCAGGCCATAAATGCCTCTTCTCCTCCTTCGTCAGCAGGTTCCAGGGCCATTTGGGCATCATAACCAGGAACCTCGAAAGTGCTGAATGAATAATCAATTACTGGTTTCAATTTCTGGTATTCAAGCTTCCCGGAAAAGTATGTCGCGTTAAATCCAATTGTGCCATCGTGCAGATACATGAGCTTACTGAAATGAAGTATTCCACCCGGTAACGCTGTGAACTCGAGAATATGTATTGGTAATCCTTGTGAGTTGACTGTTTCTATATGCGAGACAATTTCGATATCCTCTAACATACTAGATATCACCAAAATTGATGTGTCAACATAATCTTCCAACGTCATTTCCCCCACACCGTATGCTACCAGGTCTTCTTCGGCGATACCGAAATAACTACTACCGTCGGAATATGCGACCGTAACTCCCTCTTCTTCAGGCTGCTCAGCCCACTCTGCTGGATATTGAATCATAAAGGGATATTGATCGCTCTCATATAACGCCATCGGGATTGTTGGAGTAGGGATTTCGGTGGGAGTTGGCGAAGGTGTGCGCGTGGGCTTTGGTGTGTGGGTAGGCGTTGGCGTCGGAGTCAGAGTCAGAGTCAGAGTGTAAGTCGGTGTTGGTGTAGGTGTCTCGGTTTGAGTTGGGGTTATCGTTGGGGTGTTTGTGGCTGTTGGTGCTTCTGCGGTCTGGATTGCAAATGCCTGTGCAGCTGTTTCAGTTGCTTGCAGGTCCAATTCTTCCTGGGAGGGACCGCAGGCAAATAAGAGTAAGCACGTCAATAGGCATAAAAATATCGTAACCACTATATTTCTCATTTTCCGCCTCCTGCAATTAAACTCATATTCGGTTGGGATACACAAAAAAAGAATTTCGTTAATACTTTTGTGCATTTACGGAGCAACAACCCATTCACCGTTCTTCACAACGAAGAACGTAGGACCAGAAGTATTGCACTCACCTGACTCAGTACACGTGATTTCACCAGTTACACCCTTAAAGCCAGACAGGTTGCGTACTGCATGAACGAGAGCTTCCCGTGGGATGTACAGATTGCCATTGTATGAAAGTATAGCGACTTCCTCTATCGCTGCGATCAGGGCACTCACAGCATCGTATCCGTACCAGGTATACGAGGAGAGTACGCCGGCGCTTTCACCATAGGCATTTGCATAGCGAGCTTCAAATGCAGCCCTCTCCTGAGATGGAGGAGGAACAACAGAAGCAGCATAAACACCTTCCGCCTGCTCTCCAGCCCATTCAATAAACTTATTGCCATATGTGTCGTCACCACTAAACAGGATTACTCCAGATAAATTAACGAACGACATTTTCATTGCGATCAATGCTGCTTCGCGAGAGCCACCACCAAAGTAGATTGCCTCAGGACCGAGAGCACCCATATCAGGAAGCACTTCGCTGTAATCGGTTCTGTAAGGGGTAATGGCTTCAAAAGCAACTACCTCACCACCCTTGTTTGTAAATACTTCCTGAACTACCTTAGCCAGATCTTCACCATAGTTGGGGCCGCCATGCATGATTGCCAGTTTTTTGATGCCCAGATTGTCATACAGGTATTCGGCCGTGAACAAACCCTGGATATCGGATGTGAATATGATGCGATTGAAAACGTCCTGTTCGCCTTCAGTTAAATCAACTCGCATCGCAGATGGTGACAGCATTGGTAATCTGGCCTCGTTATAGATCGGAATCGCCGCTCCAGTCGGCCCTGAATACAAATGCCCTGGAATGGCTACGACATCAGGATCGGAAATGTACGTTTTCGCAACTGCTTCACCACCTAATGGAGTACCCTGTGTGTCCATAACCAGCAGCTCAAATTCAAAATCTTCGAAAGTCCCAGCATCTTCTGCTGCCAGAAGCGCTGCATTGTATACATCTAATCCGAAACTCCCTAAATGACCAGTCATCGGACGGGCGAACCCGAGTTTAATCGTGTTGCCCGGTTCGATCACTGCACATTTTTTTTCATCAGGGTCATCGGCGCATACATGCGGAGGTTCCATTGCCTCTTTCTCCTCAGGATCAAGCACCTCGAATGTGCTGAAGGAAGTGTCAATTACTGATTTCAGTTCCTCGTATACAAGCTTCCCAGAAGAATATGTCGCATTAAAGCCAATCGTACCATCGTGCAGGTATATGAGCTTACTGACATGAAGTATTCCACCTGGTAACGCTGTGAATTCGAGGATATGTATGGGTAAACCTTGTGAGTTGACTGTTTTAGTATGCGAGATAACCTCGAAATCTTCGATCATGCTGGATACCACCCAAATTGATGTGTCAACATAATCTTCCAACGTCATTTCCCCCACACCCAAAGCTACCAGGTCTTCTTCGGCGATCATGAAACTACTTGCACCGTCGGAATATATTGCTGTAATTAACTCTTCTACGGTCTGTTCAGTAAAATCTGCTGGATATTTAATCAGAAACGGATATTGATCGCTCACGTAAAACGCCATCGGGATTATTGGTGTAGGAGTGATAGTTGGCGTTGACGTTGGTGTGTGTGTAGGCGTTGATGTCGGAGTCGGAGTGTCAGTCGGTGTTGGTGTAGGTGTCTCGGTTTGAGTTGGGGTTATCGTTGGGGTGTTTGTGGCTGTGGGTGCTTCTGCGGTCTGGATTGCAAATGCCTGAGCAGCTGTTTCAGTTGCTTGCTGGTCCAATTCTTCCTGGGAGGGGCCGCAGGAAAATAAGAGTAAGCACGTCAATAGGCATAAAAATATCGTAACCACTATGTTTCTCATTTTCCGCCTCCTGTCTATGAAGTTTATAAATTATCGGCCATCATCAAAAAGCACTACCATATACATTGAATTAGTGATGTTTGCTGGGTTTCAACATTGGTTGTTAACCTGCGGTAAGGTCTTGATCGTTCCGTCTACAATACCCTCCTTAACAGGTTTCCTTTGTGAGCTGTACAGATCTAAACCTGGTGTTCATTCCCGCCTCCTTAGCACGTCGATGAAATAATATTCTGGATGAAATTCCAGTTCCCCAGTGTTTTACTCTTTACATGCAACCCTCCTTTTTGTGCGATAATTCGACCTTTAAAATAAAACAACGCTGATCATCAGACAGCGGCTTCTATGTTTACTGGAATGTATACCTTAATGTTTAAGGATGCTGTCCGCCAATCGTGTTTGCAGCAGTGTAACAGGATTATTTATATTCACATTATACAACAATTTTTTATGAGTGTCAACAATTTGTGACAAAATAAGTCTGATTAGGTGGAGGTACGATGCATTTGATATTGAGATTATCCTATGTTCGTTTCGCTGATAAAGTTTAACAGGTTGTCTCTTAGGAATACCAGCTGCTCCAGGATACGCTCATCGATGAACGGATAGAGCTTTAGATGGGTTTCTCGATGGTAGTAAGCTGCGGCCTTAATTTCGACAGTACAGTCGGTACTGCGGTCATTATTTTTAATAACGTATCACCTTGTTGGTAGGATCGGTATCCAGATCTCCCATTCGTCGGGTGTATGGTCTGATACGATCATTTCCTGCTCAAAACGCTCGATCTGCAGCGCATGCGATAAACATTGACCGGAATTCGGCAGCCAGGTGTGATAGATGTAGTCCAGGGTCAGGTGCAAATCAACGCGGCTTCCTTTATGGATAAATCTGGCGCAGGTCATCGCAGGGATCGTTTTGCTGCAGTTTCAGATTTCTGATTTGTCGAGCATGCTGCTCAAATGCTGCCATATAGAAATAACCTTTAATTCCTTCGCCAGTGGGGGTGTTGATGCCGAAGAATGTGTCAGATCTTTCTGCTTCTGGTTGGACCCGTATCACCTGTACGATGATATCCCAGAGATCCTGGATAATATTTGATTTCCCCTTCACCAACCCCATGACACCGGATACCTTAAATTCTGCTTGCTCCCGATAAGTGGGCTCCAAATATGATCCTTTGTGCAGGTGATGGAGGTGCGCCTGTGTAAGCCTGGGCATCAGCTGCCTTCCCTCGATAGTGCCCGTTTTCCGCCACTGGTTGGGCTGCACGGCAAACATCTTCTTGAACGCCCTCGAAAATCCCTCGTGGCTGTTGAATTGATATTGAAAGGCGATATCGATGATCTTGCGATCGCTTTCCACCAGCGCCTCGGCCGACTCGCTGAGCCTCCTCCTCATCAGGTAATTGTAGGGGGTATGTTGGGTGATTTTATTAAAAACCCTGCAGAAATGGAACAAAGAATACGAAACCTCGTCTGCCACATCGGCAACCGAGATGTGATTTTCCAGATTGCTCTCAATATACTGGATGGCTTGGTAGATGGACTCGATTTGGTCTCGCATCAGATTTCAATTTAGACCCCGTTGGACAAAAATTGCATCCTTTAGGATGGATCTCCATCCTCGGTCACGGGTATGTAGACATCGATGGATGACTCTGCGAGATTGTCGACGCCCTTAAACCGGTGATCGTACAGCTGGAAGTTGTAGTTGTGCGCGATCCGGAAGCCGGAGTTGGGCAGCCATTCCGTATGTATCTTCATCATCCAATCCGAACTGATCTGTTCACCGCTGAGCGTAAAGACCGCGTAAGTGCTGGGCGGCAGAATCTT